>Ga0129342_1000118_pt1 | contig 28562 bp, 25 predicted proteins | sample CPBDNA_5_FD_94426 | JGI IMG/M metagenome (GOLD analysis project Ga0129342, IMG submission 94426) | Freshwater to marine salinity gradient microbial communities from Chesapeake Bay, USA - CPBay_Sum_15_0.2_DNA | ecosystem: Environmental > Aquatic > Marine > Coastal | place: USA: Chesapeake Bay...
ATTGAAGCTAAAATAGGAAGCAAACTTATGTGATCTCCGTAAAAAGGTATACTAAAAGGAAGTTCAGCTATCGTATCATATGCAGACAGATCCTCTGCCCATAAAAAAGATTTTCCTCTTAACTGAAAAGCTATTGGAAAAAAACAAAACAAAGCATAAAACACAGGAAGTTGCAATAATGCAGGAACACAACCTAGTAAAGGATTTGCACCAGCCTTATTATATAACTTCATGGTTTCTTGTTGTTTTTTAACCGCATCATTTTTATACTTTTCATTGAGCTCAGTTATTTCTGGTCTTAAAACTTTCATTTTTGCTTGAGATATATAAGTCTTGTAAGTAACAGGTGACATTACAATTCTAGTTGCGATTGTCATTAAAATTACAGCAATACCAGCTGAAAAATATTTAATCAAGAAACCAAAAAAAGGAAAATATATAAACCTATTTATTAGACCGAATATACCCCATCCAAAATATATTGAGTCATAAATTTTGTTATCGTAATTTTTAAGTATATCATAATCGTTAGGGCCGATATACCATTTCATCTTTTTGTTAATTTCAGAATTAACAAGACTTATAGGAATTTTTGTAGAATAGTTTTTTGTGAATTCTACGTCTTTTCCTTGATCCTCAAAAAGTTTAGTAGAACTAAACTTGACATTGTCAACAGGGCCATCAAAAACAAGAATAGAATTAAAAAAATGCTGACCATAAGAAATCCAATTAACTGAATCTTCCTCATCTTCTGAATCAGAATATGAGCTTAGGTAGTTAGTATCATCACCATCATATTGGTAAAGAAGTTGACTGTACCTGTTTTCATAGTCAACACTCTTTGCTTGTCTGAATGCATCTAAGTTCCAGTTAAGAAAAATATCTGAATCTTTATTAACTAAAGATGATAAACCTGTTGATGAAATTTCATAATCAATCATGTAACCCTTTTCAGGAATTTTATATTCAAATGAAATTGACTGAAACTCAGAAATTACAAGTTTCATCAATATGGACTTAACTCCTCTGTTTTCAGATTTTTGATATGAAAAATTATAGTCGCTGGTATTAATTTCATATCCATTTTTTGTTTTAAATTTTAAATTAACATTTTGATTGCCTCTTACTAAGTAAAGGTCCTCACCTTTATGATTAACATAATTTTTAAGCTTAATTTCAGAAACAAGACCGCCCTTGGTATCAAATTTAAACACGACGTCTTTATTTTCAATAACTATTATTTCTGAAAGTTGACTTAACTCTTTTGGATTGATTAAATCATTGTCTGAAATAGCTGAAATCTCTGTAATATCCATAACAGAATTTTGTTTAGAATCTTGTTTAATATCTTTGACCGTAATATTATTTTCAGATTGAGAAGTTTTTTCAAGCTCAGGAATAGTTACATTAAACCACCAAAAAATAGCAGCAATAAGTAAAACAAAACCTATTATTTGATAAAAATCAATTTTATTTTCTTCCATTGTCTTCTTTTGATTTTTTATAATTTAAACATGCATTAACAAATGAAACAAAAAGAGGATGTGGATTTTCAACAGTACTTTTATATTCTGGATGAAATTGAACTCCAATAAACCAATCGTTTGAAGGTAATTCAACTATTTCAACAAGACCAGTTTTTGGATTAATTCCACTAGGAATTAATCCTGAATTTTTCAAATCATTTAAATATTGATTGTTCAACTCCCACCTATGCCTGTGTCTTTCATTAATTAAACTTGAACCATAAATACTATATACTTTAGAATCTTTTGATAAAACACATTCCCATGAACCTAACCTCATAGTTCCACCCATATTTTCAATATCCTTTTGACCGTCCATTAAGCTAATAACAGGATGCGATGTTTTTTCATTCATTTCAGTTGAGTTGGCATTTGTAAGTTTTAAAACATTTCTAGAAAATTCAATTACTGCCATTTGCATTCCTAAACATATTCCAAAAAAAGGAATATTATTTTCTCTAGCTGACTTGATCGCTTCAATCTTACCCACAATTCCTCTGGATCCAAAACCTGGAGCAACGATTAAGCCATCTAATTTTTTAATATCATCATTTATTTTTTTGTCTACATGTTCTGAATGAATTGAATGCACATTAACTTTTGTTTCATTAACTGAACCTGCATGAACTAAAGATTCTAAAATTGATTTATATGAATCTTGAAGCTCAACGTATTTTCCAACCAAACCAATGTTTATCACATGTTTTGGAGATTTAAGTCGATCCACAAATTCAGTCCATTTCTTCATATTAGTTGAGCTGTATTTATGAATTTCTAATTTTTTCAATACTACAGTGTCAAGTTTTTCTTTTTCCATCAATAGTGGAACGTCATAAATAGTTGAAGCATCTATTGATTGAATTACAGAATCAACATCTACATTACAAAACAAAGCAAGTTTTTCTTTTATTTCATCAGAAATTTCGTGCTCTGTTCTGCAAACTAAAATATCAGCATTTATTCCACTTTCCATTAAAGTTTTAACAGAATGTTGGGTGGGTTTAGTCTTAAGTTCCTTGGCCGCAGACAAATAAGGCAACAGTGTCAAATGAATGACTAAACTATTAAATTTTCCAAGTTCCCATCTCAACTGTCTAACAGATTCTATGTAGGGAAGAGATTCAATATCACCAACAGTTCCTCCAATTTCAGTAATAATTATATCATAATTTTTGGATTCACCAAGTAGTTTAATTCTTCTTTTTATTTCATCCGTAATATGTGGAATCACCTGAACTGTTTTACCTAAAAAATCACCTTTTCTCTCTTTATCTATAACTGTTTGATAAACCCTTCCAGTTGTTACATTATTTGCTTGAGAAGTTTCTACATTTAAAAACCTTTCATAATGTCCTAAATCAAGATCTGTTTCAGCACCATCAGAAGTTACATAACATTCTCCGTGTTCATAGGGGTTTAGAGTACCAGGATCTATATTTATATATGGGTCTAATTTTTGTATAGTTACACTTAGTCCTCTAGATTGAAGAAGCTTTGCAAGAGACGCAGAAATAATTCCTTTTCCTAAAGAAGAACTAACTCCTCCTGTTACAAAAATAAATTTAGTTTTAGACATACTAGATTTGTCAATTCAAAAATACAAAAAGAAAGTGAGTTAATTAAAAATAAAAGTTGTCTATAAATTATTTATCAGATGAAATTTCTAATAAATCTAAGTCTTCATGCTGAATCAAAAAAACTGATTCATTAACAAATCCTTTATCCTTTTTTACATATTTAAATCTATTTTGTAAATACTTTGTCTCTCCCAGATCAACAGATTTTATTAATTTTTTTTTATAAGCTGTTCTCAAAATTAAATCAAGAGTGATTTCAAAAGCCCTAATGGGTATTTTACCGGGAAACTTACCAAACTTTTCATAAAAAATGCTATTCAAATCATCTAATCCTTCTTCGTATTTTGGTAAAAAATAAGTTGGGTAAGTAAATTTTAAATTTCCTAAGTGTTCATATGAAATATTTTCATTTTCATAAACCTCAGATCTATAAGTAGTCAACATTTTTATATTTCTATCTTTTGAAATTTGCGAATTAAATAAAGATGAAGCGCTAGTGATAACATTCAAGTTTTGCGATTCCAAAAAAACTAAATTATTTTTAGTTTCTACCAAAAGAGAATCTGTTATTTCAGGATCAACCAATCCATTAGTTAAGTCGACATCTATTAGCTCGGCATATGGGAATTTTTTCAATAATTTATCTTTTACATGTTCAGTTTCATTCTCGTAAATAATCAAGACGCATGGATCTGGATCTTTTATAATTAGACTGTCAACATAAGAATAAATTAAGTTACGTTGAGATTCTAAATCAGGTATTGATTGAAAGACATTTTTATTTAATTTAATTTCTTTAGATGTCAAAGGCGAAACAATAGGAACTTGTGAATCTAAAAGATTAGATGAAAGCCTATCAATATTCCTTGGAATAAATGGACCTAAAATAAAATCATAGTCGTTAATTTTTTTTGATCTGGAAATTTTATCAATTTCATCTATACTATTTTTATTATCATAAGTATCAACCTGAATCCTTATACCCATTTTTTTTGCTTTTTCTAAAGCACATAATGTTCCACTGTAAAAATCTAATGAAAGAGTTGAAAGGTTAAGTTTTTCTAAATACTTTTTTGTGTTTTCTAATGAATCAATTTCAATTTTATCCAAATTAAAAGGGGCAATAAATGCAAAATTAATAGATTTAACGCTTGGCGTACTATCTATTAAACTAATAAACATATTTTGAGAATTTTGAACTGAAATATTTTTTTTGAGAGATTCTGTTTTTTCAGATTTACTGTAAGATATTAATGGTATTTTCAGTATCGTTTTTTTTAATAAATCATCCCCTTTAATAGTTGAATTGTACTTTCTTATAGAATCAACAGAAACATCATATAGCTTTGAAATAGCAAACAGAGTCTGTTTTCTTTTAACGACATGATCAACAAAATCAATTTTAATTTTATAAACAGATTGATCAATTTGATCTTGAGAAAAACTTAAGATCGAAATCATAAAAAAAAGAAAAAAAAGCTTAATAACTTTCATTATTCCCATTCAATGGTTGCTGGTGGCTTGGAGCTAATGTCGTAAACAACTCTATTAACACCTTTAACATTATTTATAATTTTATTTGAAACTTGTTGTAAAAACTCATAGGGAAGATTAACCCAATCAGCTGTCATTCCATCAGTTGACTCTACAGCTCTAAGAGCTACGCATTGTTCATAAGTTCTTTCGTCACCCATAACTCCCACACTTTTAATAGGTAGTAAAATTGCTCCTGCTTGCCAAACTTTATCATAAAGATTTGAGTCTTTTAAAGAAGATATAAAAATATGATCAACTTCTTGAAGAATATTTACTTTTTCACTTGTAATATCACCTAAGATTCTTATCGCTAAACCAGGACCTGGAAAAGGATGTCTTTTAAGTAGTTTTTGATTTATACCCAGACTTTTACCAACCCTTCTAACTTCGTCCTTAAAAAGCATTTTTAAAGGCTCAACAACTGAAAGTTTCATAAAATCTGGCAACCCTCCAACATTGTGATGAGATTTTATTGTTGCCGACGGACCCTTAACTGAAATTGATTCAATTACATCAGGATATATTGTGCCTTGAGCTAACCACTTTGCACCATCAATTAATCTTGATTCTTTATCAAAAACATCAATAAAAGCTTTTCCAATTATTTTTCTCTTTTTTTCAGGGTCACTCACAGAAGATAGTTTATTAATAAAATATTCGGATGCATCAACACCTTTAACATTTAAACCCATTCCTTTATACTGTTCTAAAACATTTTGAAACTCATTTTTTCTTAGTAAACCATTATTTACAAAAATACATTGCAAATTATCTCCAATAGCTTTATTTATTAAAACTCCTGTTACTGTGGAATCTACTCCACCTGAAAGACCTAATATGACTTTATCATTCCCAATTAAGCTTTTTATTTCAGAAATAGTTTTTTCAGAAAATACATCCGGTGTCCAGTCAGGTTTAATACCAGCAATATTTAAAAGGAAATTTTCAAGAATTTTTTTACCATCTATTGAGTGGTATACTTCAGGATGGAATTGAATCCCATAAAGTCTTTCATCATCAATAGAAAAAGCAGCATTTTTGACATCTTCTGTACTAGCTATACATTTCGAATTTAAAGGAAGATTTTCAATTGTATCACTATGACTCATCCATACTTGAGAACCAACCTTAACATCTTTAAATAGTAAACTTTCAAAACTGATATCAAATAAATTTGCTCTTCCGTACTCTCTTTTATTAGACGGAATAACTTTACCTCCAAAAAAATGTGCTATATATTGTGCACCATAACACACCCCTAATAAAGGTTTTTTACCTTTAATTTGATCTAAATCTATATGTAGAGCGTCTTTAGATCTAACAGAGTATGGAGATCCAGATAAAATAACTGCTTTAAAAGAATCTAAATCAACATTCAAATTATTGTATGGGTGAATTTCACAATAAACAAATAGTTCTCTAACTCTTCTAGCAATTAATTGCGTATACTGTGAACCAAAATCAATTATTAATACCTTTTCATCCATATTCAAAAATACTACTAAAACACAAAAAAAATCAAAAGAAGTTAATTAATATTTAATTACCTTAAATTTTTGATTAAAGGGGTCTATATTTTTGTTTATCAATCCTAAAAAATTGTTATTATTAATATTGTAAAAGGTTGAAAAGTTTAGTTGTCTTTCTTGAAATGAATTATTTGGAAATAATTCATTTTTTAATAATTCTATCCTATTCAAAATATCATTATGTTTTCTTTTTTCTGCTTTGATTAATCTTTTTTCAAGTTTATTTATTCCATTAATTTGTTTTTTTTCCTGAGCCTTAACTGCACCTTGAAATGATTTATCCGTATGCCTGACAAATTCGTTTAATTCTTTAAAATTTTTTTCAATACTCTTTCTAAGGGAACTTAAATCTAAAGAAACCTTGGAATTATTTTTTAAACATTTTAACTTAAGCTTATTGATATCAAGGAATAAATCTTCAATCTTCAATTTAAGGTTACTTAATTTTTTTAGCTGTTTTTTAGAAATTAAAAGAATTGAAGTTCTGACACTTAGAATTGGAAAAGGAATTTTTAAATATTGAAAATAATCTTTTAATTGAAGCCAATATGCAATTTCACTACCACCTCCCACATAGGATAAATTTGGTAAAATATTCTCTTGATAAACAGGTCGAAGCAAAGCATTAGGTGAAAATCTTTCGGGGAAATTTTCAATTTCATCTAGCATTTCCTTTTTTGAAAAAGAAATATTCGTATTTGTTATATTATAAACATTCCCTGTAAATTCAATTCTTTCTCTTAAACCGTCCATAATATAGAACATGTTAATTTCCCTTGGATTTACCTGAGGTTTAAATTTAAAATTCAATGATTCCTTTAATTTTAAATTAGTATTTGAAATTATTTCGAAAGAAGCTTTATTTATTATTTCATCTTTAATAATCTCTTTAAATAAAATCTTCAAGCTCTTATTATCAGGTTGAATAATTACAAGTCCAGATTCAGCAAAAAAACTATGAACTAGTTTAAAAGTTGAATCAGATAAATCATTATCACCTAAATAAGAGAAATCAAAAACTGAAATTAAATTTTTAAGTCCAACCTTTTCAAAATAAGATCTTATGTGTTTTGAAAGATCAATTAAACTTTCTGTTTTTAACCTTCCTACAGGACCTTTAGATTGAATTTTCCACTCGAATTTATCATTATTTATTCTAAAAAAATTTATTTCATCAAAATCATGATCCTCTGATGCCATCCAGAATATTGGAACAAAATTATATTGAGGGTATTTTATTTTAAGTTGTTCGCAAATCTTAATTGTATCTATTATTTTATAAAAAAAATATAATGGACCAGTGAATAAATTTAATTGATGTCCTGTACAAACAGTAAAAGTATTTTTATCGTTTAATTGATTTATATGATTTATTTGTTTGTTGTTATTTGGTATCTTATCATATTGTTTTTTTAATTCATTAGTTAGAATTTTCCTATATGAATTATTGTAATTTTTTTTCTTTTCCCTGATTTGATCTAAATAGTTTTCAATTTTATTTGTTCTATTATAAAAAGAAACTAATTTTCTTTCATCCTCTATATAATTTGTAGTTATTGGAGGTAAATGATTTGATATTTTTAAATTGATAAAGGTCAAATTTTATTTGTTTTAATTTTCAATTGGAACGGCATACAAATCAAATTCAGAAGCACTAACTATTTTTAATTTTGCAAACTCACCTATTTTTAAGTAATATTTAGTTGCATCGACTAACACCTCATTATCTACATCAGGAGAATCAAATTCAGTCCTTCCTATATAATTTACACCCTCTTTTCTGTCTATAACGCAATTAAAGACTTTGTTGATTTTATTTTGATTTAAATCATATGAAATTTGTGATTGAACTTCCATTATTTCATTCATTCTTGTTTGCTTAATATTTTCAGAAACATCATCAATTAGATTATAAGCATGAGTATTTTCCTCATGACTGTATGTAAAACATCCTAATCTATCAAATTTAGTTTCTTTTACCCAATCACGAAGCTCATTAAAATCGTTTTCAGTTTCTCCTGGATAACCAACAATTAAAGTTGTTCTTATTGCAATATCTGGATTTGATTTTCTAATTTTTTTTATTAAATCAATAATATTCTCTTTTTTTGAGCCCCTTCTCATAGATTTTAAAATTTTAGAAGAAATGTGTTGAAGTGGCATATCAATATAATTACATACTTTACTCTCATTCTTAATAACATCTAACACATCTACGGGGAATCCGTTTGGAAATGCGTAATGCAATCTTATCCATTCAAGACCATTAATTTTTACCAATTCCCTCAAAAGAAATGCCAATGCTCTTTTTTTATACAAATCAAGTCCATAATAAGTCAAGTCTTGCGCTATTAATATAACCTCTTTAACTCCTTTTTTTACTAAATTTTTAGTTTCTTCAACTAAGTCTTCAATTGATTTTGACTTGTGTTTTCCCCTCATTAATGGAATGGCGCAAAACGAACATGGCCTATCACACCCTTCAGAAATTTTTAGATAGGCATAATTTTTAGGTGTTGTAGTCAATCTCTCACCAACGAGTTCATGTTTGTAGTCAGCTTTTAATGCCTTTAAAAGTTTTGGTAAATCAGTGGTGCCAAAATACTGATCTACATTTGGAATCTCTTTTTTTAAATCTGGCATGTATCTTTGGCTAAGACAGCCTGTAACAAATAATTTATCAATATCCCCATTCTCTTTTTTTTGTGAGTAATCTAAAATAGTATTAATAGATTCTTCTTTAGCGTTATCAATAAAACCACAAGTATTCACAACTACTATATTTCCTTCTTTCTCATGTACTACATTTTTATTATTGGCTTTTAATTGCCCCATTAAAACCTCTGAATCGTAAATATTCTTTGAACATCCTAGAGTAACCACATTGATTGTATTTTTTTTGGAATATTTTGTTCTCAAAATTTAAATTTTATGATTTCTTAAAAAACGAATCCACAAACTCTCTTTTATCAAAAGTTTGTAAATCATCAATACCCTCACCAACTCCGATAAATTTTATTGGAATATTGAACTGGTCTGAAATTCCTATTACAACTCCTCCCTTAGCAGTTCCATCTAATTTAGTTACAGCTAAAGAAGTTATTTCAGTTACATTGGCAAATTGTTTAGCTTGTTCGAACGCATTTTGGCCAGTTGAACCATCAATAACTAACAAAATCTCTTGAGGAGAATTTATATTTTTTTTCTGAAGAACTCGTTTAATTTTACCTAGCTCATTCATCAAATTCGTCTTATTATGTAATCTTCCAGCTGTATCAATTAATACGACATCAATTTCCTTATTAATAGCTGATTCTAAAGTATCGTAAGAAACGGAAGCTGGGTCACTGCCCATTTCTTGCTTTACTAATTCTACTCCAACTCTATTAGCCCAAATCTCTAGTTGATCAATTGCAGCCGCTCTGAAAGTATCTGCAGCTCCAATCATTACTTTTAAGCCTAAAGATTTATAATACTTCGCCATTTTTCCAATGGAAGTAGTTTTCCCGACTCCATTAACACCAACAACTAAAATTACGTGAGGTCTTTGATCACTTATTGACATGACATCATTATCATCAGAATCGCAGATTATATTAATAATTTCTTCTTTTAAAATAACGTCTAATTCTTCAGAACTTAAAAACTTATCTTTTGCTACTCGTCTTTCAAGATTGTTAATTATTTTTAATGTAGTTTTAACTCCCACATCAGAGCTAATTAAAATTTCTTCAAGATTATCTAATACCTCATCATCAACTTTACTCTTTCCAACGATAACCTTTGAAATTTTATTAAAAAAAGATTCGTTACTTTTTTTTAAACCTCTATCTAAAGATTCTTTTTTTTCTTTTGTAAATAGTTTTTTGAAGAAATTCATTTTAAAAAGTTTAATTATATATATAACAAAAAAAGCCACTAAAAGTGACTTTTAAAAATATTGATATAAAGTTTCTATTTTGACAACCACTCGTTTACAACAGATGGGTCCATAATAGATTCTACGAAAGTATAAGCACCTGTCTTAGGACTTTTAACCATTTTTATAGCTTTAGTTAATCTTTTAGATTCAGTTTGTAATGATGCTACAGTTTTCTTTGCCATTTTTTTTATTTAATTTCTTTATGAATCGTATTTTTTTTCATTATTGGATTAAACTTTTTAATTTCTAATCTATCTGGTGTATTTTTTTTGTTCTTAGTCGTTATGTATCTGGAAGTTCCTGGAAGACCAGAATTTTTATGTTCTGTACATTCTAATATAACTTGAACTCTGTTACCTTTTTTAGCCATGATTTAAATTTATACTTTACTAATTTTGGAAGCTTTTAAAACAGCAGATATACCCTTTTTATTAATTGTTTTTAAAACTGAAGTTGATACTTTTAAAGTTATCCATTTACCTTCTTCAGGTATAAAAAAACGTTTTTTGATTAAATTAGGCTCGAATCTTCTTTTAGTTTTATTCATAGCCTTTGAAACATTATTTCCTACTAAAACCTTTTTTCCAGATATTTGGCAAACTTTCGACATTATTATCTTTTTAAAACAGAGTGCAAATTAACAACATTTTTACAGTTTTGCCAAATTTTTTAAGTCTCACTTAATAATTCGAAAAAGAAAAGCTCTAATGCTTTATTTACAGATTTTTTAATATTTTTTTCTCTATTTTTTCCAAAATTGAATTCATATGACTTTAAATCTGTAGGAGAAGCTATTGAAATATTTATTGTTCCTATATCTTTTTGAGAATCTCCCTTATCAGGTCCTGCATTTCCAGTTGTTGAAATAGAATAATCAGAATTAAATATTTTTTTAACATTGTTAGCCATACTATTAGCCACTTCTTTACTAACAACTGAATATTTTTTAATCAAATCATCTTCAACAGAAAGAATTAATTTTTTTATACTTGTATCATAAGCTACAATTGACCCTTTATAATATTTAGAAGCACCAGGAACTGATGATATTCTTGAAGATATTAGACCTCCTGTAAAACTTTCAGCAACTGAAACTGTTTTTCCTAATTTTTTTAAAATTTTTCCAATTTCTGATTCAATAGTGTCTTCAAACTCAAATCCAACAATAATTTTCCCCAAAAGTTTATGTAATTTCTCTATGTATAGATCCATAAAGCTATTTAATTTAACTCTATCAAATCCTTTACATGACAATCTTAATCTAACTCTTCCAAGATTTGGCAAATATGCAAGCTTAAAGTTATCAGGAAGATTTTTTTCAAAGTCTTTTAATTTTTTTGCAATAGTACTTTCACCAACTCCATACGTTATCAAGGTTTTTTTAATTATAACAGGACAATTAAATTCCGATTGAATAAAAGGTATAACCGAGTCCTTTATCATTGATTTCATTTCGTAAGGAATTCCTGGAAGAGATATAAAAAAAGTATTATCTTTTTTGATTTTCATTCCTGCTGCTGTTCCATGTTTATTCTCTATCAATTCAGCTTTTGACGGAACAAATGCTTGAGCTCTATTTAAATCATTTATTGGATTGTCTACAAAATTTTTAAATAGTTCCTCAATATGATTTAGCAAATCCTGATTAAGAATCAACTTATCACTCAAAAATTGACAAAAAACTTCTTTAGTTATATCATCATTTGTAGGGCCTAAACCTCCAGTTGTAATTATAATATCATATTTATTTACAGAATTTTGAAATGCCTCAAGAATTTCTTTATAATTATCACTGACAGAAAGAATTTCACGTACCTCAACTCCAATTTTCATTAATTCTTTTGATATAAAGGTTGAATTAGTATCAATTATTTGACCAATTAAAATTTCATCACCTATAGTAATAATCTTAGCACTAATCATTATTTGATATTTATATTGAAATTTTTTTTATTCTCAATAAATCCCTCTAAATTATCATTAATATTAACTTTCCCGACACCAGATGGAGTCCCGGTAAAAACAATATCACCTATTTTTAATGTAAAGTATTTAGAGATATCAGCAATTAATTCATCAAATTTCCAAATCATCTTGGAAGAATTTCCATTTTGAACAATACTTCCATTTTTTTTCAATAAGAAATCAATATTGTTAATATCAGAAAACTGTGATTTATCAATCCAATTTCCAATCAATGCTGATCCATCAAAAGCTTTTGATTTTTCCCAAGGGAAGCCATTAGATTTAAGTTCAGATTGCAGATCTCTAGCAGTAAAATCAATACCTAAACCAATTTGATTATAATACTTGTGAGCAAATTTTTTATCAATAGACTTACCAACTTTACAAATCTTTAAAATCAATTCAACTTCGAAGTTTACATCATTTGAGTATTCAGGAATGTAAAAAGGTTGATTTTTTAATATTATTGCACTATCTGGTTTAATAAAAATTATTGGAGATTGCGGCTTAGAATTATTTAATTCCTCTATATGATCAAAGTAATTCCTGCCAATGCAAATTATCTTCATATTAAAATTTATTGTTAAGCTTACTCAATCTTAATTTAGTTAATATTTTTTTAGTATACATAGGAAAATCTGAGTTCAATATCCATCCTAAATAACCAGGTTCATTTTCAATGATAAAATCAACTGTTTTGCCTTTATGTTTTCCAAATGAAAAACATGGAATATTTTCTTTATTATATATAATAAAACCTGCTAAATCAACAGATTTGTTTCTAGATGAGAAATCAGATAAAAAATCCACATTATTTTCTAGTTCAGAATATTTCTCAATTTGAGCTTCTAAAACTTCAAATGTAGCCAGAGTATCTGCTTTTGAAGAATGAGCATCAATTAAATCTTTCTTGCAATAAAACTTATATGCAGCCCCCAAAGTTCTTTTTTCCATTTTATGAAAAATATTTTGAACATCAATACATTTAATATTATCTAAATTAAAGTCTATTTCATTTCTCAAAAATTCTTCAGCAAGTAGTGGTATATCAAATTTATTAGAGTTAAACCCTCCTAAATCACAATTGTTTATCATATCTTTTATATATAATCCAATAGATCTAAAAGAAGGCTCATTCAAAACCATTTCATCTGTAATTCCATGAATACTAGAAACCTCATCTGGAATTGGGATTTGAGGGTTAACAAGCCAAGTTTTTGACTCTTTATTTCCATTAGGAAAAATTTTTAGTACTGAAATTTCAACTATTCTATCTTTTGAAATATTAATTCCTGTAGTTTCTAAGTCAAAAAAACAAATTGGCCTAACAAGATTAATTTTCATGATTTGCTAGATAGTTATTGAAGAATTCCAATTTTCAATTAGTTCCTTTATTCTTTTAATAAATAACCCTCCAATAGCTCCATTAACAATTCTATGGTCAAAGCTATGTGATAAATATATTTTATGTCTTATTCCAATAAAATCACCTCCATCAGTTTCAATTACAGATGGTTTTTTGTTAATAGCTCCAAAAGCTAAAATTCCAACTTGTGGTTGATTTATTATGGGGGTACCCATGAGAGTATCAAAAACACCAACATTACTTACAGTATAGGTTCCTCCCTTAACTTCATCTGGCTTAAGTTGTCCGCTTCTACTTCTTTCAGAAAGATCATTAACTTTTTTTACTAAACCTAATAAACTAAGCTGATCAGCATTTTTAATGACAGGAACAATTAAATTTCCGTCATTTAAAGCAGTTGCCATTCCAATATTAATAGATTTCTTTTTTATTACAGTATAGTCCTCAACACTTGAATTTAACAATGGAAATTCACGAAGTGCCTGAGCAACAATACTTATAAAAATTGGAGTAAAAGTTATTTTTTCATTCTCTCTTTTTAAAAAAACAATTTTATTTTTTTCTCTCCACTTAAATAAATTAGTAATATCTGCCTCAATAAAAGCTTGTACGTGAGCAGATTTCTGCTTACTGGATATCATGTGATCAGAAATAAGTTTTTCCATTCTACTCATTTCTTTTATCTCGTTTAAGGAGTTATCAACGAGAGCTGGATGAGATTTATTATCAAATCCCCCTTTAGATTTGTTCTCGGAAATATAATTTAGAATGTCTTTTTTAGTAACTCTACCATTTTTGCCTGAACCAATAATTGAGTCTAATTCAGCAAAAGAAATACCCTCTTTTTTTGAAATATTCTTAACAAGAGGAGAATATATTCTTTCTGTTAATTCAAAATCATTCGTATCTATAATTTTTTCTGCTTTTTCTATGTATTCTAAAGGTCTATCTTCATCTGTATTTTCTTTAGACGAATCTTTTATTTCTAAAATAGTATTATTTTTCTTAATCTCGTTTTCAGTTTCAATAACAGCAATTGGATCTCCTACTTTAATAACATCATTAACTTCACATAATTTTTTTACTAAAATACCAGAAAATTCACTCGGAACTTCAGAATCAACTTTATCAGTAGCAATTTCCACTATTAGATCGTCTTCGTTAATAAAGTCTCCTTCATTTTTTAACCAACCAGTAATAGTTGCCTCATCAACACTCTCACCCATTTTAGGTAAAACTATTTCAACTTTATTAGACATGTTTGAAGATTAATTATGCAAAAATATCAAATTATAATTTGATAATGGATTAATTGACAAAATGTTTGAATTAAGTCTTTAGAGAATTTTCAAATGGAATTCTTTTTAAAATACTTCTTCCCAAAGTAACTTCATCAGTATATTCTAATTCATTACCTACAGAAACTCCTCTGGCAATTGTAGTTATTTTGATATTTTTATTTTGAACTTGTCTAAAAATATAAAAATTTGTGGTATCACCTTCCATAGTTGGACTTAAAGCAAAAATTAATTCAGAAATTTTATTAGAAGTTGTTTTTTCAATTAAGGAATTAATATTTAATTGATTGGGGCCTACACCTTCTATTGGAGATATTTTACCACCCAATACATGATAAACTCCATCAAATTGTCCAGTACTTTCAATTGCCATAACGTCCCTAATATCTTCAACCACACAAACAACAGATTTATCTCTTTTAGGACTTGAACATATTTCACAAATCTCTAAATCAGAAATATTGTGACAATTTTTACACAAAATTATTCCTTCAATTAAATCAACTAAGGATTTTGACAACTTAATTGTATGTGAATTCGGTTGATTTAATAAAAACAAAACTAGTCTTAAAGCAGTTCTCTTACCAATTCCTGGTAATTGAGACATTTCATCTACAGCATTTTCTAATAATTTAGAAGAAAAATTCATTTGTTAAATATACTACTACATTTTCTAAGAACCATAAATTAGTATATTTGAAAAACATCAAGAAAATGAATTCATCAATTATACTTATCGTAATTTTTTTATATTTTTTTGGACTATTTATAATTTCAAACTTAACAGCTGGATCAAATGACAATCAAACATTTTTTTCAGCAAATAAGGAATCTCCTTGGTACTTGGTAGCTTTTGGTATGATTGGTGCCTCACTTTCAGGGATAACTTTTATTTCTGTTCCAGGTGATGTAGGTTCTACTGAATTTACATATTTTCAAGTTGTACTTGGGTATTTATTTGGATATATTATTGTTGCTTTATTTCTTTTACCAATCTATTACAAACTAAATTTAACCTCAATTTATGAGTATTTAAAGGTTCGTTTTGGAGATGTGAGTCATAAAACTGGAGCTTTTTTCTTTTTTATTTCTAGAATAACTGGAGCATCTTTTAGACTTTATTTAGTAGCAATTGTTTTACAACAATTTGTTTTTAATGAATTAAATATTCCGTTTGAATTAACAGTATTTATTTCTGTTTTATTAATTTGGATTTATACTTTTAGAGGAGGTATAAAAACAATTGTTTGGACTGATACTCTACAGACAGGTTTTATGCTTTTTTCAGTTTTTTTATCAATCTATTTGATAAATGAAAGCCTAAATTGGTCATTTTCAGATTTTATATTTTCCGATGAACTTAAAAATTATTCTGATTTTATTGTAATCGAAAGTATTCTTGAAAAAAATCATTTTATAAAATCTTTTATTGGTGGAATATTTATCACAATTTGTATGACTGGCTTAGATCAAGACATGATGCAAAAAAACCTAACCTGTAAATCATTAAAGGAAGCACAAAAAAACATGATTGTTTTCAGTATAGTTTTGGTGGTTGTAACATTTATTTTTTTAATACTAGGTTCTTTGTTATTTATTTATGCTAACGAGTTTAATATTGAAATTCCTGAACTTAACGGATCTCCAAATGCAGATTTACTTTTTCCACAAATTGCCCTTAACAGTGATTTAGGAAGCCTAATCGGAATCACTTTCTTACTCGGACTAATTGCAGCAGCTTACAGCAGTGCTGATAGTGCGTTAACATCACTAACTACTTCATTTTGTGTTGATATTATTAATATAACTGAAAAGAAAAAAGAATATCAAATTAAAATAAGAAAAAGAATCCATATGTTTATGAGTTTTGTTCTAATTGTTGTTATAATAACTTTTGAAAAATACCTAGATCGAAGCGTAATTGATGGACTTCTAGTTTTAGCCGGTTACACATATGGACCATTACTTGGATTATTTGCTTTTGGAATTTTTACTGATTATAAAGTTCATGATAAATACGTATGGTTAGTAACACTAACTTCAGTTTTTATTGTTGTGCTATTGGCTAGTTTAGATTCCAGTTTATTGGGCGGTTACAAAATAGGATACGAATTATTACCCATTAATGGATTGATAACTTTTTTTGGATTAGTACTGATTCGTAGAAAGTAAAACCAAAGTACAAGCTTCTAAGTATTCAATAGAATTCGCAATTAAAATTTTGTAAAATTCTTTATTTTCTGTTCCAGGATTAAAAATAACTCTATTTGGATTTAAAGAAATAACATAATTATAATATTCTTGTTGTTTGATCTTATTTATATACAATGTTACAGTATGAATATTTTCAAATTTTACTAATTCATTCTTAATTGCAACATTATTAATATTACCATTTTTGTATCCTATGGCTTCAACATAAATATTGTATTTTAATAATTTTCTAATGGCAATATTTGAATATCGATCATTATTTAAAGATGCTCCAATTACCAAAGTTTTTTTTACCATCTAATCAGTACCGAACCCCAAGTAAATCCTGAGCCAAAAGCGGCTAATACAACTAAATCATTATCTTTTATTTTACCTTTTTCCCAGGCCTCTGTTAATGCAATTATTATAGATGCAGCAGTTGTATTTCCATAACTCATTATGTTATTATAAACTTTATCATCAGAAAGCTGAAACTTTCTTTGTATAAATTCTGCAATCCTTAAATTAGCTTGATGAGGAATAAACATATCAATATCTTCCTTTTTCAAATTATTAGCATATAAACCTTCATTAATAACCTCGGAAAACCTAGTAACTGCATGTTTAAAAACAAATTGACCATTCATGTAAGGATAATAAGTTTTATCATTCGGATCATTTTCAGCAAGTATTTCAGGAATCCATCTTCCTGTATTAGGTCCATCTAACATTAATTCTCTTGCATATTTTCCTTCTGAATGAAGGTGTGATGATAAAATTCCTTTTTCTTTTTCATTACATCTAGAAACAACAGCAGCACCTGCGCCATCTCCAAAAATAACCGTTACTCCTCTTCCACGTGTTGATTTTTCTAAACCTCCTGAATGATTTTCAGAACCTATAACTAAAATATTTTTGTACATACCAGTTTTAATAAATTGATCTGCTACAGAAATTGAATAAATAAATCCTGAACATTGATTTCTAACATCCAAAGCCCCTATAGTTGGAATTCCTAACATATCCTGAACACGAACTCCTCCTCCAGGAAAATACATGTCAGGACTTAAAGTTGCAAAAATTATAAAATCAATATCTTCTTTATTCAATCCTGCTCTTTCAATAGCAATTTTTGAAGCTTTAAATCCCATAATGGAAGTTGTATCACCAGATTTTGGGTCAATCCATCGTCTTTCCTTAATTCCAGTTCTTTCCTGAATCCATTCATCATTAGTATCCATGAATTTAGACAAATCTTGGTTAGTTACTACATTTTTAGGTAGATAATAACCAAGTCCAGTAATTTTAGAATTATACATATAAATTATATATAAAACTTAAATATATATAATTATAAAATTATTATACTAATAATGTCATTTTGTCATTAGTTTTATTTTTGGTATAGCATTTGAATTAATAAAAAAAAAAAATAATTAAAATATGGCAAAGGGTAAAATTAACGTTTCAGTTGAAAATATATTTCCACTAATTAAAAAATTTTTATACAGTGATCATGAAATTTTCTTAAGAGAATTAATTTCAAATGCAACAGACGCTACTCTCAAATTAAAACATTTAAGTAGTATTGGTGAAAATAAAATTGAATTAGGTGATCCAATCATAGAAATAAAAGTTGATAAAAAAGGCAAGAAAATACATATTATTGATCAAGGCATTGGTATGACCTCCGATGAAGTAAAAAAATATATCAATCAAGTCGCATTTTCAGGAGCTGAAGAATTTTTAGAAAAATATAAAGACACTGCTAAAGACAGTGGAATTATTGGCCATTTTGGTTTAGGCTTTTATTCAGCTTTTATGGTTTCTGACAAAGTCGAAATAATTTCTAAATCATACAAAAATGAACCTGGTGCACATTGGATTTGTGATGGTTCACCAGAATATTCTCTTGAAAAAAGTGACAAAAAAGATAGAGGTTCTGAAATTATACTTCATATTAATAAAGATTCAAAAGAATTTTTAGAGGAATCTAGAATTAGAACACTTTTAAACAAGTACAACAAGTTCATGCCAATTCCGATTAAATTTGGCACAAAAGAAATATCCAAAAAAATTGGTAAGGGAAAAAAAGAAAAAGAAATAAAAGAAACTGTTGATGATATTGTAAATAATCCAAATCCAGCTTGGACCAAATCTCCTGCTGATTTAAAGGATCAAGATTATAAAGATTTTTACAGAGAATTGTACCCTATGCAGTTTGAGGAACCTTTATTTAATATACACTTGAATGTTGATTATCCGTTTAACCTCACTGGAATACTATATTTTCCTAAGATTTCAAATGATATCAACGTGCAAAAAGACAGAATACAATTATATCAGAATCAAGTTTTTGTTACTGATAACGTTGAAGGTATTGTTCCAGAATTTTTAACATTATTAAGAGGTGTAATTGATTCACCTGACATTCCTTTAAATGTTTCAAGGAGTTATCTTCAGGCTGATGGAGCAGTGAAGAAGATTAGTAATTATATTACAAGAAAAGTTGCTGATAAACTTAATTCTTTATTTAAAAAAGACAGAAAAGGTTTTGAAAAGAAGTGGAATGATATCAAAGTAGTAATTGAATATGGAATGTTGAGTGAAGACAAATTTTTTGATAAAGCACAAAATTTCGCTCTTTATCCAAATGTTTCCAATAATTTTTTCACATTTAATGAATTAAAAGAGAAAATCTCTAAAACCCAGACCGACAAAGATGGAAATATTATAATATTATATGCATCAAATATTAACGATCAGCACTCATACATACAAGCAGCAAAAGATAAAGGTTACGAAATTTTATTGCTTGATTCTCCAATTGTAAGTCATTTAATACAAAAACTTGAAACTTCTAACGAAAAATTAAAATTTACCAGAGTTGATGCTGATGTGATTGAAAAATTGATTGAAAAAGATGAAAAAGAAATTTCTAAGTTAGATGAAAAACAAAAAGAAAAACTGAAAAAGATTATTGAAGAATCTATCCCAAAAGATAAATACACAGTTCAATTAGAAGCTATTGACAGTCATTCTGCTCCATTTGTTATTACATTACCAGAGTTTATGAGAAGAATGAAAGAGATGCAACAAAGTGGAGGAAATGGAATGTTTGGAAATATGCCAGAAATTTATAACCTAATTGTAAATGTTAATAATCCAATTTGTTCTGAAATTTTAAATACTAAAAGTAAAGAAAAAAAAGAAAGACTAATAGGTCAATCTTTAGATTTAGCAAAACTTTCTCAAAATTTATTAAAAGGAGAAGAGCTAACTTCATTTATCAAAAGAAGTTTTGATTTAATTAAATGAAAGAATTAAACCTATTTCTTTTAAGTTTTTTTTACATTTTAAACGCAATATTCCATTTTGTTTTTACGGAATATTATCTTCCAATTATGCCAATTTTTTTTCCATATCATTGGGAATTAATTTTATTCACAGGATTAATTGAGTTTGTTTTTGGAATTGGTATTTTATTTAAAAAATACAGAAACATATCTATATATGGAATTATTTTTATATTAATTTTATTTATGTCCGTTCATTTAAATATGTTAGTTCCAGAAAACACATTAGGTTATAGTTATTCTCTATTAATTATTAGAGTTCTTTTTCAATTTGTTTTAATTTATTGGGCTTGGGTAAATAGAATACGTAAAGATTTTATTTAATTTTTTGTAAACTTGCTAATAAAATAAAATTTTGAAAAAAATAATTTTAGTTTTATTCATGGTCATATTAAGTAGTTGTAATAACAACCAAAGTAATATGATAGTAAATGTTGATATAAAAAATTTCAAAAAAGGGAATGTCTTTCTTCAGAAGATTTCAGAATCCGATTTGGTTAATATTGATTCGATTTTTGTAAAAAATGGTAATCCAATATCTTTTAGTTACTATATTGAATCCCCAGAATTATTTTACATAACTCTTGACATTTCTAAAATTGAAAATAGAATTGAGTTTTTTGGAGATAAAGGTCAAATAAATATTTCAACATCTTTAGAAAAATTTAATTCCGATTACAAAGTTAGTGGATCTTCGACTGATTCAATATACAGAGATTATCTAAATATGATAAAAAAATTCAATGATAAAACTTTGGATTTAATTCAATTGTCTTTCAATTTATCAAAAATCAATATGACCGATAGCTTGAAAATAGTAGAGAAAGAAATTGAATCACTAAACAAAAGGCGATATTTATATAATTTAAACTATATTGTAAATAATGGAAATAATTTTTTATCTCCTCTCATAGCCATCAATGAATTTTCTGAATCTAGCCAATTAATAAAAGATACTATTTTAAAATCAATGAGTAAAAAAGTATTAGATTCTAAATATGGAAAAATTTATTCTGAAATCACCAAAAAAGAAATTATAGAGAATTAAATTTTTTAACAAGATCTTTTATAGAATTAGTTAGATTCAAACTAAGCTCTTTAAAATATTTATTTTTATTTTCTATGTTTTTTTTATTTATTTTTTTGATAAAAGAATCAAAAGTACTAAAACATTCATCAATTAATTTTTCACTATTTTTTAAATCTAATTCAGAATTTTCTAATTGCCATAAATTTATATTTTGAATAATTTCACCTATTATATTATTCAAATCTTTTTTCAAATTTTTTATACTTGCCATAATATTAATTTAATTTCCAGAATATTTAACAAAGTTTCTAGGAGTTTCATAAAGTGTAACTGAGACATCTTTGTCATTTGAAATCTTTTTTCTCATAATATTCCAAATAAAGATACATATATTTTCTGCTGTAGGAATGACCTTTTTAAAATAGGATATATCAAGATTGAGATTTTTGTGGTCAAGAACCTCTTCAATTTCATCTCTTATGATATCTTTTAAAACTTTTAAATCAATTACAATTCCTGTTTTTTGATTAACATCTCCAGTGACATCAACCACAAGTTCATAATTATGGCCATGGTAATTTGGATTACAGCATTTTCCAAAAACTTTATTATTTTTTTCTTCAGACCAATCTTCTACATAAAGGCGATGAGCTGCATTAAAATGTGCTTTTCTACTAACTGTTACTCTCATTTTTTATTTTATTATAAAATTCTTCAAAAATTATTTTAAACCAAACCGTATAAATTCCTGAATTGGTTTTTATATCTTTTTTTATAAAATCAATATTTTCCCACTTCCAATCACAAACCTCTTCTATATTTATTTGAGGAATTCCAGTAAATTTACCAATTAGTACATGATCTAATTCATGTTCTATAAGTCCATTATCAAACTCTGCCTTATATATAAAAGACAAAAACTCTCTGAGTGAACTTTTAATTCCCATTTCCTCTATTAATCTTCGATTTGCAGCATTTATAACAGATTCATTTTCTCTAGGGTGACTACAGCAAGTATTGGTCCAAAGCCCTGGAGAATGATATTTATTTAATGCTCTTCTTTGTAATAAAAGTTCATTTGACTCATTTAATAAAAAGACAGAAAAAGCTCTATGAAGAAGTCCTTTCTCATGAGCCTTAATTTTTTCCATTAATCCTAATTCTTGATCTAATTCGTTAACTAGAACAACCATTTCCTTATTCATTCATTAAAGTTACAACTTTTAAAAAATTAGGGATATTTTTTTTAAAAACAATAGTATTTTAGCTAGAAAGAATTTTATGAATTTTATTGAGGAAATTGCTAGAAGAAGAACTTTTGGAATTATTTCCCACCCTGATGCTGGAAAAACTACATTAACAGAAAAACTTCTATTGTTTGGTGGAGCCATTCAAGAAGCAGGTGCAGTAAAATCTCATAAAATAAAAAAATCTGCTACTAGTGATTTTATGGAAATTGAAAAGCAAAGAGGAATTTCAGTTTCAACCTCTGTACTCGCTTTTAATTACCAGGGAATAAAAATTAATATTCTAGATACACCAGGTCATAAAGATTTTGCTGAAGATACATTTAGAACACTAACAGCTGTAGATAGTGTCATTGTAGTTATAGATGTTGCAAAAGGGGTTGAAGAACAAACTGAAAAGTTAGTCGAAGTATGTAGAATGAGAGAAATACCTATAATTGTTTTTATAAACAAATTGGATCGAGAGGGAAAAGACGGATTTGATTTGTTAGATGAACTAGAAAAAAAATTAAATTTTAATGTTTGTCCTTTAAGTTTTCCTATTGGAATGGGATACGATTTTAAAGGAGTTTACAATCTTTGGGAGGGAAACTTAATGCTTTTTAAGGAAGAAAATAAACAAAAAATAGCTGAGTCAATTAAAATAAATAAAATTACTGATCCAAAATTAAGAGAACTTATAGGAGTCAATGCTTCAGATAAAATTATTGATGAAATTGAAATAATTAACGAAGTATATCCATGCTTTTCGAAAAAGGAATATATTAAATGTAAGCAGCAACCTGTTTTCTTTGGTTCTGCACTTAACAATTTTGGAGTGAAAGAACTTTTGGATTGTTTTATAACGATTGCGCCACCACCAACAAAAAAGGAAAGTAACATCAGAGAAATTTTTCCTAAAGAAAATAAATTTTCAGGATTTATTTTTAAAATTCATGCCAATATGGATCCTAAACATAGAGATAGGTTAGCGTTTATAAAGATTGTTTCTGGAAAATTTATAAGAAATAATTCATATTATCATGTTAGGTTAAATAAAAAATTCAAATTTAGCAGTCCTAATGCATTTTTTGGTGAAAAAAAAGAAATTGTAGAAGAATCTTATCCTGGTGATATAATAGGAGTTCATGATTCAGGAAATTTTAAAATTGGAGATTCTTTTACTGAGGGTGAAGAAATATCATTTAAAGGTATTCCTAATTTTTCACCTGAGCATTTTAGATACATTAATAATTTAGACCCAATGAAATCTAAACAACTCTCAAAAGGTATTGACCAGTTAATGGATGAAGGAGTTGCTCAGCTTTTTATTCTTGAAATGAATGGCAGAAAAATAATTGGAACGGTTGGTGCTCTCCAATTTGAAGTAATTCAATATAGATTACAACATGAATATGGGGCCAAGTGCTCTTATGAAAATTTGAATATTTTTAAAGCATGCTGGGTAGAAGCTAAAGACTTAAAAAATTCTGAATTTTTAGATTTCAAAAAGCTGAAAAGTAAATTTTTAGCAAAAGATAAAGATGGCAAGATAGTTTTTTTAGCTGACTCTTCGTTTACTCTTGAAATGACAAAAAGTAAATATCCCTCATTACAATTTCACTACAAATCAGAGTATTAATTAAGCCTCTCCGGTTGTTCCAAAATTCAGTTGAATAGATTTTTGGTTTTCATAATCCTTTATATCACCATTAGACTGCTCAAATTTAGATATATTATCATTTAAAGCTTTAGAAAACCTTTTAGCATTCTGAGGTGTTAATATTATTCTTGACTTAACCTTAGCTTTTGGAACACCTGGCATTATACTGACAAAATCAATAACAAATTCAGAAACAGAATGATTGATTAAGGCAAGGTTGGAATATATTCCTTGAGCTAGATTTTGATCTAGCTCAAGGTTCAGATTATTGTTATTATTAGATTTCTTCATTAAAAGTTAAGCTTTTCTTTGATAAAAGTTCCTCATATTCATCAACATAACCAACTATAATATCATTAAACTTTCTGTTTCCAGTTCCAGCAGGAATCTTGTGTCCAACAATTACATTTTCTTTTAATCCAGACAAATCATCAACTTTTCCATTTATAGCAGCTTCATTTAATACTTTAGTAGTTTCTTGGAACGAAGCAGCAGAAATAAATGACTTAGTTTGTAAAGAAGCTCTTGTTATTCCTTGCAATATTGGTGTAGCTGTTGCATTCACAGCATCTCTAGCAATAACTAGTTCTTTATCTTCTCTTTTAAGTAATGAATTTTCATCTCTTAAATCTCTAGCACTAATTATTTGACCTTCTTTTAAGTTTTCAGAAGCACCTACCTTTTCAACTATTTTCTTATTAAACAAATTATCATTTTCTAAGATAAATTCATTTTTATGAACTAATTGTCCTTCTAAGAAAGTTGTATCTCCAGAATCTTGAATTTTAACTTTTTGTAACATCTGTCTAATTAAAACCTCAAAATGCTTGTCGTTAATTTTTACACCTTGAAGTCTATAAACTTCTTGAACTTCGTTCACTAAGTATTGTTGAACAGCAGATGGCCCTTTAATATTCAAAATATCATTAGGTGTTATTGAACCATCAGAAAGAGGCATTCCAGCTTTAACAAAATCATTTTCTTGAACTAAAACCTGATTAGAAAGTTTAACCAAATATTTTTTTATATTACCAGTTTTTGATTCAATTATTATTTCTCTATTTCCTCTTTTAATTTTACCAAAATTAACTACACCATCAATTTCACTAACAACAGCAGGATTGGAGGGGTTTCTGGCCTCAAACAATTCTGTAACTCTTGGCAATCCTCCGGTAATGTCCCCTGATTTAGCAGATTTTCTAGGTATTTTAACCAAAATTTTTCCAGCTTCAACCTTTTCTCCATCATCAACCATTAAATGAGCACCAACAGGTAAATTATAAGTTCTTAAATTTTTACCTTTGTTATCATTAATTAATAATGTTGGAACAACTTTTTTATTTCTTGATTCAGAAATAACTTTTTCTTTAAAACCAGTTTGTTCGTCAATTTCTACTTGATATGTAACTCCTTGTTCAATATTTTCATATTCAATCTTGCCACTAAACTCAGAAATTATTACTCCATTATATGGGTCCCATTTACAAATTACATCACCTTTTTTTAACTCTTGACTATCTTTAATTAATATTGTTGAACCATAAGGAATAATGTTAGTACTTAAAACTATGCCTGACTTTTTATGAATAATTTTAATTTCACAGGTTCTAGAAATTACAGTATTGACAGTTTTTCCTTCAGAGTTTTTAGATTTAACAACTTTTAAATCTTCTATTTCAGCAATACCATCAAATCTAACAGATAAGCTATTTTCTTCAGAAATATTACCTGCAATTCCACCAACATGGAATGTTCTTAAAGTCAACTGAGTCCCTGGTTCACCAATTGATTGAGCTGCTACTACTCCAACAGCCTCACCATTCTGAACCATTTTACCAGTTGCCAAATTTCTACCATAGCATTTTGAACAAACTCCTTTATTAGATTCACAAGTTAGAGAAGATCTAACTTCAACTTTCTCTATCGGAGAAGATTCAATAAGTTTAACTTTTGATTCAGAAATTTCCTCACCTGCTTTAACAATTAATTCTTCGTTTAAAGGATTATAAATATCATGTAGTGAAACTCTACCTAAAATTCTTTCCCCTAAGGTTTCAACAATCTCTTCATTTTTCTTTAATGCTTCAACAGCAATACCTCTTAGTGTATTACAATCTTCATCATAAATAATAACATCTTGAGCGACATCAACTAATCTTCTAGTTAAATATCCTGCATCAGCAGTTTTCAAAGCTGTATCTGCAAGACCTTTTCTAGCTCCGTGAGTCGAAATAAAATATTCCAAAATTGAAAGTCCTTCTTTGAAATTTGATAAAATTGGATTTTCAATAATTTCACCACCACTTGAACTTGCTTTTTTAGGTTTAGCCATCAATCCTCTCATTCCAGTTAACTGGCGAATTTGCTCTTTTGAGCCTCTTGCACCGGAATCTAGCATCATAAAAACAGAATTAAATCCTTGTTTATCTTCGCTAATTCTTTTCATAGCAAGCTCTGTTAATGTAGCATTTGCAGATGTCCAAACATCTATTACTTGATTATAACGTTCATTATTAGTAATTAATCCCATATTATAATTGGCCATAATATTGTCAACTTCAACATTTGCTTTAGAAATCATTTCTTGCTTTTCAGGTGGAATCATAATATCACCTAAACTAAATGACAATCCTCCTTCAAAAGCGAAAGCGAATCCCATAGATTTAATTTTATCTAAAAATTCCGCAGTTTCAGGAACACTAGTAAGTTTTAAAATTTTTCCAATAATATCTCTCAAAGATTTTTTTGTCAAAACTTCATTAATAAATCCAGCTTTTTGAGGGACAACTTGATTAAATAATACTCTACCTACTGTTGTATCTATAATTTTATAAACTAAATCTCCATTTTCATCATAATCTTTAGCTCTGATTTTAATCATTGCATTTAGATGAACTTTCTCCTCATTATATGCAATATTAACTTCTTCTGAAGAATAAAAAGTTAAACCTTCACCATTTACTTTTTCATCTTTGGTTGATTTCAACAACTTAGTCATGTAATAAAGTCCAAGAACCATATCTTGTGATGGTACAGTGATTGGTGAACCATTAGCAGGATTCAAAATGTTGTGAGATGCTAACATCAATAGCTGAGCTTCAAGTATAGCTTCAGGTCCTAACGGGAGGTGTACTGCCATTTGGTCTCCGTCAAAATCAGCATTAAATGCTGTACAAACTAATGGGTGAACTTGTATAGCCTTACCCTCAATTAAAATTGGTTGAAAAGCTTGAATACCCAATCTATGAAGAGTTGGAGCCCTATTTAGTAGAACAGGATGGCCTTTTAGTACATTTTCTAATATATCCCATACCAAGGGTTCTCTTCTATCAATAATCTTTTTTGCAGATTTAACAGTCTTAACGATTCCTCTTTCAATTAACTTTCTAATAATAAAAGGCTTATAAAGTTCAGCAGCCATATTTTTAGGCAAACCACATTCAAATAATTTTAGTTCTGGACCACCTACAATTACTGATCTTGCAGAGTAGTCTACCCTTTTACCCAATAAATTTTGACGAAATCTACCTTGTTTTCCCTTTAAAGAATCAGATAAAGATTTTAATGGTCTATTAGCTTCCGTTTTAACAGCTGAAGATTTTCTAGTATTATCAAAAAGAGAATCTACCGATTCTTGTAACATTCTTTTTTCATTTCTTAAAATAACTTCAGGAGCTTTAATTTCAACTAATCTTTTTAATCTATTATTTCTTATAATAACTCTTCTATAAAGATCATTTAAATCAGAAGTAGCAAACCTTCCACCATCTAGAGGAACTAAAGGTCTTAACTCTGGTGGAATTACAGGAATTACCTTTAAAATCATCCATTCGGGTTTGTTTTCTCTATTTAAATTTGATTCCTTAAAAGATTCTACAACTTGTAATCTTTTTAAGGCTTCCATTTTTCGTTGTTTTGAAGTCTCTGTATTAGCCTTATGTCTTAATTCATATGACAACTCATTTAAATCAATTCTTGAAAGTAGATCAATTAAACACTCTGCTCCCATTTTTGCAATAAACTTATTAGGATCTTCATCATCTAAAAATTGATTTTCAGTCGGTAAATTATCAACAATATTAATGTATTCTTCCTCTGTTAGAAAATCCATTTTATTAACTGATTCCCCATCAGAATTAGCAGCTAAGCCAGGTTGAATAACAACATATCTTTCATAATAAATTATCATATCAAGTTTCTTTGAAGGAAGTCCAAGAAGATATCCGATTTTATTTGGCAACGATCTAAAATACCATATGTGAGCTATAGGAACTACTAAGTCAATGTGACCAACTCTATCTCTTCTAACCTTTTTTTCAGTAACTTCAACACCACACCTATCACAAATGATACCTTTGTATCTGATTCTTTTATA
>Ga0129342_1000119_pt1 | contig 28519 bp, 36 predicted proteins | sample CPBDNA_5_FD_94426 | JGI IMG/M metagenome (GOLD analysis project Ga0129342, IMG submission 94426) | Freshwater to marine salinity gradient microbial communities from Chesapeake Bay, USA - CPBay_Sum_15_0.2_DNA | ecosystem: Environmental > Aquatic > Marine > Coastal | place: USA: Chesapeake Bay...
ATTGATTTGTATACTTGTGGTAAAGATTTTGATCCAGTTGCTATCAAAGATATGTTTAAACAAAAATTAAATTCAACCACAGATGAAGAAAAAGATATGGGTTTATTTATTGAACGTCCTTTTGAAATTTCAGGGCTTCTTTAATAGTCATTTCATCGGAATAGTTGATATATGGTTTTTATCGGAATAGTTGATAGCGCATTGTGGCACATTTTTTTAAAAAAATGAGTATAGTATGTGAAGTTAATTAAAACAAATGGTTGATACCAAAGCTAAGCTTCTTTGGATTGGTGATGTAGTAGCAACTACGGGTTTTGCTAGAGTTTCTGAAAATGTTCTTAAACGATTAAAAGCAACTGAGCACTATGAGATTCATGTACTTGGTTGTAATTGGCATGGTGATGCAACACCTCTTCAGCAAGAATATTATTTGTACCCTGCTTCCAATAGATTTCAACAAGCTCCTTTTGGTGAAGATCGAATTCGAGAAATTGTTGAACGTATTAAACCAGATGTTATTTGCACCATTAATGACAGTTGGATTATCAATGAACAATGGAATCGAATTAAAGATTTAAGAGAAAGTCTTGGCTTTAAATTTGTAGGTTATTACCCCATGGATTCATACGAATGGTATGGGGGTTTAATGGACACACTTAATGATTGGGATGCAGCTATCTGTTATACAGAATTTGGTGCTCAAGAAACTATTAATGCAGGATCTCAAAAGCCAATTCATGTTATTCCTCATGGATTAACACAAAAACAATTTTATCCGATTGATAAACTTGAAGCACGTAAACAACTTGGTTTGCAGCCCAATGATTTTATTGTGTTTAATGGTAATAGAAATCAATTTAGAAAACGTATTGATATTACAGTAAGTGCTTTTGCTAAATTTGCTGTTGATCGCCCAGATACAAAACTATATCTGCACATGGGTTTGAAAGACATGGGCTGGGATATCATGCCTCTCTTTGCTCGTGAAATGAAACGTCAAGGTTTAGATCCGAATAATCGAATCATCATGACGAGTCCATCTGGTCACCCTCCTTCTGTTCCTTTTGAACTGCTAAACGTCATCTACAACGCTTGTGACGTAGGCGTTAACACCTGTAAAGGCGAAGGATGGGGCCTAGTTAATTTTGAGCATGCAGCTTGCAAGGTCGCCCAGGTGGTGCCGAACCATACCTCTTGTAAAGAAATTTTTGAAGGAACGGGTGAAATGATTCGTTCTCTTCACAATGATGTAGACCATAATCTTGGTCGCATCATGCCTTGTCCAGACGACAACCATCTTGCTGAAATTTTGGGCAAATATTACGAAGATAGGGAGTTGTTGGATCAAGTGGCCCAGGCTTGTTATGACCGCGTAACCGATTCACAGTTTGATTGGGAGACTATTGCATCTCAATTTGATGGTGTATTCCGGGAAGTTCTTGAAGTCGCAGACAAACCTGTGGCTGAAATTATTAAACCTAAAAAAAGAAGAAAAAAAGCAGCGATAACCGCATAAGATCTGTATAATTCACCTGGTACTGGGGCATAGTACTAAAGGCCGGTGGCGTTCCACCGGTCTTTTTTATTGGCTGTTTCCAGGGCTGCAGACCTTCAGACTTTCGGACCCTTTATACTTTACCGTCACGTACAGTACTAAAACAAAATACTGTACTGATGTAAAGTTTTAACCAGTACAATACTCGGATAATGTACTGTAGGTTATACTAAAGAAAAATTAGTACCAAAGTCTGAAACTCTGCATGGCCAACCTCAACCGACTGTACGGAGAAGTGTCTCATGCGACTCAATTTGTTTATGATCCAGAAATTGGTGTACGTTCTGACAAAGAACTAGATGAACTTGGTTTTTATCGTGGTTTCTTTTGTCCCCATGGTCACACCATTCGGCATAAAGAAAAACATTGGTGTTATTTTTGCGTTCAAAAAATATTTTCTAATTCATGCGGATTTGATTTAAATTACTTACATCCTTCTTATAAAATCAAATACCATAAACTTTGGAAACGTATTGACATTAAAGAACCACAAGAATGCTGGGAAGTAAAAAGTAAAAGTATTTATACTCCTGAAAGAATTAAAATGCCTTCTTATCGAAGCAACTACAGTGAAAATCTTTCTGAAAATGTTTCTATTCATAAAGCAATTTATCAATGTACCTGGGGGGACATTGGTAAATTTAGAGTTACTAAAATTTGTCAAAACCCTAGGTGTGTTAATCCTTTGCATTTAGTTTCTTCTTGGAATCGTGCTTTACCGCCTAAATCAATTAATCAATTAATTTTAAATTTTGATGCTGAAAAAATTATGTTGTATAACAATTGTAAAGATACTTTTGATTTGCAAAATAAAGGCATGAAAGTAAATATTGCTAACCCTTTAGAACATAAAAACATTAAAGAGTAAAATAGAAATAACGATATAAACTAAATACATGCCTCGCGTTTCTTCTACTCAAAGACAAAGAACTCAAAATAATCCGTTACTACTGGGACCTTTTAGTGAATTATCAATTAGAAATTTAACTGGTTCATTGGGTCCTGAAAATAAAGTAATTCCTGGTGGTTATGGTGGAGGAACATATAATCATTGGTTTCAAATAGAAATTTCTTCTCCGGCTTGGATTATTTTGGCCAAAGGAGGCCCAAGAAAAAAATATATTAATTTATCTGTTTATGATTTAAATCTTCAACCTATTCTTAGTAGAGGAATTTTTGATCGCGATAGCATTAAAGAAATTGACAATGGCGATGTTTATTATCCATATCAAGGGCATGTTATGGCTGCTGGTTCTGATTTATATAATAATTTTAATCCTAATAGATTTGATAAAGGAGATGATCGTTATTTTCCTTTAGAAACAGGAAGTTATTTGTTATGTATTTCTTCTACTCGTAATGAAAAAATTGATTATGAAGTAGCAATAGTCATAGAGTTTCCAAGTTCAGCAGACAATGATTTACTAGCTGAAAACTTTGAATATATTTTATGGGAAAATGATGATTTAATTAGTTTAGAAATTGATTCTACTTTTGTCGAAGACGTACAACATTCTCATTCACTTGTTGAATGGAAAACAGCTTGGGAACGAGAACAACAACTAACAAAACCTTTTCCTGCTATCTTGATACCATATGCGACTAGACCGTGAAAGATGACGTATCGAAAAAAAAGAAAACTAATAACTCAAAAAATAAAACTAAACAAGAAACAATTTATCAAGCTATGGTTAAAACCATGGATAATGACACCGAGTGGTTGTGTGTGGTCAGCGAGCATGGTCGTATGCCAGTCAAACCGCCAGGCAAACGATTGGATGGAGGAAAGAAAAAACAAAAGAAAACTAAAATTGACTATGAATTTGACAGGTAAATCTGCTAACAAAGCACAAGCCATAGCCATGCGTACATTACGTGGATGGACTTCTGTTATTCCTTTAGGGGATTCTATATCGTTTACTTGTGAGTGCGTAGCAAATGAAAAACAATTTCGTGTATGGAAAAAATGGTTTGAAAAACATGAAAATAATCAATGGATTATAGATGAAAAATTAAAACTTTTTTTCTTTTATAGATCTTTGTCAGTAGAATAAAAGAGTGTAGTGTTTATTATGGAACATTTAAATGGGTATCTAGAAGCATTATTAGCAGTGCATGCAGCTGCTAGTGTCATTACCGCTTTAACACCTACCCCTAAAGACGATGCGCTGGTTTCAAAATTTTATAAAATTTTAGAAGCTATTGCACTTGTTGTTGGTAAAGCCAAACAACGTTAATTTTCAACAGGTTGAAACCAAAAAACAACACCTCCTTGTTCATCAACCCATTGTTTTGTAGCGTAAGCCTTCTCTTTATCAAGGGTTACGCATTTTTTTTCTTTTCCTACTTCCCAACAAATATTTACTTTGATTGGTTTATCTTTTTTAGGTTTCATTTTTTTTAACAATTAATGCCCAACCAGTGCCATTGCCATCGCATTCCCATCTTTTTAACCAATTTTTTCGACTGTAGTAGATGGCTCTTCCAGCAGCGTAGTCAGTGTTGATATATCCTCCATTAATCATATCAGCATCACCATAGGGATCATGATGAATAAAATTATCTTTGTCAAAACCAATAACACAAGTCCAATGCCCACCTCCTTGAGGTTTAGAAACAGGGCCTTTATGCAACCAACCAACTGCTACTGGTCGTTTATTTCTGATTTCATTTTCAAGTACCGCAGGATTTCCATTAGTAATAAATTTTGCGTTTAATCCTAATTGTTGTAATGTTTTTACTTGTGCAACATATTCAGTTGAATCTCCATACTTGCTTCTAAGATGGTTGTACTCATCATCAGTATCAATAACGCCATAATAACGTGCAATCATGGCACAAGTAGAAGAAAAACATTCTCTAAAGCCAGTGCCTGATTTATTGTCTAATTGATACTCATAAGGAATGTCTAAAACTAATTCATCTATAACATTTTCTAAGTTGCAGCCAGGTACCTGCAACTGTCTGTCCATTATCTGGATTAATTTTTTTGAATATTCTGGATCTGTTGCGTAGCCTTCTTGTACTAATAATTCAGCGCATTCATTTCTATTTTTTGCTCTGTTAACTCCTTTATAGCCTTTGTAATCTTTATACCATCTATTTACCAAGTAGTTTACGCATTCGTCTAATGAATCAAAGTTTAAAAACCCATCGGTGATAGTGATCCATTTATTATCAATAAATTCATTAGTTATACAGTCTGATCCACCAGGTCCTTTTAATCCAAAGTAGTTGTGTTGACCTGAAACATGTTGACCCCAACCAGACTCTAAAGCCCATTGAGCAGCCACACATTCTGGATAAATAGCGCCAGCTTGATTTGCTGATTCAAATACTGCATCCCAGCTATTATCAACTTGTTCAATTCCTCTTATATTTTTAACAGTTTCTTTTTTTTCTTCTCTATATTTAGATCCAAAAATATTTAAAATTTCTGGACTTACTTTTGTTTGTAACCAATTCCAGGCTTCGTCTTGATGTGGTAAACCATTGTAATATTTTGCTGCATCTGTAAATTTAATTGTCATCTTGTTTAAGAATTGTTTTTTTGTAATCACCTTTATATACTTTACTTCCTACATGCATACAAGTGCTTGAAAAATCAATCCAAATTTTAAATCCTAGTTTGTTTATTTTGTTGCATAAATAAACATCTTCTCCAATAAATTGTTCGCCTTCAAAGTCATATTGGCATATATTTTTTAATTTTTTCCCCCTGAAGTTCAAACTAACACTGTTTTCAGCTAATTTTTCTAAAACTTTTTTGCTTAATTTAAGACAGCTTGTACTAACAGTTTTAACTAATTGTAAATTGTTTTTAATTGTTTCAAATTGTTCTTCATCTTCAAACCAAAAATCGTATTGTTCTTCTTGGTCATTTTTTTTAACTGTAGGTACCGCAATAACATCTTCTGGGTTTTTAATAATATTAATTAATGTTTTAGGATCACAAGAAACATCTGCATCAATAAAAACTAAACAATCTACTTTTAAGTCAAACGCTATTGTTAATAATTGATTTCTTGCCATAGGCAAAATACTTTCATTGCTAACTGAGCCAAAAATAATATCAATATCATTTTTAATTCCTAATTTACAAGCTTCAGTTATTGATGCTACATAATGAGCTTCTACATTTCCATGTAGTGCTGGTGTAGCAATAAATGCAGTAATTATTTTTTTCTTATTTGGTTCAAAAATTTTTGCCACTGAAGAATTCTTTTTTGCCATGTCCAATTTTCGTTATAAAACTCAGTTTGTTTTTTTAATTTTAATTGATTTGCTGGGGTCCAGTAATGGTCAATTGCTTCATTCAGTACGTTAGCATAATTTTTAGCTAAACGAGAATAATCAGAATCATAACAAACAAAATCAGCATATTCTCCACATGTTTCATATAATGCTCCGTAGTTTGTAACTACGGCTTGACACCCAGCACACATTGCCTCTATTGCTGCAATGCAAGATGTTTCTTCAAAAACACTTGGATACGCAAAAATATGTGCTTCTTGCAAAGCTTCTCTTATTTTTTGATTTGTTGCATATCCTTTGTAGTTAATACCAGGGGTATTTTTTAATTCTTCAAACAAAGGTTCAAAGCTATTTCCTAAACCTTTTTCAAATACAGAACCATAAATTTTAGTAGAAGAATATACATCTAATTCAATATCATTTCGATTTAAAATTTGAAAAGCTTTTAACAATACTGTTAACCCCCGCCAGGGAGTTGAAGTATATATTAATTTTAATTTTTTCCCTTTAGGTTTTGGTTTGGGTAAAAATTCTGTTGTTGCATTTTTTATAACAATTGATTTCCAAGGGGGGCTATTAAATTTTTCTCTAAATTTTTCATAGCACCAGTGAGAATTATAAATAAAATAATCAATTTCATTTACAAAACTACCACTTTTCATTCCTTTTACATTAGGTTGATCATAGCTTAATTGTTGCAAAAGAATATTTTTTTGCCCTGGTACTATTAAATTTTTATCGCATGTACAAACAATTAAATTAATCCCTTCAAAGTCAAGATGACTACGAAGGGATTCAACTAAAATTTCAGTTCCACCTTTGGGTGTACTTGGCATTCAAAAAATTAATCTATGGTAATTATAGATAATTTTAAGTGCCTTGCAACTGAACAATTGCTTGTTCAGCTATTTCTAAACGATTAATCAATTCTTTAACAGCTTGTACAAGAATCGGATACGTTTTAAAAGGAGCTGCTTCTAGTTTTTCAGGATTTGAATCATCAACTAAATTTGTATATTCAATAGTATTTAATTCAGTTTCTATTGTTTGTAACTCTTGAGCAATAAAACCATAATCTTTTTTGCCTTCAAAGCTACCATCTCTACGCGCCCAGTCAAACTTAACAGGTCTTAATCGTTTAATAAAATTAACACCATGCTCAAGATCTGTAATGTTTGTTTTATCTCTTTCATCAGAAAGACTACTAATACTTGTTACATTACATCTTAATGATGTAATAGATGAATTACCTAATGTAATTTGATTACTAACAATAAGTGCCGATGCCGCTGCTTGGTATCCTATTACTGTATTATTAGAACCAGTTCCTATTCCATCCGCTTCTGTTCCAATAAGTGTATTATATGCTCCATAATCTAAATCATTACCTGCTAGGTTGCCTACTACAGTATTACCAGTTCCAGAGAAGGAAAAAGCAACACAGTTAGCACCAATATATGTGCAACCACTAGCATAACGAGTAGATACTGCTGCTTGATGACCAAGAATTACATTGCCTGATGCCTCATATAAAAATGGAACAGCTCCATAACCCATTACAGAATTCTTCTGGTTAAAAGAAGCAAATGCACCTGATGCAATACCATGTCCAACATAAGTATTGTATTGACCAGTTTGATGACCTGAAGCTGTTTGATTTCCTATAAATACATTTAGCCTGCCGACATTGTTAGGTTTTCCGCCAGCTTTATAGCCAATAGCAATTATACCAGAAACACTATTTGCAAAGCCAATAGCATCTTTACCTATAATGACAGAATCTTTAACATCAAATCCAGTAGTAGCTGCTTTCTCACCAATAACAACACTATTATAAGTTTCGCCCTGTAAATACTTACCACATTGATAACCTATCCAAACATTACCAGAATTTTTGGTTTGACTATATGCATTATATGCAGCAGCTTGATAACCTATAGCAACAGTATTTGTATAGTATTCACCAGATTCAGCAACATTGCTACCAATGAAAACATTATAATCAGCAGTTCCTGCTTTGCGTAAACCTCTGTGTCCTATAACTGTATTGTTAGTATGACTTGTTATAAATCCAGAACATGCCTCTGATCCTATATAAATACCATTTGCAATACCTGCATTTAAGTTACAAGCTTTAGATCCAATAACAATAGCTTTGTTAGTGGTTGAGGAATAACCAAATAAGTTTGCATCTTTACCTGCTTGATAACCAATAAGAACGCAATCATCTGATGTTCTATAAGTATTATTACCGCCTTTGCCACCTTCAAAACCAATAATAACAGCACGCTGTGGTTCATATAATTCTGTTGCTGCTTCGCAACCTATAATGACATTTTTTCCTTCATTGCTGGCAAATCCAGTTGTGCCTGAACATACATTTTGGCCGATTAATACACCAGACAAAATTGTATTTCGGCCAAAAGCATTAGCTATTTTACCAGCTGCTGTGCCAATAACAACAGCACCACTTTGAGTAAGAGTGTCTTGATTTGCACCATATTGTGTTATACCTGTTTCAGTAATACCACTTAAAGTAGAGCCTGCAGAAATAGTAGTAAAACTTAATTTACCTGCACCGTCAGTCATTAACACATCACCAGATGTGCTATCACCACTAGGTAATCTAAATGTAGTATTACTACCATTTAATGTTGTTGGTGCTCTAAATGCAACATAGTTTGCACTGTTCCCTTGGTAAAATCTAACTTCAGTACTATCACCATCTGCATTATCTTTAAATTGTAATAAACTAGACAATCCTGTAATAGTCGTAGTTTTTTTAAGGGTGCTGCCTCCATTTGAAGTTAAATTAGTTCCAATAGTTGCAATATTAAAATTACCAGTCTGACCTGTAATAGTAGTACCTGAAATAGTAGTGCCTTTAGCTAAAACAAAATTACCTGTTCCAATGTTGCCTGTATCGCCAGTAATAGTTGTTCCACTTAAACCAACTGCATTTAAGTAATTTGTCGCATTACTGTAATATAAATTACTAGTTGAATAAGCAAGTCCACTTCCTGTTGCATTTGCTTTTAAAACAACATAATTAGTTCCTTCTTCTAAATTAAGTGTTGAATTAATACCTGTTGAATAAACCTGTTCATCACCAGCAGATGCCCAACTTAAAGTTCCAGCTGCATCACTAACTAATGCATAACCAGAAACAGTTGCATCTGCATCAGGCAACGTCCAAGTTACATTGCTAGTGATACCACTTGCAGCTTTAAGTGCAACATAATTTGTATTATTTGCTTCATAAAAACGAAGCGCTCTAGTGCCACTACCTTCCTCTAATGGATAACCTTTTAAATCAGTTGTTGCATTACCTGTATGTGTAACATTACCAGTAACTAATAATGAACCACCAGTTACAGAAGTTGCAACTAAACTATTGCCAGAGATAGCACCACCAGAAATACTAGTAACGCCGATAATATCTGCACCTGTAATGCTTGTAAATCTACCAGTATCGCCAGTAATAACGCTACCGCTAATTGTACCTGTAACGGTTAAACTACCACCCGTAATTAAATTACCAGAAATACTGGTTGTACCTCTAATGTCAACACCAGAAATGGTTTGACCAGAAATTAAAGTTGTTCCATAAATATTTGCACCAGTAATGTTTGTAAAGTCTCCGGTACCTCCTTGGACAGTAATACCAGAAATGACACCGCCTGTAGAATAAACACCTGAACCAAAAACACCTGAACCAGTTACAAAAATATCTTCAACAAAATATGCATCACCAGTAACAGTTAAACGTTCTTTTGTAATGCCAGTTACAAAAGTAGCTGTATTGGCATTTAATACATCAAAATTACCAGTCTGACCTGTAATAGTAGTACCAGAAATAGTACCAGTAGACGTATGACCACCAACGTTTAATACATCAAAATTACCAGTCTGACCAGTAATTGTTGTTCCTGATAATAAAGTTAAAACATTAACTTCAACACCCGTAATATAGGTAAAATCACCAGTAGAAACCGCTAACCCACTAAAATTACCTGAAGGAGCAACAACAGTTTGAAACTCTCCAGTTACACCTGAAATAGTTCCTGAAATAGTAAGATTGCTTGCGCTTGCATCAAGCAAACCAGAAACATTTAAAGTAACTTCACTGGCGCCACTAGAATAAATAATTTGATCAACTTTTACTTTACCGAATGCCATGTCTCTGTTTTATTTTCAATTATAATCGCCTTAAATCTATTTATAATGTCAACCAAGTTGAACCGGTAGGTACTGTAACAGTAACTCCGGTTGCTATTTCTAAAGGTGTAATAGATAAAGCGTTGTAACCACTTTCAACAGTTTGGTCAATATCATACACAGCTTTTGTTTCAAGCATTGCACCTCTAACATTCCTATCTGTTCTTAATCCAGAGGCGCCTGAAATATAACCACTGGAAAGAATATTACCTGTTGATGTGGTGACAAAGTTAGCAACAGTAAAGTTACCCGTTATAGCGGTAACTGTTACTGATTCAATTAAAGTGCCACCAGTAATATAATCTCCAGAAATTCGATCTGTAAAAATGCCAGTAGAGCCTGAAATAAAATGAATGCTGCCTGTGCTACCAGTAATAGTGGTGCCGCTTAATAAATCAGTAACAACCCTAGTAGTACCTGTAATTCTGCTTACCGTTAAATCTTGACCAACAATATTTTCGCCAGATAGGGTATCTGTAAAAGTACCCGATGTACCACTTACAGTTGTAAAATTACCTGTTTCAACATTAAGAGTTGAAAAGCCAATCGTGTTACCAGTTAAATTATCAAATAAACCTGTTGTACCTGTAATAGTGGTACCTTTTACAGTTGTTCCAGTAATTGTGGTGCCTGTAATTGAACCTGCTGTAATAAATGCAAAGTTACCAGTAGTACCAGTAATTGTGGTCCCTGTAATAGAAGTAGCTGTAAAACTACTAATAGTTGCTACTGTAAACTGTCCAGTTTGACCTGTAATAGTGACGCCAGAAATTTTTGTTGTGGCGTTTAATCCTGAAACAGTAACAATTTGAAAGTTACCAGTTGTTCCAGTAATTGTGGTTCCGGTTATATTTGTACTTGTAAGGTTTGAAAATTTACCTGTTTCACCTGTAATAGTTACACCAGTAATACTTGTTCCTGTTAATGATGTAAATTTACCTGTAACTCCGGTAATTGTGGTGCCAGTAATATTATTTGCATTAATATTTTCACCTGTTATTAAAGTCGAACCAGTAATAGTATTTGCAGTGATATCACCGAAAGTACCTGTAATACCTGAAATGGTAACACCACTTACGCGACCTGAAACGTTTATATTTTGTTGGAAAAATCCCGTGCCTGTAAGCGTTAAATTCCCACCAATTTCAACATTACCAGTTGTTGAAATACTAGGAATATTTACTTGATCTGTAAAAGTACCTGTTAAAGCTGTTAAAGAAGTAAATTGTCCAGTAATACCAGTAATTGTTTGACCACTTACTCTAGTGGTAAAAACTCCTGAAACTGCTTGCTGTGTAGAAAATAAACCTGTATTGCCAGTAATTGTTTTTCCACTTAATTTTGTGGTAAATATTCCTGTTTCACCTGTAATTTCATTAAAATTTCCTGTTGAACCTTTAATTGTTAATCCAGATATTTGCGTAGAACCTGTAATAAATTGACTTGTTAAAGAAACAAAATTACCAGTTGTTCCACTAAAATTAATAAATTTACCTGTCTGCCCAGTAATACTGGTGCCAGTTAAAGAAATAAACGTTCCAGTAGTTCCTGTAATTGTTGCACCTTTTATTGTTATTCCTGTAATTGTGTTACCTGTAATATTGGTTCCACTAATATTTGAAAACTTACCTGTTGTTCCAGTAATTGTTGTTCCAGTAATATTTGTTGCTGTAAAGTTTGTAAACTTACCGGTTTCACCTGTAATAGTAGTACCAGATAACGTACCAGTTGTGTTAATTGCTGTGCCAGTAATAATGGCGCCGCTAACAGTATTAAATAAACCACTTGAACCAATGAATTTTTGACCTGTAATTTCTGTGAATTTACCTGTAGATCCTGTTACGGTACCACCTGTAACAACATTAAAACCTGCAGATGTTCCAGTAATTGTGGTACAGATAATTTGTGTGATATTTCCAGTTGTAATATTAGCGTTGGTACCTCTTAAATCAGAACCAGTAATTGTATTGCCACTCAGTAAATTTCTAAACTCTCCAGTGCCGGTGCAAATTAATTGGTTAAATGTTCCAGTGCCTGATATATTAACGTTTAACGGCGCAAAAGTTCCACCAATAGAAAGATCATTATCTACAGTTAAACTACCAGCAATCGTGCCGCCTGTTAACTGTAGATAATAAACATTATAATATTCCCGAGAAGATAGAAAAGTAAATTTTCTATTTTTTAACCCAGGATCTACTTCGGAAACATCAACAACAGTATATAAATCGCCATCTGCAATATCTGCACCGGCAATTGCTGATAATTCCGAAATCTTTCTATCTGCCACTTAACATATTTAATACCTATTTGTAATTATAATTCCACTGTATCTGAGTTATTTTTTCATTTTTATTTCAATACTAGGTAAAATATTAGATACTGCATGCCATCCAGCTTGCAGCCCTGAAACCAAAAGACAAGAAAGAACAAACATCAAAAGAATTTCTGCAACTGTAAGACTTCTTTTTTGATTGCCTTGTAAATTTGGCATTAAATTTCTTTGCTGTGGCACTACAGGAGTCATTTGTTGTTGCTGTTGAATTTCAGTTCTTCTTTGCAAAACCTGTTGAATGGCTAGTTCTCTAGCTTGTTTTTTCATTTCTTCCAGATCTTCTGGATTAAATTGAGGAATTTGAACAGAGGGCTCAACTTGATTTTCCATTTTTAGCTAGAATTTTTTATAGACTAGCAATAAATAACTGCTATTGCATTATGAATGGATTTTATAAAGTCATGAAAGATGTCGTACACGAATTAAGAGGAATAAAAAACGTCCTTAATTCTATGTGGTATGACAAGCATCCTGATAAAAATTCATCTTCTTTGTGTCCAGACGCTTATGCTGATGAATATATTTCAACAGAAGAATGTGGTCGTAGGTTAAATGTATCTGATCAAACAATTAGAAATTGGATAGCAATAGGGAAAAACAAACCAGACAATGGTTGGAAAGAAGGTATTCATTATATCAATATTGTTCCCGACAGTGGGCGTAAAGCAATTATTAGAATCCCCTGGAACCAGTTAATTCAATCTTTTATAAAAAATAAAAAAATTGAACCTGAAGATTTTTATAAACAAAAACCTTTATATAAAACTTCTCATCCAACTGAAATTTAAAATGTCAAATCGTTTTGATGATATAGATTTAAAATCTATTTCACTTGAAAATTTTAATTTGCTTTTACCTCCTTCTTTAGTTAAGCAAGTATCTTTTTTTCTTCCTCCAAATGGTTCTTTTGATTCTGATTGTTTAAAACGATATTTACAAAATATTAAAGAATATGAACAAGAAGAAGAAGGCTTTCAAATGACATTAGCAAATAGACTGCGCACCGCATTTAAAGATATGAAACCAGATACAATTTGTGGTAAATTTCCGTCCGCAGAATTACCTCTAAAGCGAAGGTTAAGATGTGTTGCTGAATATTTAATACGGTCTGGTGAATTTGATAAACTTAAAGATGAAGATGGAAAATTAATTAAAAAACGAGGCAACCTTGGCAAATTAGTTGTAATCTACAAACCACTTCCAAAACTATTAGAATCTTTATCAAAACAGGGTCTAATAAAAAAATGAACAGAAGAGAAAAATTAATTCGTAGTGTTCTTGGAAAAAACATTGATCAAGAAAAAGTAAAAATGTTAGATACAACCGTAAGGTTTATCTTGGGTGACATGGGTAAAGAATACTTTAAATTTTGGCAAGTTGAAGGCCCTGGTGTCATGTGCTTTCAACCTGACTCAGATAGAGTTATGTTTTATTTAACTCTTGAAGAAATTCATTCAGCTCAAGAAAAATCTGAGAATAACAATGATGGTGATCTGGCAGAAACTTTTAGAAGAATTCTAGAAGCTGCTCAAAAAATTAATCCAGAAGAAAAAGCTGGTTATATTATTAATGACAGTGAAGGCATTCGTTATTTTGAAGTAGATTACGAAAAAGAGAAAAAGTAATGTCAATTCCAAATATTAAAAAGGGTTTGAATGAAGACCGAGAATATATTACAAATTATGATTTAACTGCAGCTGCACATGAATTACTAGGAGGTATTGAGCTAGATGTTGCTAGCTCTAAAGTAGCCAATGAGTATGTTCAAGCAGAAAATTATTTTACCCCTTCAGAAGATGGTTTAAATATAAAAGATTGGTATGGGCGTGTTTATTTATTTCCCCCTTCCGGTGCTTATTTTTGGAATAAAAAAGAAGAACGTTGGAAGATGACTAGAGCATCTTCTCCTTCTTTGACTTCTTCTCATGCTGTATGGTTTCGTAAATTGTATAAATCTTGGTGGAATAACGACATTGAACAAGGTTTATATTTTACAAACTGTCCTGACATGATTAGATATGAACAAAAAATTTTTGATTTTCCAGTTTGTATTTTAAGAACAGCTCCTACTTTAATTAAAAATACCAGTCAAGGAATTACCACGCAACGTACATGCACTTCTCTTTTGGTTTATTTGCAACCAAAGGGGGATCCTACTTTTTTTACAGAAAGATTTATTGAAATTTATTCGCCAAAGGGGCGAATAATTGTTTAATCTGGTTATATCAAAATTCAAATTTATGTCTGTATTGTCAGATTGGGAAATCAAAGAACTCGCTCAACAGCAAAATATGATTTCTCCTTTTATTGATTATTCATGTAAGGAAAAAAATGGCAAACGTATTCTTAGCTATGGTCTTGGTTCTTATGGCTATGATATCCGTCTATCTCCTAGCCAATGTTTAATTTTTGGTGGCACCCAAAGGGGGGATTGTGATCCAAAAAACTTTGATTCGGAAGATATTTTAAAGCCAGCCGAATTACTGGAAGATGAAAATGGTCAATATTTTATTTTGCCTCCGTATGGTTATTGTCTTGGTGTTGCTCAAGAACATTTAAAACTTCCAAGAAATGTGACTGTAGTTGCGGTTGGCAAATCAACTTATGCTCGTTCTGGTATTCTTGTTAATATCACACCGGCAGAAGCTGGTTGGGAAGGTTATCTTACTTTAGAAATTAGCAATTGCACTGGCCTTTTTAATCGCATTTATGCAGATGAAGGTATTACTCAATTAATATTTCACCGGGGCAAACCTTGCGCTACTAGCTATCAAGATCGAAAGGGCAAGTATCAAAGCCAAAAAAAGGAAGTAGTTTTTTCCAAAGTTTAACCAAACGGTTTACCAGAGAATCGTTTTGGTTTTTCTGCGTAATTAGTTCCGCCTCCACGACCAAAACGATCTCCCTCAAAGTAACCTGGCACATCTCCACCAGGTCCTAACGGGTAATCTATTTCTGCTTTCTGTCTATATTTATTTGCTGATTTAACAGCTTTCATAAATTTAGAAACTTGTTCTTGTTTTGAATTAATTGGACTAACAATACTTGCATCTTTTTGATCCAAACGTCTTAAGTCTGTATCGTAAATACGTTCTGGATTTAAATCTGTTACTTCGCTGCCTGAGCTAGCAGAATCTTTTAGTGGATCGTAATTTAAATTAAACAAGGTTCTTATCTGATTTTGCCATAGTATTATTGTAAGAGGAATAAATCAAACTAAAAATGTTAATGAACGCTGCAGGTTTTTTAGATAGTTTTGTACAAGATGAAATTGCTTGTCGTTGTTTGACTGAAGAAGATTTTGGTCAACCTCTTGAAAATGCAGATAACGATGTACCTTTGTATGATATGTACAATCGTGGTCTTTCAGCATGCGAAACAGGGATGGAGAGAAAAAACTTGGCTTTGGAGGGAATGAAGAGACCGGGGAAAACTGGTTACATTCCGTCAGTAGAGGAAGCTCACCTGTATCCAGGGACATTGCCGATGGCGAGCGAGAGGATCGGCATGGACTTACCACCTGCGGAGCTGACGCTAGAGGGCCTGAGATCCCTTCAGCGCCGTGGTTTAGCGAATTAAACGAGCCTCCAATGGTTGTAACTCTTTCTGGCGTTATGCCAGAACTTGTTGATATGGTTAATCATCCCCCACATTATTTGGGAGATGGTGTTGAATGCATCCAAGCAATCGAAGCACAGTTAACCAAAGAAGAATATAGAGGATACCTAAAAGGTAACGTCGCAAAATATTTGTGGAGAGAAAAACAAAAAGGGGGTACTGAGTCTTTGAAGAAAGCACAATGGTACTTGTCGCGACTTCTTAATTTTTAATCAATTTTTTAAAACCTTTTAAAAAGGTTTTATTAATCTCTTTGTCTCCAATCATCTGTTTTTTCTTGGCTAAACCAATCGACAATATCATCTGCGCTCTTAAAACCTGTTCTGTGATTACTTGGGTCAGGATCACCCAGGTCTAAATCGTTGAGCAAACTATCTAAACTGTTTGTTTCAATTTCTGGATTACAAGCAACTCTTCTAGCTTTTCTTAAAAGCTCTGCAGCAGATCGATTTGCTTTTGCTAATTTTTCAGCCCAAATAACATCGGTTAATTGAACTTCTTGTTGTTTTGCAATACGGTTGCAAATAAATTGCAACCGTAAACGATATTCTGTTGAAAGCATTTTGTTTCTCTAGTTAAATAATTTTATTAAACAGATTCAAAAGGATCTTCTTCGTCGTCTTCAGGCATTGCACAAGCAGCTAGCTCGGCTAATTCAAGATCAGTTGGAACATCAAAATCAATTTCAATGTTTTCACTATCCATAATTTCTTTAATTGCTTGCCATTCTAACAATCTTTGATAATAAAGATTTAAAAGAGCGCTATGCAATTCTTCCCAAGTCATATCTTGAGCTTGGATTTCTGCTTTACGCATAGAAAATTGAAGCTCTAATGGAATCGTAAATTCCTGGGGCTCTGGGATGCTATCCATTAGATTCCTTTTTTTCTTTTCGTATTCTAATCTAACCAAAAGCCTTTGTTTACATCAAATTCATTTCCAAAATCTGCGAGGATCTGAGGATTAATATGTTCTTCTAGCGTTCTGATCGCACGTATCTGATTTGGTGTAGCTGCATAATTCCGAAAAGCATGCAAAAGAATTTCAGTTGAACCCCAGGGGGATTCATTAATTTCTTGAAAAAACAAATGAATTTCTTCTCTTCTTCTATCTACTAAATTTCCAATAACATTATGTTCACAGTCAAAAATCCAACGAGAAAATTGATCAGCGACTTCTGACCAGTTCTCATTTTCAATGTATTCAGGAAGATTCGTAAAAATAAAAGCGGACCAACCAATTGAATGAATGAAAGAAATTAAAGCTTCTTTCATTGAATTATCTAAATGTAAGTTTAATTTATTTAAATCATCTTCTATTAAATTAATTTCATCTTTGACATACTCTAATGCCTTTTTTTTAGTGCAACAGTGTTCTTTACATACAGGTTGTCCATCTGGATAGTACTGAGTTCCATAGCCAATAGTAAAAGGCGCATCCCCAGTGCATACATCGGGATACGCCTTTTCGTTGAACCCTTCATATTTACAGATTAACTGTATTGCTTTTGAAAAGTTCAAAGTACTACTGGTAAATCATTACCAATAATATAACAATTTATTTGCCTTGGCCACGTAATTTCTTTCTTCCGTGGTTGGATTTTGAATGTTTGCCTTGTCCTTGTTTAGTTTTTTTAGGAGATCCTTGTATGTAATTGCCGCCTTTTCTCATTGGTCCCTCAAGATCATTTCACATAACATACTAAATAAAAACGTTTTTAACCGCAAGTAGTCTTCCTGTTGTTGAACTGGTCTTCCCGGATAGCCAGGCCAATTTTCAATTGCATCACAAACTGCATCGTATAGATTTCTAACATCAGTAGTTTCAAATTCACATTGAATTACCATTTAACTTTATGCGACCAATAACGTGCAGAAAATTTATCAGGGTTTGCGTCCTGTGCATCATGTCTAGCATAATATGATTTCTTTCTGGCTTTATCTTTTTCAGTGGTAGGGTTCTTGCCAGCTCCTTCTACGCCCTGTTGTCCAAACCGTACAATTTTTTCTTTGCCATCTTTACATGCTTTTACTACATGTGATTTAGTAGCATGTCCCGGAGTTTTTCTAGGCTTATTGCAAGCCATTTCATCTTTAGCTAGTTTTGCAGCTTTAACAGCTTTTTTTTGTTTATCTGACATTTGGTTTAATAAAAGAAGTAAACTCGCTCAAGAAACTTTTGGCACTGTCTGATTTTTCATTGTCATCATCACTTGTACCAAATAAATCAAAGAAACCAGAATCTTCTTTTTTAGAAGAAGAACTGTCATAATCCTCTTCTTCATCAACAGGAAACAATGTTTGAAATGTTCCCAATGCAGTAAAAGGATCTTCCATTTCTTCTGATCCAAAGGCAAATTGAAAACCTTTTGGATCACTAATGGTTGCTATTAATTCTAAGTCCTCTCTATTTTCATCTGGCGCAAATGTTTCATAAAATTCAGTTTCAGATCCTTGATAACCTGCGTCTTGAAAAAATTTATAAAGTTGTGTATCTGCTATACCTCCAGTTTCCTTATAATCTTCTGGTCGTTGAATATAAGTAATACCTAATACTTCTTGCGTTGGTTCTTTTCTTCTTTCATTTAAATATTTGATTTGTTCTCTAATTACTTGAGCCGTACCTGTTCTAATATTTTGAATAATGTATTCTTTTAATTCTTCGAGGGTTCCTTTAAACCCTTCTAAGCCAACTTCTTTAAGTGCTTTTTCGTACTCTTCTATATTAGCTGGGTCTAAACCAATTAAAAATTCATCAGCAAATTCTTCAGGTGTTAAGAAACGGCCAAAAACACTATTGACTTGTGTGGCTCTATTTGTTAATACAGTAGTTAATTTTCCATCTAAAAATTCTTGAATGCTTTGCGCATTAAAATAATCTTCTGCTGGGTCAAAATTATAACCATCTTTTTTATATCCTAAAAGATCAAAATGTAACTTTGCAAAGTGTTCAGGATTATTAAGATCATACCCGTATCGATACGCTTGTTGTGCCCAGGTGCCATAGTCTGGTTCTCCTGGAGCGTTTTTATTTACTAATTGATTAGGATTAAGCTTTGCTTCTTCCCAATCTCTAGTAACAATTTCCGCTTGATTTAAATATTTTTCAGGAGGGTTATTGACATCAATAGCACTAGATCCTCTTTTTTTTATTGTGTCAATAGGATTCATATAATATTCATAATCAAATGATCTTTCCTTGCCTAACGTTGGATTAATTACTTCTTTTAGATATTTTTCTGAAGCAGCTCTACCAGCATCTCTAATTGCGCTTGCAAAATCTTCTGTTTGAAATGGATTTTTTTCTTTTTGTCTTACATCCATATATTCAACAAACTCATCCATAGATCGAGAAGTATCGAATCTTGGTTTTAAATAATCTTCTAAAAATGAACGCAAAAACCTACCATTAATTGTTTGTTCTTCATTATTAATAGTTACAACAAAAGCATCTTCGCCTGATTCTTCCTGTAAAACTTTATCTAGTTCATCAATATCATCGTTATGTATTTGAATTAATTCTTCAACTTTTTTTAAATTATCTGCAACTACTCTTGAATCTTGTTCAACATTTTGAATAAGTTCTTTTATTTCATTGAAATAAGAACCATCGTCATCAGATTGAGTTTGTAAATAATTATTTAATTCTTCTGTACTTTCAAAACCAGCTTCTTTTAAAAATCTTTCATCATAAGTTCCGATTGTTTCTATACTTGTCTCACCAGTTTCTGGATCAGTTGTTTCCACTTCTTCTTTAGAATACATGTCAAAAAGTGGATATAAATTTTTTGTTTTTGTATAAGCTTCTAAAATTTCTTTACCTTTTTCTAGCGGTTCAAATTGATCAATATTATCAAGATAATACTGAGCATTGTAATTTCTAGATAAATTATTTTCAAACCAATCTTCCCAGTTGTATGTAACGCTGTTATTAATTCCAACTAGCTCTTTAACATTCTTTTCTAAATCTGTTCTGTATTTAGATGCATTGCTACTGGTTAAAGGAAGTAAACCTCCTAGTCCTGTGTCATTTAACAGTGAGTCAGTAATTGTAGAAGCAGCATTAAAAACTTCATTAAAGCTACCAAAGCCTTTTAAAAAGGCTAAATTAGTTTCTTCTGCTCTTTGTCTTTGTATTTCTTCTAATGTTTTTGACAAAGCATCTTCTGTTAATGCGCCAAATTTTCTAATTTCTTTTCTACTTTCGTCACTAATAAAAGTGTTAATTATTTCTTCTGCATCTGTTGTTCTTAACTCATTTTCTAAAGTTTCATCTTCTGTTTTTAAATCATTTAATATTTGTCTTGTTGTTTGTCCTAATTGACTTTCAGAATCTAAAGATGCTAAACGAAGTAAATTTAAAAAATGAACAGGTTTATCGGCATTTAATTCATAAAGAGGAATACCATCCTCCCATGTATATTGATCTCTTAACGCATTCCAATTTTCATCAGTTCCACTGGTAGCTAAATTAAATTGATTTCTTAATTGATCATAAACTTGACCTTCTCTATTTAAAAGTTCTTTTATTAAATTTTCTTCATCGTTTTGACCCACACCCAAGGAAAGGTTTCTTGCATTTTGTATATCGCTATCTGTTACAAAATCAATTCCTTTTCCTTCCATCTGAGCTGGTTTAACAAACTCACCTAGTTCATTTTTTTGCCCATACTCTAAAATGTTGTATACAGGATTTCCTCTAACATTTTCTCCGGCGTTAGATCTAATCCTGTAATCATTACGATAAAAATTAGTTGGATTATATTTTTCGCTAGGATTAGCTGCTCTTTGAGTTGTATCTTCTACTCCGTATAAATACAACATGTCAACATCATCTGTGTTGACAATTTGTTGCCATTGTTGTTTTGGTCCGTTTTCTAAATTTTGAAACGCTTCTTGATCTCCATAGTAATCACTATTAAATTTATCTCTTTCATCTCCCAGTCTTTCATAAGGCGTTTCTTGATAAAGTTCTTTTGAAGTTTCTGGTGGAGTTAAATCAGCAGATATATAGAACTCTCTAAAAGCATTTTCTAAACCTCTTGGATCACTAATGCCTGCTGTTTGTAATGCATTTAATAAATTATCTCGATGAACTGTATAGTTTCCGCTAAATCCACTATCATTTTTATCTAAAACTGCTTGAGCAGCTGCTTGTGCTACAGCATCAACACCTTGTTGAATTTTAACTTTTATATTGTAATCTGCAAGGGCTGCGTCATATGTTCCTTTTGCTGTGTTATATGCTTTGTCTGCTTTATCAAAATCCGTTTTAGCTGACTTAGCTGAAGAAGCTAAATTAGTATTAACAGCTGTTGCTTTGTCGCTAGGACCCTGAGGACCATAGTATGTTCCATTAGAATATGCAGCACCAATTTCTCTATTACCCCCTGGTATACTACCTCCCCTTTGAGTGTATTGAATACCTCCGTCTTTTACTTGATTGTTTGTGGGCAGATAAGCTTTTACTGTATAGTCAGCAGCAACAGGTGCAACAGGTGCTTGCCCTGGATGTACTGCAGGAGTATTAGTAGCAACTAAAGGTACATTAACTACAGCGCCATTAGCTAAAGTAACAGGATACTGTGCATTTTTTTGAAACCTAATAAAAGCTGTTGGATATTCTGTTTCTTGATTATCTAAAGTTGTTCCTTGTGTTCCTGTAGATGTTGGATAAAAATTTTCAGTTGGAGTATCAATTCCTGTGTATTGATTTTCTGCGGTTATAGCAACTTGTGAATTTAAATCAACATTTTGTGTTTGTGCATTTTGTTGCTCTAATTCTTTTAAACCTTGTTCTATAGCTTGTTCAGTTGTTAAAGTACCTCCTTGTGAAATTGTTGGCTGAACAGATACATTGGGAATATTTTGCACAGGAATCCCTGCTGTCATCCCTGGAGCAAAAATAATAATAGGACCTGTCATTTATTTACGCAGCTTCTGGATCTGGTGATAATGTATTTATATTATAAATTGGAAGTTCACAACAAATATATTCAAGCTCTGTCCAGGCTTTGATTCTTTCTAGTTTTTCTAAACAAAAATATGTTTGTTGTTTATACCAGGTTTCCATATCTGTGCTGCCTTTATTGCTGTTACAACGTTGACAAGAAGGTAACAAATTATTTCTATTACTTGAACCGGATTTAAATCTAGGTACAATATGATCCAATGATGTCGCTGGTTTATTACAGTAACCACAGCGGTAGTCCCAAGCTTCGTAAATTGATTGTCGATATCGTTTTTTTGCTAACCGAGGAGTGACTTCAATGAGCAGGGAGAGGGGTTCCTTCTCGTCATTGAACATCTCTTCAGTTGCGGTTACTTTATTTTAAGATTCCTAAATTCGTATAAAAATAAGAAATGTTTATTAAAACCATTAATAAGTTTGTTTTTCTATGTACTTTAAATATGCAAGCCAAATTCTTCCATGGCAAAAACATCTGACTCAACCGGATGGGTTTCAATCAACAAAGCAGAGGAGATGCTTGGCTTAGACCGCAAGACTCTTTTCCGTTTTCGTGACAATGGCACCCTTAAGCTTGGTACCCATTTTACAGCATTTCCTGGGAAAACCTGGTCGCGGGACAGCTATTACTGGAACGTCAACGCCGTCCAGAAACATTTACAAAAGCAGATTCATTTTCAAGCTGCTTCTGTGGATGACGAAATGATTGCTGCGTAGTATTAAGGTAATATTGTTTTCTTATTTTATAAGCCAATAATAAATCTGTAATGTTTAACTCAATTCGCTGATTAGCCATTTCTTGATATAAGTTATAACACAATGTTTTAATACGGCCCCATAATCTTTGGGGTCGTTTTTCTTTTAAATTAAATAAAATTACCCACTGTGGATGCAGTGGGTAAATAGGACGTTTTTTATTTTTGATAAAAATACTATTATCAGGACCCCATTTAAAGTCCCATAGCTTATCTGGTTTAACGCCATAAGTGGCAATCATGCCATAAAGCCATGCAACATTTTTTAATTTACTAAAAGAAAGCAGTTTAAAATAATCATTTACAATTCGTTGATCGGTAGGAGGTGTAAGTTCCATAGGTCTTTAATCGGTATTAACCATACTGTATACACTGGTCAAACCATCGCCACAGAACCATTAGTATTGCTTTGGTATCTGAGCTTATTATTAGTATACACTAATTAATTAAACTCCACTCGCAAAGGCTGCCCAACAGGCTCCTACAGCCTCTATGGTTGATGTTTCACCGCTCTCATAAGGTAAATTAACAACATCACCAGCGTGGTATACAGTTGGCGTACCACTGGCTTTAATAGTACTAAATCCGTATTTACGAATATTAATTTGTTCTTCTGAAAGAACAAAAACACCATCAACAATATCACCAAAGTCAGCCATTATGTTCCAGGTCTTCCACCTTCATATGGAGTGTATTCTTTACCATTTTTATCATACATTCTAAAGCTCGACATTTGAACAAAGTCACTTGGTATATTAAATAGTTTCTGTGCCATTGGCATCATCATTGGAGCACCACAGTTATAAGGTGGTACATCCATTTTAGATAAACCATTTTTTGCAATTTCATATTCAGCTTTTTGATTATCTTTATTAGTTTGTTCTACCAGCTTTTGCTCCCATTCTGTTAAACCTTCTGCTGTTCCAACCGGAAAATCTGATGGCTCTGGTGGAAATACTTTTTCAGCAAATTTCATTGCATATATATGTTTGCAATATCGAATTTCATCCAATAAAGGAGTCCAAAAGTCTGTAATTGAAGTTATGTTATAAGATCCATCTGGATTTCTTGAACTGTCATAATCGTTATAGCTGGGCATACCTTCTGACTTTGCACCTTCAATAGAAGGTAAAGGAGTACTTCTTGTGTATACACCACCAAAATCTCTAAACATGCCAGGGCGATCTCTTAACGCACCTCGTTGTGTATCACTGGTTGGAGTAACCTGAGGCGGTATTTCGTATTCAGCAGATGGAGCAACCACTTCCATTGCTCTATCTTCATTTCCTTTTGACATTGCTCGATCATCAGGAATTGGATTTCCAAAACGATCTAATTGTGGGCGCACCGTAGGTATAGGGCCAACACCAGTAACAACTTCACCTTTATACATTCTTTCAAAACGACCTGGTTTTACGGTTGATGCTTTGGTACGTGGAAAAATTTTATTATTACTTGTGCTTCCAAGTTGGGAAATATAAGCATAATCTCTTCTTGTAAAGTCTTGACATGAACAACAATATCTTGTCCCAGTCATCATAAATCGACCTAGTTGAGGACTTGTTCTTGCTGGTGTGACAAAAACAGCGTCCGTGGTTGATTCAACTGAACCTTGTTTTTGTAATTTAATTATTCCAGTTGCTTCTTGCGTTTCTACAACAACAGCTTGAATATACCCATATCTTTTTTGTGTTGTTGGATCAATTGTTTCTGAAGTAATTGGAGCACCACCATCAACAACTATTCTGGTTTCAAATATTTCACCATTCATTGGATAAAGGGGTGGTCTACCAGGTCCCGTGAAAACATATAAAGGGGCTGGTAAAGGATTAAAAATACTCCAGTTTCCTGCTAATTTAACATACCAATAATCTTCGTCTTCTGTTACTGATAATATTGATGCTTTAGTTCCTAAGCCATCATTAATGTTATCTAAACGTAAACTTCCGCCTAGTCTTACACCGGCCCAATGCATGCCAAGTTCTTTGTTTTTAGTTGGAAAACCTTGAAAAACACCTGGTATTCTTGGTTGTTGGCCAGTAGTTGGAACAGTGCCTACAGGAACAATATAATCAAACGGATAACTATAGACTTGCCCTATAGAACTATTTGAATAAATTTCAAAACCTCTCCTCCAACGCGACCAGGCTGATTCTCTATTGGAAGTATAAATTGAATCAGGAACTGAGCCTTTAGAAAACTCAGTCCTAATTGGAGTTATGCCCTTAGGTTCAGTACTTTTTGATTTAACAAATGAATTAAAAGAACCGAAAGAGTTTCCGTTCTTTTTTCCCATGATTAGAAGAAACCGCCTTGAGCAAAAACGTGAACACCTGGCGTGTAACCAGAGGCATGGGGGCCATTGGGTACAACGCCAACGTAAATACGATCTCCTCGTTCTAAATAAATACCTTTATTTCTTAAAGGTGATCCACCGGCTAAACTTGCGCTGTCTCCTGCATTAGGCATTGGATAAGCAATATCAGGCATTACATCATTACAATCAACTTGTTGAGTGTTAAGAGGAATAGTTTTTGAAAAAAGAATTTTATAATCACCACTTGCAGGAATGGGAGTGGTAGTACCACGAGTGTGGTAAAACACAAAGGTTACAGGATCTTGTTGGCCAAAGGCAACACCAGTATATGTAAAACCACCTGATAAACCACTAGGATCACCACCTGTAATATGCAATGCAGTATTAACGCCTGTTAAGGTAGTTGCGCCTGTATAAACATAATACCCATAGCCACTCATGGGAGTACCAGTAGCTGTAATCTGACTAGTGTCTTCTACAAATAAAATTTGACCACTACTAATTGAAATTACATTTCCAGATGTACCACTGTTAATAGTAAAATCTGCTGCTCTATATGAATCGTTTCTAACAATATTAATTGCATCAACTACGCCGCCATTGTTATTATCCTCTGTTAAAGCAGCATCCATATCAACCAAGATAGACGGTGCTTGTCCACCCTGTACAAACAAAGTAGACACAGTACCTACGGTTTGAGTTGTAACTCTTACCGAATCGAATAAAGGTCTATCGACTAATAAAGGTTGTTTATTGGTTGAAGTAGATGCCACTTTTGTTATACCTTTTTTTTAATTATAACTTACTGATTAAATATTTGACTTATCTGATTAAACTCAGCTAAACCAGGGGCTGTTGCAACATCAAACAACAAACTAGGTTGCATTTGTAAATTTAAAAAATCTTGAAAAGAACTTGCTGTTTCAATTGGTTTTTGTTTTATTCCAAGGCGAGCATTTGTGATCTGTTGAATCATTTTATCCTTGTCATAAGGATAATATTGTTCAATGTTAGAGCGAATTAATTCCCCTGGTGTGTATCCCGCATCATAATTAATTGCATAATTTTTAATGTACATTATTTGCTACCTCCAAACATTGATAAAGGATCAAAAATAGTATAAGGAGAAGGCAACATATTTTGCATGCCTGCAAGGGGATTCATTAAAGTCTGAAACGTTTGCTGAAACACTTGTTCTTTTAACTGTTCAGCCAGTGTTTTACGTTCTTCTGTTTTTTTATTAGCATCCAAAGAAATATTAATGTTAATAGGAACACCATTAGCAGTTGTGGCTGTGGTGGTATTTGAATAGGGTTGGTCTGGATCTACCAAACTTTGGTTAAATGTCTCTGTTCCAGTAAGATTAGAAGCTCCTAATAATTGTTCTGATTGTTTATATAAATCTCCACCGCGAGCCATTCTTGGTGCAACAGAGGCTACACTAGTCTTATTGCTATCTTGTGCGTAAATATTTGCATTAGGATTACCGCCTAACACAGTTGCATAGGCTTTTTGAATACCCATGCCTGGTTTAAATCCTCTTCCTCTAAAAAATCTTTCTACGTGTGGCATTTGTTCTGCCACAGAATACTTACCAATCTTGTTAGGATCTAAACCAACTTCTTGTCTTTCTGGGCCACCAAATTGAATTAAACCGTAATAATTATTACCGCCTCCTCCCCAAACATTAGGGCGAAATCCCGACTCTTGAAGAATCAAAGCTCCCAGTTCATTGGGATCCATTCTTAAATTACGAGCTACTGCGCGAACAGCTTCTTTGTCTGCTTGAGTTAAATTCGCCATTACTTTGTGCTCCCTCCAAACTTGCTAAGTCTTCTTAGAAACTCTTGTGCTTTATCTTTTTGATCTTCTGGTAACCCAATATTTGTTTGATCGCCTAAAGAAGGAATTCCTTGATAACCATAAGAAGGATTTGTTGGATTGAATTGAGGGATATTGGAAACAGGAGGAACATAAGCTCCACTATAAGGACTAACATTTACTCCTGGCATTTGATTACCAAATGCTGTACTAAGATTGAAATTTATTGCACCTTGAGCAGGCTGAGGCAATCCCATTTGTGCTAACAAAGGATTAAAAGTACCAATGGTTTCTGCTTTTCTTTGTTCTGGTGTACCGTATTTTTCTTGGTGAATACGCATGCCAAGTTCATCAAGAACTTGATAATCTTCTGGCGTTTTGGCTTTAGCTTTTAACGCCATGTATTCTTGCATGGCGCCAGCGTTTCCTGCTTGCTGACCAGGTACTTCAGGTGTTGTAGTAACAGGAGCATCTAAACCTCGTTTCCATTGTTCAGATTGTATCTGTTGTTCAGGAGAAAGAAAAGCTTGCTGACCAGGGAAACCTGCACCTGGTCTAAACTGTTCAGCATCTGAACCTGCTTTAAGTTCTGTTCTTTGATAGTCTTCAGGGAAACGAACTACTCTGGGCAAAGCTTTATTAAATGCTGTTGTACCTGTTTGATTTTGTGCTTTTACAGAATCTCTATAATCCCGTAGCCCAGGAATTTGAAATAATGCATTTTGGATTTGTTTAGCTGTTTCTGGATGGTTTTGTATTATATAATTAGCTCCTCCCTCACCTGCCATAGCGCCGAGTTGAGCTCCTGTGAGAGCTGCACTAAGAAAATTAATACCTGTTCCAAGGTTGCCCATGAAACCTATTGGTTTTGTAGTACCTGGAACAGGAGAACGAGGTACATTCCTTGGCAGCCCCCCTTGCATAAATTGTCTTGCTAAAGCAGGATCACGAATGTAAGGAGCGCCGAATGTATTTGGAGCTGGACCTGAAATAGTTGGTTTAATAATAGAACGAGGATTACTAGTTCCAATAGTTGGTGCTGTAATACCACGACCCAGGGGATTTGCACTGTTAATATTAAAACCCCTAATAGGATTTTGTGGATTAACTCCTCTTGATTGTGCTACAGCTTGCTGTACAGCGCCTGTTAAATTTCTTGCAGTGGCTTGCGCACTCCTACCAGTATCACTAACAATTCTATTAAACTGGCCTATAGCATCCGTAGACAATCTACCTGGATCCCTTATGGTTTGAATAACTTCTTTAGGAACGCCTCCTCTTGCTAAAGCGTCCGATAGCCATCGAAAATTTGTAACAGGCATTAGCGGGCAACCTCACGTAAATACAAACGGGAACCAACAGCAGTGTCAGCAGGACCAGGTAATGCCTGGATAAATTCAGCGCCAGATCGATCAAACCGATACCGTGCCTGAAATGGATCCTTGTAGTTTGGAACGTACAGGATGCCAGCAAGACGATTAGTTTCGTATAAATAAATCTCGTCCCAAACTTTTAATGCTTCTTTTGCATTACTAGATCGGATCGTTCTATCAACGTCACCAGCAATCGTTTCTAAACGAGTAGAAGGAGTAGATGCAACTTCAGTTTTCTTTTCAGCAGTGTCGCAACGACCAATTTGAATAACAATCCTGTCATAAAAAAATGAATCAGGAACAGTA
>Ga0129342_1000120_pt1 | contig 28413 bp, 23 predicted proteins | sample CPBDNA_5_FD_94426 | JGI IMG/M metagenome (GOLD analysis project Ga0129342, IMG submission 94426) | Freshwater to marine salinity gradient microbial communities from Chesapeake Bay, USA - CPBay_Sum_15_0.2_DNA | ecosystem: Environmental > Aquatic > Marine > Coastal | place: USA: Chesapeake Bay...
GGACGTGAGCAGCACCGAGATCAGCGTGCCCATGATCGAGCCCGCAACGAGCACGGGCGGCACTGCCGCGCCGTCAGCCCGAGCGGGGCCATAGGCGAGGACGAGCGTCGCCGCCTGGACAAGGCACACCGCCGCGAAGTAGGTCGCGTGTCGCCACGCTCGCCAGCGTGCCATCGCGACGTTGCCCGCAGCCAGGATGACAAAGGACAGGCCGCCCAGGGCTACGGCCAGCAGGATCCCGAGGACCGGTCCGTAGGCCAACGTGGTCGCTCCGAGATAGCCGATGACGATGACCGAGGCGGCGGGCAGAGGCAGGAACGTCGGATCGCGGAGGAGGAGTGTGAGCACGCCGGACAGTCGCGGCTCGGGGTAGCGGTACGAGGCCTCCTGCCACAGTGCGTGGCTAAGCGGCCTGACGGTGTCATCCACTGTGCTGCGCAGGAACTGGGCGGCATCGAGCCAGTCGCTGAGGCTGCCCGATGAGGCAACCCGAGCACTGAGGTCCTCCCGGGCAGCGGAGAGTTGCGTCGTGACATCACCGCGCGTCGCTATCGCATCATCGGCCAGGCTCATGGCGACGACGGAGTCCTCGATCGAGGCGAGTTGACTGAGCACAGCTTCGTCCAGCAGACGTGATCGCTCGGTCACGAAGCGTTCGTGGGCCTCGAGCACCATGGAACTCGTCGTCCCCCACCACAGTCCGAGTGCGACAGTGATCCCGATGGTGACCACAGCGGGCAGGTCCAGGGAGATCCCCAGCCGCGCATCGGCGAGCACGATCGCGACACCGAAGATCGCGCCCGAGACCGCGTGCAGCAATCCGAACTGCCAGAGCGCCACCGGCCTCACTCGACGGTGACGGAACAACGTGGCGTTCATGATCAGGGCCCATGCGCCGACCAGCGCGGCTGCGGCGAGGCCGTAGACAGCCAGCACGCCCATGTCCGACACCGGCACGATCCGAGTGCCGATCCGTCCCCCGGTGAGAACCATCAGCGGCACGTTGATGAGGACGCCGAAGGCGAAGGCCTGCCATGACAGTGCCCATCGCCCGGTGATCCGGGCCCGCCATCCCGGGGTGGCGCTCACGCACCCCTCCCCACGACCGGTGGGCACCAGCCAATTACAGCGGTGTAGTTCTCCCCAACTGGGGACATCCTGTGGATAGACGCGCGGACCGGGGGTGGTGGAGCGGCAAGAACCGTCAGCCCACACCCAGCGGAGCCAAGAGATTCCACAACTGTCCCGTTCGCCACATCGTGATCGCCACCAGGGCGCCGAGGATCGCCAGGACCCCCAGGGTTTGCCACAGTACCCGGGCCGAGCGGAAGGGGGGCGGTGTCCAAACGAAGACGCCGGCCACGAGCGCACCGACGATCAGGCCGCCGAAATGTGCCCGCCAGTCCACCTCGGGGCTGAGGAAGCCGATGACGACGTTGATCCCGAGAAGGACGAGCACTTGGGTGATGTCCCACCTCATCCGCCGCCCCGCCACGATGAGCGCGCCCATGAGTCCGAAGATTGCGCCCGATGCCCCGACCGACACGGTGCGCGGATCGGAGAAGGTGTAGGACACCACGCTGCCGCCGAGCGCAGCGACGACGTACAGCACGATGAATCGCGCGTGCCCGAGCACGCGCTCGAGGGTCGGCCCCAGCACAAACAGCACATACATGTTGAAGGCGATGTGCAACCAGGAGCCGTGGAGGAACGCGGCGGTGAGCAGACGCCACCACTCTCCGTAGAGGACGATGCCGAAGGGCCACATGCCGTAGTCCTCGGCGACGGCGCCGACGCCGGCCGCGAACTGCCAGAGGAACACGGCGACGGTGAGGCCGATCAGCGTCCAGGTCACATAGGGCTTCGCGATGACGGCACCGCCGCTCACGGTCACGGGCTGCCGCACGGTCCTCGCCGCCTCGCCGACGCAGTCGGGGCACTGGAAGCCGACGGCCGCCGACCGCATGCACTCCGGGCAGATCGGCCGCTCGCAGCGCGTGCAGCGGATGTACGTCCCGCGGTCGGGGTGGCGATAGCACCCCGGAGGCGCGGGGACGGCGGGATCGATCGGGGGCTGGGTCACCCGCGGGTGACGGTGACGCCCGTGATCTCGACCGGGGTCACCGGACGATCCTGCGCGCCGGTCGCGACAGCGGCGATGGCGTCCACTACGTCGCGCGACGGCTGATCGGCGACCTCGCCGAAGATCGAATGCTTGAAGTTGAGCCACGACGTCGGCGCCACGGTGATGAAGAACTGCGAGCCATTGGTGTTGGGGCCAGCGTTGGCCATGGCCAGCAGGTAGGGGCGGTCGAACTGCAGCTCCGGATTGAACTCATCGGCGAAGCGGTAGCCGGGTCCGCCCGTGCCCGTGCCGAGGGGGTCACCACCTTGGATCATGAAGCCGGGGATGACCCGGTGGAAGACCGTGCCGTCGTAGAGCGGCTTCGTGGTCTTGGTCCGCGCCTTCGGGTCGGTCCACTCCTGGGTGCCTTCTGCCAGGCCCACGAAGTTCTTCACCGTCTTGGGGGCCTGATCGGGGAAGAGGATGACGTTGATGTCGCCCATGGAGGTGTGCAGGGTGGCCTTGAGGTCGGAATTCGGCATGGGGCGATCCTGCCACGCCATAGGGGCGCGGGGCGCTCATGGGGTACCAGCAACCCACTTCGGCGGGCATGGTTGCCCGGGGTGGCTGTTCCACCCATAGTGGCGCCCATGTCCGCTGGCACCCGCGTGCTCCTCGTCGACGACGACGAGTTCACGCGCTTCCTGCTCGTGCGGGCCCTCGCGTCCTTCGGCTACGACGAGGCGGTCGCCTGCGACGGTGCGCCCGCGGCCGTCGTGGCGGCGGAGACCCTCCGACCCCACGTGGCCATCCTGGACCTCGACCTCGGGCCAGGTCCGAGCGGCATCGATCTCGCCCACGCTCTTCGCCGGAAGCAGCCCGACCTCGCGATCATCCTTCTCACGTCCTTCGAGGACCCTCGGCTCCTCGTCGGCTCAGCCGCGCTGCCCTCCGGCACGATCTATCTCACCAAGCGCGCGGTGGGCAATGACGAGGTTCTGCCTCGTGCGATGGAGACGGTCCTGGCCAGCCCCTGCGCCGACACGAACGCGCGCATCGGCAAGGGGATGGCGACTCCCCTGTCCTTGAGCGACAACCAGGTCGACATCATGCGCCTCGTCGCCGAAGGCCACTCCAATGCCGAAATTGGCCGGCGCCTTCACCTGACCGAGCGGGGAGTGGCCAAGGCCGTGTCACGACTCGTGAAGCAACTCGGTCTCGAGTCCGGCGCCGACGGCAACGTTCGCGTGCTGATCACGCAGGCCTACTTCCAGTACTCCGGTCAGACACATCCGCGCTGACGCGGCGGTCACGCTTGCGCCGCCGACGCCTGGTCCAGCGCGTTGAGGAAGACCTCGACCGGCTGTGCTCCCGAGACGCCGTACGCGCGATCGATCACAAAGAACGGCACCCCGTTGGCGCCGAAGGTCCGCGCGAGAACCTGGTCCTGCACTACCTGGTCGAGGTACGCCGACCCCGCAAGCACGTCGCGAGCAGCATCGGCATCGAGACCCGCCTCGACGGCCAGCGCGACGAGATCTTCTGCACTGAAGACGCCGCGACCCTGCTCGAAGTAGGCCGAGTACATGGTCTCGATCAGTCGCTGCGCCGTCGCGGGGTCGGTCTCCTGGGCCCACAGCACCAGGCGATGGGCATCGCGAGTGTTGCCCGTCATGCACAGGTCCAGGCGGTAGTGCAGGCCCTCGCCCGCGGCCACCTCGGTGACGTTGCCCATCATCGTGAGCGCCTCATCGCGGCTGACGCCGTACTTGGCAGCGAGATGGTCGACTGTCGGCTCGGTCGTGGTGCTCGCGGTGGGATCGAGTTGGAAGGCTCGGTGCACGATCTCCACCTGGTCAGTGAGGCCTCGCTGATCGAGCGCTTGCTGCAGGCGCTTCTTGCCGATGTAGCACCAGGGGCACACCACGTCGGCCCAGACCTCGATACGCATGGCTGCAGTCAAGCACCCCGCATGACCGTCGCCGCGATGCTGTCCCAGTCCTGTCGCATCTGCCTCCCGCTGCGTTCCCGCCCATTCCACGAAAGCACCTCCGCCCTGACGGTAGGGGGATGACCGACAACACTGCAGATGACCGAAAGTCACAGACCCAGACGAAGACCGACGACATCGAGCGGCTCATGGCAGCGATCGGCCAGGCCCAGTTGTCAGCGGGCTATCCGGTCAACGAGGTCAACGACACGTTGTCCCGGATCTCGCAGGCGTACGACCGGCCACAGCTCACCGGATATGTCCTGCCCAACGCGGTGTTCGTCGACGACGAACGCACGGGCCGTGCCCGGGTGCTGACGAGCAACATCGGATCGATGCGACTCGATCAAGCCACGCAGGTCCACCGAGTGGTCCGTGACGCGGTTGCCCGACACCTGAATCCGGTAGAGGCGATCGCCAAACTGGCGGCGGTGCAGGACATGAAGGCTCGTTTCCCTCAGTGGGCGGTGGTCCTCGCCAACGGTCTCGCCGCCGCGGGGTTCGCGCTTGTCTTTCGCGTGAGCCTGTGGGGCGTCCTCATCGCCGGCGTGCTCGGCGCGCTCGTGGGTCTCGCGCTCACCCTCACCGCCAACCGACCCACACTCGCGGCCCTTGTCCCCTTCACGTCGGCGTTCGTCGCCGCTTTCGTGGTCTTCACGGCGAGTGCCTACTTCGACGCGGAGGTGCAGCCCGTGCGCGTGGTCGCAGCTCCGATCATCACCCTGATCCCGGGCGTTGGACTCACGCGTGGGACTCAGGAACTGGCGAATAACCAGATCGTGTCGGGTTCATCACGACTCATCAGCGCGAGCGTCCAGATTCTCGTGCTCACCTTCGGCATCCTCACCGGCGCGCGACTGGCACCGCTGCAGGACTACAACTTCGCCGATCTCACTGATGCTCTGCTGCCGTGGTGGGCCGCGTGGATCGGGGTGCTCCTCTTCGCTATCGGACAGTCCGTCGTGTCCAACGAACCCCGGGGGGCCATGCGCATCGTGATCGTCCTCCTGCTCGCGACCTACGGCGTCCAGACCCTGGTGTCGGCGACCATCGATCCGATCCTGGCGTCGGGTGTCGCCGCCGGCGCGGCCCTCCTGGGGGCCACCGTGGTGCAGCGCCGCTCCCGGCGTGGCTTCCCGGCATTCGCCCTCTTTGAGCCCGTCTTCTGGCTGCTCGTCCCCGGCTCGCTCGGTCTTGTTGCGCTCACCCAGGAGTTCGCAGCAAGGGACGCGGCACTCACACAGCAGGTCGATGCTGCGGGTAACAACGCGTCCTCGGTGATCGGTCTGACGACAGGCACGGACGTGCTGACAGTGGCTGCGGGCACAATCATCGCGATCACTATCGGGATGCTCGTCGCTAGCGCGATCGCACGCCTGGTGCCTATGCGCCAGTCGCCGCCGGCCAGTGGCGTCCGGAGTGGAGGCTAGGGGACTCGAACCCCTGACTTCTGCCTTGCAAAGGCAGCGCTCTACCAGCTGAGCTAAGCCCCCGTGGGACGCTCGATACTACCCGGGCCCTCCGGCGCCTCGGGCGCTCGGTGATCGAGATCGCGGAGCGCCGCCTCTGAGCGATGGGCGACACCTCGCTCGAGGGAGTTCACCACCAGGTGGCGGCTGTGACGTCGGAGCATGAGGCCATCACGGTCCTTCTCTGCGAACGTGCGCAGGTCCTTGCCCAGACTCGACCAGCCCACGTAGGCGACGAGAGCGAGCACCCCGATCGCCTCGACCGCGACCACCACCCAGATGTCCAGGACCCCCACGAGGCCGGTGATGGCGAGGCCGCCAATCGGAGCGACGAGTGTGACGGCGGCGGAATAGACCGCGAGGACCCGGATCTCCTTGCTGTCCGGAGCACCGAGCTGGATGGATGCTGAGATCACGGTGACCACGAGACTAAGCGCGAGCCCGATGGGCGCGATGATGAGCATGAGGACGATGACATGACCGACTCCACCCGGTAGGAGCCCGGACATCCACATCGCCACCAGCGCAATGGCGAGCACGACCAGTGACGCGAGCATGATCGCCTGATAGCCGTGGTGCTTCTTGCCGCGCGCCAGGAAGATCGACACCCCGGAGTTGCCGAGGTAGAAGGCACCGAGTAGCAGCGAGAAGGTCTGCGACGTCGGATCGACGTCCTCCGCGACGCGGGGCAGCAGCTTGAGGATCGGCCAGGCGACGAGCTCGAGGAGGATGGCCAAGATCACGACCCGGCGCAGGGTGGCCACGGTGAACAGCAGACGGGCATCCGACGCGAAGGACTCGGACTTCGTACCCGGGGGCAGCGGCTCCGGCGGCATCGCCGGCTGGCGCAGGACCGCGAGGAGCGGGAAGAGGTAACTGATGGCGTTGACAAAGAACAGTGATGCGGCGCCCAGGCCATCGAGCATCTGACCACCGATGAGGACGCCGAGAATGCCGGCCACGGCCCCCCATGACGACAGCGAGGCATCGAGGCGATCGAGTTGGCCCTGCGGCGCGACTCGCACGAGCAGCTTGTTCCACGCCGGATAGTTGAGCGCCGACACGGACCCGGAGACGAGGGCGGTGACCATGAGCAGGCCGAGGCTGAGGTAGCCCATGAGCACCAGGACACCCACGGCGACATAAATGACGAACTTCGCGGCTTCCGCACCAGCGACCACGAGACGCAGGTCGTAGCGGCTGGCCAGGTGGGCAGCCGGCTTGATGAGGAATGCCGACGGCAGCGACTGCAGCGCCAACACGACGACCGCGATCGCGAGCGAGCCCGAGATCTTGTAGGAGATGTAACTGAAGGCCAGGCTCGCGACACCACTGCCGAGTGAACTGATCGACGACCCGGCGACGAGCAGGCGAAGATGAGCCGCTGGCGGTGTCGTCGCGCTACTCATGGCGCACACGCCCCCAGGGTCTGACCGGGTGAGGTCAGGTCAGGTCAGGAACCGAGGTCGCCTCGGTCCACAGGTCGTCCTCCGCCTTGCTTGCCTGGATCTGGCGGTAGACCAGATAGCCGACGCCAGCAAGGGCAATGAGCAGCAGCAGTTTCTTCATGTGGGCCTAGGTGGACTTGAACCACCGACCTCTTCCTTATCAGGGAAGCGCTCTAACCGAGCTGAGCTATAGGCCCCAACCTCCGGCGGGACGGCGGGACCGCCCGTCGGACAAGCCCGCTAAGGCTACACAGCGAGCGCTGGTCAGGCCCCGAGAGGGGCGGCTCTCGCCCCCAGGCGTCGGCCCACGAGCACCGCCGCAAGGTAGATCACCGCCGCCACGACGAGCAGGAATCGGTAGCCGGTGAGCAGCGAGAGGTATTCCAGGCAGCCCCCGATCATCGCCCCGAAGAGGTTGGCGGCGAAGGCGGCGGTCGGATTCGCCGCGTCCTTGAAGCGAGAGGTGAAGTAGAGGTTCGCGCAGAAGATGGGCGCGAAGGCCAGGGCGACGGCCACGAGCAGACGCAGAGGCACCGGCAGGCTCAGGAGCCAGGCGTTGGGGACAAGCCACGCGATCGCGAGGGAGGTGAAGAGGGCGGCTACCACCCAGGGCCGGCGCGGGGAGAACCTCCGGGTGACCTCGATCGCCAGCAGCACGGCAAGGAGCACACCGGCGAAGACGAGGGCATTGACCAGCCAGGTCGTTCCGAAGAGCAGCGCGAAGGTGGTGATCGAGCGCGTCTCCAGCAGCAGGAACGCCATGCCCATGAGGAACAGGTCGGTGTAGCCGCGCATCTGCCTCAGTGGGCCGCCCACCACCCTGATCGCGATGAGGGACACGGCGAGGATGAGCCCGATGAGGATGAGATAGAGCTGCGGGATCGACGCTTCCTTGAGATAGAGGAAGGGCCGGTCATCGGCCGACGGTGCCGGGATCTCCTCCCCTGCAGCCGCGATGACCTCCCGCTCCCAGATCTGATCGCACACCGCGTTGTCCGGCGACTTGCCGATCGCCATGACCGCGAGCGATTGCACGGCCGTGAAGCGATCGATGCAGGGAGCGTGGCCGAACACCTCCTCAACCGTGCCGGCAAGGCGATTGATCAGCCAGTCTTCGCGGTAATAGTTGTACATCGCGAAGACCCCATCGGGACTGAGGTGGTCGTAGGCCTCCTGGATCGACTCGCGGGTGAAGAGATAGGACTCAAGTCGCAGCTGGCTTGCACCCGAGACGAGCGTCAGCGAATCCGGCAGCGCGAAGAGGATGAGGTCGTATTCCCGATCCGTCCGCGACAGGAACGCCCGTCCATCATCGATATACGTCGTCACGCGCGGGTCGGCGTACGGCTGATTGGGGTTCTTCTCGATGCCGATCTGCTGGATGCGCGGATCGATCTCGACCGCGTCCACGTGCTGCGCACCGCGCGCCAGGGCGAGCGCCACGTCGGTGCCCGTCCCGGCGCCAATGACCAGGACATCGCGCAGCGGATTGTCGACCGCGCGCTCGTAGGGCTTGCCGTAGAGCGGCTCGAGCTCCAGCCGCTTCTCCGCGTCGAGCACATTCTGGTGGGGGATGCCGTTGACCTGGATCGCCGTGTAGGGCGCCGGTCCAGTGTCGGTGACGTCCTGCGTCGTCACCTTGTAATACGGCGACCACGAGACTCCGGGGGTCAGTGACTCGATGACGAGGAGCACAACGATGCCGACGGCGGCGAGCCACGAGACCGCCGGCAAGGCCTTGCCATAGAGAAGCACGAGGGCGATGAGCATCACAGTCGGCCAGATCCACGACGGCGACCGCAGGAACGCGACGAGGGTGAAGAACAGAGTGCCGCTCAGCGACCCCACGATGTCCCAGCGGTAGGCGTCGAGCGCGGTGAAGGCGAGGAAGGCGCGGCCGGTGATCTCCCCGAGCAGCGTCATGGCGAAGGCCACGACGAGGAAGACGAGAGGCAGGGTCACCCACGTGGGCAAACCGGTGGGCGTGACCTCGGTGAAGAAGATGAGTTCGCTGGAGGAGCCCTCGATGCGAGCCGGGAAGAAGAAGATGAACGCGATGAGCACGAGGATGGCAACCGGCGCATAGCGACCGAGATCGCGCGGCTTGCGCGCACGCAGGAAGCCGAGGCCAATTCCCAGGAACGACGCCAGCAGGATGAGATTGGAGAAGTAGGACAGGTGGACGAGGTTCCCGCCGGCCCAGCGGATGAGCGCGAGTTGCACGAAGAGCATGAGCGCACTGGAGACGATCAGTCGCATGCGGGCGGAGAGGACTCCCGCCGGGGGCGCCTCGATGGTCACGGCGGCACCCTAATCCCCCTAGGGCGGCGTCAGGATCCCTAGCGGACAGTGACCGAGCAGGGTTCCGCGAGGGCAGCCACCTCGGCGCGGAAGATTGCCCGCACCTCCTCCTCGGAGCGACGTGCGGGGTCGGTCATGCAGTGGATCGATATGCCATCGATGAGGGAGTGCAGGCGCGCTGCCTCGGCATCGACGTCGCGTGACGGATGCACCAGCCCCTGCTTCTGCATGCCGACGAGCAACTCCTGCAAGCCCTCAGCGACAGCGGTGTTGAGGCGGTGCAGGACGTCGGCGTACTCCGGGTCCGTGCCGGCCTGCGCGACGAGGAGCAGCCACACTCCGGACCTGCGACGGCGCTCGTCCGTCGCGGGGACCATGGTGACCAGCACCTCCGTAGCGTTGTCAACGGAGAGTTCCAGCAGATCCAGGGTCATGATGTAGTCGGAGTTGATCTCGACGAGCTGATCGACCGCAAGGCCCAGCAGTTGAGGCATGGTGCCGACATAGTGCGCGATGCTCGACTTGGGCATGCCCGCTTCAGCAGCGACGTGGCGGACCGACACCTCGTGAGCGCCATCGCGCGCAATCACGCGCCACAGTGCCTCGACGATGATGCGACGACGTTCATCATGATCGACGATCTTGGGCATGGTGCGAGGCTACCGCGCCTGAACTAGACCGCATCCGTAAAGGTGGCTTCAATGCCGCCCGTGATCCCGACGGTGAGGTTGTAAAGCACGGCAAACAAACCCGCAAGGATAGATACGAGGGCAACCTCGAGGGCAGCCACCAGGACCGTGACCCCCATGACGCGGTCGAAGGCGAGAACGGCCTCGAGATCGAACGTCGTCGTGCCCGAGCCGATGACCTCGTCCACATTGCGCGCGAGGGTGGCGATGACACCGCTGTAGTCGAGCAGCCACCACAGCGCGGCTACCGCACACACGATGACAACGCCGAGGGCCACAGCCAGCATGAACGCGACCTTCATCACCGACCAGGCGTCCAGCTTGTGGACGTAGAGCCGAGCCCGTCTCGGTGCCCGCCGGCGCGCGGGCTCGACGGCCGGCTCGGAGACCGGCTCGGCTGCTTGCGGCGCCGGCCGCTCCTCAGGTGCAGCGGCAGGAGCTGGAGCGGCGACGGGGATTCCCTGGGCGGGGGTCGCGTCACCGGGCCGGATCGAGGTGTCGCCGAGCGAGCGACCGATGGGCGTGGGCTGCCCCGGGGTCACCGTGCTCGACATCGCCCCTCCTCCATCCGCGCGCTCATGCATAGTGCGCGGCTATCGAGCTACAGACTAAACCTGCGGGAGCCCATCGGTGGGCTGCTGACCGGTCGTGGCGTCAGTTGAGACCGATTCGTCATCCGATTCCTGCTCGAGAATCTCCCCATCGACGACCTCCTCGTCGTCGTCGCTCTCGCCTGCGCGAGCAACCGCGACAAGGCTGCGATCTTCGCCGAGGTTCATCAGGCGCACACCCATCGTGTCGCGTCCCGAGGGGCGGATCTCGTCGACGCGGGTGCGGATGACGATGCCGTCATTGGCTACGGCGAAGATCTGATCGTCGACGGTGCAGACGACCGCGCCGACCAGGCCACCGCGCGCCTCCACCAGGCGCATCGCCCGCACTCCGAGGATGCCGCGGCCCTTGGGGGACCACTCCTCGACCGGTGTCCGCTTCGCATAGCCGCCATCGGTCACCGTGACGACGAAGGAGCCCTCCTGCACGACATCCATGGAGAGCAGCGCGTCGTCGCCGCGGAAGCGCATGCCGATCACGCCTCCCGTGGCGCGACCCATCGGTCGCAGCGTGGCGTCGTCAGCGTGGAAGCGTGCTGACATGCCCTTGCGAGATACAAGCAGGAGGTCGTCGGACTCGCTGACAAGTTGTGCGGAGATGACCTCGTCGTCCTCGCGAAGGTTGATCGCGATAACACCGCCGGTGCGATTGGAGTCGTACTCCGACAAGCGCGTCTTCTTGACCATGCCTCCGCGTGTAGCGAGCACGAGATAAGGAGCAGCCTCGTAGTCGCGCAGTGTGAGCACCTGCGCGATCTCCTCATCCGGCTGAAAGGCGAGGAGGTTGGCGACGTGCTGACCCTTGGCGTCACGGCCTGCCTCGGGCAGTTGATAGGCCTTAGCCCGGTAGACGCGGCCCTTCGTGGTGAAGAAGAGGATCCAATGGTGGGTCGTCGTCACGAAGAAGTGCTCGACGACGTCGTCCTGGCGCAGCGCGGCGCCCTTCACGCCCCGTCCACCGCGGCGCTGCTGGCGGTAGAGATCGGTCTTGGTGCGCTTGGCGTACCCGCCGGACGTGATCGTGACGACGACATCATCCTCAGCGATGAGGTCCTCGTGGCTGACATCGCCGTCCCATGGCACGAACTGCGTGCGCCGATCGTCGCCGTAGTCATTGACGACCTCGGCGAGCTCCTCGCTCACGATGGACCGCTGGCGGGGCTCCGAGGCGAGGATGTCGTTGTAATCGGCGATGCGCGCCATGAGCTCGTCGAACTCATCGATGATCTTCTGACGCTCGAGGGCGGCAAGTCGGCGCAACTGCATGTCGAGGATCGCGGTGGCTTGCAACTCATCGATCTCCAGCAGGCCCATGAGGCCTGTCCGCGCATCGTCCACCGTGGCGGATGCCCGGATCAGTGCGATGACCTCGTCGAGGGCATCGAGTGCCTTGAGGTATCCGCGCAGGATGTGAGCGCGCTCCTCGGCCTTGCGCAGGCGGTAGCGGGTCCGGCGCTGGATGACCTCGATCTGGTGGGTGATCCACGACCGGACGAACTGCTCGATGCTCAGGGTGCGCGGCACGCCGTCGACGAGCGCGAGCATGTTGGCGCCGAAGGTCTCCTGCAGTTGCGTGTGCTTGTAGAGATTGTTGAGCACGACCTGGGCGACGGCGTCGCGCTTCAGCTCGATGATGAGGCGCATGCCCGTGCGCGAGGACGAGTCATCGCGCACGTCGGCGATGCCGCCGATCTTGCCGTCGCTGACCAACTCTGCAATGCGCAGGAGCAGGTTGTCGGGATTCACCTGGTAGGGCAGTTCGGTGACGATGAGGAGTTGGCGCCCCTTGGCGTCTTCATCCACCTCCACGACAGCACGCATCGTGATGGATCCACGGCCGGTGCGCAGGGCGTCCTCCACGCCGCGGCGGCCGACGATGAGCCCCCCGGTCGGGAAGTCGGGTCCGCTCACGCGTTCGATGAGGGCCTCGAGTGCCTCCTCGCGGCTGGCCTCCGGGTTCTGCAGCATCCACTGCACGCCTGCGGCGACCTCGCGCAGGTTGTGCGGGGGGATGTTGGTCGCCATGCCGACCGCGATTCCGGCACTGCCATTGACGAGCAGGTTGGGGAACCGGCTGGGCAGGACGACGGGCTCGAGGGTGCGGCCGTCGTAGTTGGGTGCGAAGTCGACCGTCTCCTCGTCGATGTCGCGGACCATCTGCATGGCCAGCGGGGCCATGCGGCACTCGGTGTAGCGCTGGGCCGCTGGCGGGTCATTGCCCTGCGAGCCGAAGTTGCCCTGGCCCTGGACGAGTGGGTAGCGCAACGACCACGGCTGCGCCAGACGCACGAGGGCGTCGTAGATCGCCGTGTCGCCATGCGGGTGGTAGCTGCCCATGACGTCGCCGACGACGCGAGCGGACTTGGAGAAGTTGCGGTCGGGTCGGTAGCCCCCGTCGTACATCGCGTAGAGCACGCGACGGTGCACCGGCTTCAGCCCATCACGAACATCAGGCAGCGCTCGAGAGACGATGACGCTCATCGAGTAGTCGAGATACGACCGCTCCATCTCCTTCTGGAGATCGACCGGCTCGATGCGACCTCCTGCGGGGATCACGTCGATGTCATCGGGCACGTCAGGCTCCTGTCGGCTGCGGGTGGATGAAGGTCATGACTAGATATCGAGGAAGCGCACATCGCGCGCATTGCGCTGGATGAAGTTGCGCCGCGACTCGACGTCCTCGCCCATGAGGACGCTGAACGTCTCATCAGCCTGCGCGGCGTCATCGAGGGTCACCTGCAGCAGCACGCGGCGTTCGGGATCCATGGTCGTCTCCCAGAGCTCGTCGGCGTTCATCTCGCCGAGACCCTTGTAGCGCTGGATGCCCTCCTCCTTAGGGAGCTTCTTGCCCGCGGCGATCCCCGCCTCCATGAGCGCATCGCGCTCGCGGTCCGAGTAGGCATACTCCGCGGGCTCACGCTGCCACTTGAGTTTGAACAGCGGTGGCTGCGCGAGATAGACGAAGCCCTCGGTGACGAGCTGCGGCATGAAGCGGAAGATCAGCGTGAGCAGCAGGGTGCGAATGTGCTGGCCATCGACGTCGGCATCTGCCATGAGGACGAGCTTGTGATAGCGCAGGCGGTTGATGTCGAAGTCTTCGTGCACGCCCGTGCCGAGGGCGGAGACGAGTGCCTGCACCTCGTTGTTTTGCAGGACCTTGTCGATGCGTGCCTTCTCGACGTTGAGGATCTTGCCGCGGATGGGAAGGATCGCCTGGGTTCGCGGGTCACGGCCCTGCCGGGCGCTGCCGCCCGCGGAGTCACCCTCAACGATGAAGACCTCGCACTCCTCGGGCTCGCGGCTGGAGCAGTCGATGAGCTTGCCGGGCATGCCCGCACCACCGAGGAGTCCCTTGCGATTGCGTGCGAGATCGCGAGCCTTGCGGGCGGCGATGCGCGCGGTGGCAGCATTGACCGACTTGCGGGCGATCTCCTTGCCTTCGGCGGGGTTCTGCTCGAGCCAGGCGCCGAGCTGATCATTGACGACCTTCTGCACGAACGTCTTCATCTCGGTGTTGCCGAGCTTGCCCTTGGTCTGACCCTCGAACTGCGGCTCGCGGAGCTTGACGCTCACGATGGCGGTCAGGCCCTCGCGGACGTCCTCGCCCGCGAGGTTGGGGTCCTTGTCCTTGAGGATGCCCCACTCACGCGCAAACTTGTTGATCAACGTGGTGAGCGCCGCGCGGTAGCCCTCCTCGTGGGTGCCACCCTCGGTGGTGTTGATCGTGTTGGCGAAGGTGTGGACCGACTCGTTGAAGCCGGAACTCCACTGCATCGCGATTTCCGCCTGCAGGCCCTTCTTGTCATCCTCCGCCGCGAGTTCGATGACGGTGGGGTTGCCCACGCCCTTGGTGGCGTTGAGGTGGCGGACGAAGTCGGCGATGCCGCCCTCGTAGAAGTAGGTGATCTCGGCGACACCCTCGGACTCCTCGCCGCCGAACTCCTCAACCAGGCCCGGACGACGTCGCTCATCGATGAGCGTGATGGTCAGTCCGCGATTGAGGAAGGCCATCTCCTGGAACCGGCGCGCAAGAGTGGCGGTGTCGTACCACGTGGTCTCGAAGATGTCGGGGTCCGCCCAGAAGGTGATGGTCGTGCCGTGCTCGTCGGTCGCGGGGCCCTTCTTGAGTGGCGCCATGGGGACACCGTGCTCGTAGGACTGGGTCCAGACGAAGCCATCCCGCTTGACCTCGACCTCGAGGCGTGTCGAGAGCGCGTTGACCACGGAGACTCCAACGCCGTGAAGGCCACCCGACACTGAGTAGCCGCCGCCCCCGAACTTGCCGCCTGCGTGCAGGACGGTGAGCACGACCTCAAGCGCGGGCTTCTTCTCGACCGCATGCTCATCGACCGGGATACCGCGGCCGTTGTCCGACACGCGCACGCCACCGTCCTCGCGAAGGACGACGGTGATGTGGGTGGCGTATCCCGCCATCGCCTCGTCGACAGAGTTGTCGACGACCTCGTAGACCAGGTGGTGAAGGCCCCGCTCGCCGGTGGAGCCGATGTACATCCCCGGGCGCTTGCGGACCGCGTCGAGGCCCTCGAGAACTGTGATCGCGCTGGCGTCGTAGGACACGGGCGGCGGGCCTCCTTCGAAGGTCTCGGGCCGGCGCGAGGCCGACCCGAGAGCGGGGGGACGAGCAGTCTGCTCATCCTAACGCTCTGGCGGACATAAACATGCCCGAGAGGGGCCCTGTGGACGACGGTGCCGGATTCACAGGGGGGGTCGCGTGGGGCATGTTTGACCTGGGGCGTTTTGGGCTCTCCGGGCCGCCTGTCGGCCGGAACGGCCACTCTGCGGTCGAGACTGGGCGACCCCGCTAGCCTCGGGCCGTGCGCATCGCCACCTGGAACGTCAACTCGGTCAAGTCCCGACTGGACCGGCTGGTCGACTGGCTCGAGACCGCCCAGCCTGATGTCGTGGCCCTGCAGGAGCTCAAGTGCGCCACGGGGGACTTCCCCGAGATGCCCATTCAGGCCCTCGGCTACGAGGTGGCCGCGCACGGCGACGGGCGCTGGAATGGCGTCGCCCTCCTGTCGCGCGTGGGACTCGATGACGTCGTGCGCGACCTGCCGGGGCAGCCGGCGTACGACGGTTCCGTCGAGCCGCGCGCAGTAGGCGCCACCTGCGGCGGCGTGCGCGTCTGGAGTGTCTACGTGCCGAACGGACGGGAGCCGGACCACCCCCACTACGCCTACAAACTCGACTGGCTCGGGGTCCTCCGCGACACGGTGGTGTCGGAGATGACCATGGCGCCCGCCCTGCCGTACGCGGTGATCGGCGACTTCAACGTCGCGCCGGAGGACAGCGACGTCTGGGATATCTCGCTCTTCGCCAACTCCACGCATGTCACGCCAGCAGAGCGGGCCGCTCTCGCCGATCTGCGCGAAGCCGGCCTTGCCGACGTCATGCCGCGGGCACTGAAGGGCGAGCCCTTCACCTTTTGGGACTACCGAGACGGGGCGTTCCACAAGGGCATGGGCATGCGCATCGATCTCGTGTACGCCAATGCTGCGTTCGCGGAGCGTGTGAGTGATGCCTACGTCGACCGGGATGCACGCAAGGGCAAGGGTCCGAGCGATCACGCTCCCGTCGTCATCGATCTCGCCGTCTAGCCAGGGCCGCCACGCGGTCGTGCGCCCTCGTGAAGACGACGCTTCGTGACAGTTCTGACGGTCCTGAAGCGCTACGAAGCGTCGCTTTCGGCGGCGACTCGCGGCCGCAGCCACGGCAGCGCATCGGGCGCCTGGTCTAGGCACCCACCTCCGGGATCATCCTCGTCGGCGGGCACGCCGTCGGTGCGCACGATGTCGCATCCGGGGTGCAGGGCATCACGGACAATCAGCCCGGCGTACCAGACGGTCGCGATGACGTGGACGAAGGTGAAGAAGGCGTACCACTGCGGCGTCATGCCCTTGGCATCCTCGATGCCGTAGCCCGCGAGGTACCACCAGATCGCGATGAAGTAGCTGATCTCCGCCGCCTGCCAGATGAGGAAGTCACGCCACTTCGGCCGGGCCAGCGCGGCGAGCGGCACGAGCCAGATGACGAACTGCGGTGAATAGACCTTGTTGGTGACGGCGAACGCCGCGACGACAAGAAAGAGCATCGGGATGAGCCGCGGACGCTTGGGCGCGAAGAAGATGAGGGCAGCGATGCCGAGGCACAGGACCAGGAACGTGCCCATCGCCGCCGCATTGAGCATCTCGGCAGGCACTGCCGGCACGCCCCAGAGCGTGATGGCGTACCAGACCGAACCCCAGTCCATGCCGCGCGTGCTGCTGAACTCGTAGAAATGGACCCAGCCCTCGAAGTTGCCGATCATGAAGGGCAGGTTGACCATGATCCACGCCGCAGCGGCGCCACCGAGTAGGCGGCCGAAGTCACGCAGCCGGCCGGCTCGCACGCACAGCAGCAGCCATGGGCCGAGCAGGATGAGCGGGAAGAATTTCGCGGCGATCGCCAGGCCGAGGACGACTCCGGCCCAGGTCGGCTGCCGCCGAGCCCACAGAAGGATCGCTGCCATGGTGAGACCCACCGGGATGAGATCCCAGTTGATGAGCCCCGCAAGGATGATCGTGGGAGCGAGCGCGATCATCGCTGCGTCCCACGGACGGGCCTTGACGATGCGCGCGCTGGCGACGATCGCGAGCAAGAAGAACGGGAAGAGCAGGATCGCGTTGATGACGAAGAACGTCAGCGCGGGGCCCGCCCCCGGCACGATGACGAGCACGAGGCTCGTGAGCCACGCGGCGATCTGCATGAAGACACCCGTGAGGACGGGGTACTCGAGGTAGCGGCCGCCCGGCTCCAACTGCAGGTAGGGAAGGTAGCCCTCGGCGAAGCCGCGCGCGCCGTAGAGCGGCGGGATGTCGGAGTAGCACAGGTGCTCGTAGGTATCGGGGCTCGACCAGGCGTTGGACATGCACGGCAGGTCGAGGGTCGCGCCCGCAATCCACGCCAGCATGCCCAGCAGGATGAGTACGCGAAGAGGAGTCCACCACGTGGCCGCGCCGATGCGCGCGAACCGACCCACCGGGCCACCGATGAAGCCCGTGCTCGCGCGCACGACGGGGTCCTCCCGCGTCGGCAGCACGAAGTCAGGCTCGGATCCCGGGCGCATGTGGGACCTACTTCTTTGACAGCAGTTTCGAAGGCACGGTGAGGTCGACCAGCCGCGCGGGGATGTTCGCATCGTCAGCGGTGTAGTAGCTGGCGCACACCCGGTGATAGCCGTCCGCGATCGTCAACGGCAGGCCCTGCTCGATGCCCCCGCGTACGAGCAGCACCGGAGAGAGCTTCGTCCCATTGACGATCTTGTTGAGGTCTGCCGCGACGTGCTTGTCACTACTCGGCAGGAGCACCAGTTGCGCGGCGCGCAGGAGGTCCTTCGCCTGATGCATGGTCACCGGCGCCTTCTTCAAGCGTGCGACAAGGTCGGCGACGACGGCTTCATCGGCGATCAGGCTCAGGTAGTTGGCCGCCGCGGGATAATCGTGCTTATCCGGCTCCTTCTTCCACACCGGATTGAGGGTGGACTTGGCCATGTGACTCCTTCGTCGCTGAAGGGCCCAGGGTACGTCGTGCCCTACTCCGGGTCTCCTGCGATCGAGGGTTCCGGCGTTGGAGACTCCGTGGGTGAGGGCTCCGGCGTCGGCGTCGGTTCGGGTGTCGGCGTCGGCTCCGGCGTCGGAGACTCCGTGGGGGAGGGCTCCGGGGTCGGGGACTCGGTGGGGCTCTCGGTCGGAGACGGGGATTCGCTCGTGGGCGCCGGACTCGGGATCACGATGGGCATGACGAAGTCGGCCACGGGAAGGCTCGCAAGTGCGGCCTGCATGAATGCCGTCCAGATCGCGACCGTGTAGCCGCCGCCACCGTAGGCCGGTGCACCGCCGCTGAGGCCGTCGAGCGGGATGGGGATGCCCTGGCCGTCCTCCTGGGCCATGAGCACGGCGGTCGACAACTGCGGCGTGTAGCCGACGAACCACATCGACTTGTTCTCATTGCTCGTGCCGGTCTTGCCCGCAGCGGGTCGGCCGAGGGCCTGCGCCCCCGTCGCCGTCCCGCCTGCGATCACCGACTGCAGCGCGGACGTCACCGTATCCGCGACCTCGCTGCTGACCACCTGCTCGCGCGGCGGATCCCACGCGTACTGCAGGCCGCCGTTGGTGCCGTAGACCTCCTTGACCGTCGTCGTGCCCGCGCGCTGACCTCGCGCCGCGAGCGTGGCGTATGAATTCGCCATGGCGATGCCGGAGGGTGACGCAGTGCCCAGCACGAAGGTCAGGTCCAGTGCATCCGGCGACTGTCCCGGAGTATCCGCCGGCAGCCCCAGGCGGTACGCCGCATCCGCGACATTGTCGACACCCACCTGATCCTCGACGGCGACATACGCCGTGTTGATGGATGCCGCCGTCGCGGTCCGCAGGTTGACCTCGCCAAACGACGCGTCGCCGTAGTTGCGCACGGAGTAGCCCTGGATCTCCGCCGGCGAATTGCCGTCCCACACCGAGTCGAGGTCGATTCCCTGCTCGACGGCGGCCGTGAGCGCGAAAGTCTTGAACGTCGACCCTGCCTGCGCGAACGGTCGCGTGGCGTTGTTGATCGGGTCACTCACGTAGTCACGTCCGCCGTACATCGCCACCACCTCGCCCGTGCCCGGCCGCACGGCGACCAGCCCGATGCGCAGGCCCTCGGTGCCCTCTGTCGGACCAACTGCCTGCACCGCGGCCACCGCCGCGGCCTGGGCACCCGCGTCGAAGGTCGTGATGATCCGCAGGCCGCCTGCCTCGATCTCCTGATCGGTGTAGCCGAGGGCGCGCAGATCTGCCTTGACCGCCTCGAGGAGATAGCCGACCTGCCCCCCGAGGCGGTTGGTGTTGGTGGGCTTGATGATCTGGGGGAAGGAGGCCCGATCCAACTGCTGCGGGGTGATCCAGCCGACCTGGGCCATCGAGTCGATGACATAGCGCCAGCGGGCCTTGAGCTCCTTGCGATTGTCGGCGTAGAAACTGGGCGCCTTGATGAGTGAGGCGAGGACGGCGCCCTGCTCGTAGTTGAGTTCGGTCACTGGGACACCGAAGTACGCCCGCGACGCGGCTTCAACGCCGTACGCGCCCCGACCGAAGTAGATCGTGTTGAGGTAGTCCTCGAGGATCTCCTCCTTGCCCACGGTCGCTTCCAACTTGACGCTGAGGATGAGCTCGCGTGCCTTGCGCGTGAAGGAACGCTCGGACGACAGGTAGGCGTTCTTCGCGTACTGCTGCGTGATCGTCGATCCGCCCTGGACCGCGCCTCCGCTGACGTTGTTGTAGACCGCGCGGCCAATGCCCACCGGCGAGAAGCCGCCGTGCTCATAGAAGTCGCGATCCTCCGCGGCGAGCACGGCGCGCTGCACATCGAGCGGCACGTCAGCCAGCGCGACGCTACGGCGGGTCGAGTCGCCGAGCCGGCCGATCTCCGTCGTGCCGTCGGAGTAGTAGACGACCGTCGCCTCGGTGCGGGCGACCTCGTTGGGGTCGGGCACCGGCGTGAGGAAGACAGCGGCCGCAAAAGCTCCGGCACCGAGCAGGCCGAGGAAGAACAGGGTGAGGAAGGTGCCTCGGATCCAGCGCCGCTTGCGGCGCGGCTGCTCAGCCTGCGCCCTGGCGTGCCGGCTGCCCTTGGCTGCCACGGTGTCCTCCTCGAGACGGCCTTCCATGATCACGTGCCCCACCCGTCTCACCGGCCACGGCACGCCGCGGTGTGACGCAGGATTCCCTGGGGACGTTCCTTCGGTAGCGTCACGGTGCATCCCACGATGGACCCCGATGACGGAGGACACGGTGACGACACAGCAGGCATCCGCCCGTCAACCGGAGGCAGGCACTCAGGCGAGACCATGGCTCGCCCTGGTCGCACTCCTGCTCGGCGTTTCCCTCATCGTGCTCGAGGGCAGCATCGTCAACGTCCTGATCCCCACCATCGTGCAGGACCTCGGGATCGACCGGACCTCGGTGCTCTGGGTGACCTCGATCTACTCCCTGGTCTTCGCAGCGCTGCTCATCACCTTCGGTGTGCTGTCCGACCGCATCGGGCGCAAGCGGATGTTCATGATCGGCACCGCGATCTTCATCGCATTCAACCTGCTCGCAGGCGCAGCCCAAAGCGGCGACATGCTCATCCTCGCCCGGGCCGGCGAAGCGGTGGGCGGAGCGATGATGCTGCCCACGTCCATGGCCATCATCAACGTCAACTTCCGGGGCCCCATGCGCGCAGCGGCCTTCGGCCTGTGGGGCGCAGTCTTCGGCGGCATGGCGGCATTCGGGCCGCTCCTGGGCGGCTGGCTCGCCGACGTCGCATCCTGGCGGTGGGCGTTCTACATCAACGTGCCACTCGGGCTCATCAGCCTCGTGATGGTGAAGTTCATCATCGTCGAGTCGAAGGGATCCGACAAGAAGCGCCTCGATATCGGCGGGGTCTTCATGTCGTCGATCGGTCTCGGGCTCGTCGTCTTCGCCCTGATCGAGGGCCAGGCCCTCGGCTGGTGGACGCTCATCACTTCGTGGGACCTCGGCCCCATCTCGCTGCAGCCGGGCGCACTCTCCCCCGTGCCCGTCACCCTCGCCATCGGAGCGCTGCTCCTCGCGCTCTTCGTCGTCTCCCAGTCACGGCGTGCCAAGGCGGGCAAGAGCGTGCTGATGGACCTGTCGCTGTTCCGCATCCGCCGTTATGGCTACGGCAACATCGTCGCGACACTGGTCTCGCTCGGAGAGTTCGGCGTGCTCTTCGCGCTGCCGCTCTGGCTGCAATCCGTGCAGTCCTTCAGCCCGCTGCAGACCGGCGCCCTGCTCGCGATCCTCGGCATCGGCGCGGTGCTGGCCGGCGGAGCGGCGCGGCACGTGTCTGCCGCACTCGGATCCACACGCGTCGTACGCCTCGGCATGGTGCTCGAGATCCTGGGCATCGTGGGGGTGATTCTCACGATCAGCGTCGACCGCTCCGCCTGGTGGATGGCGATCCCACTCTTCATCTATGGCGTCGGACTCGGCTTCGACAGCGCACAGCTCACCAACGTCATCCTCACGGACGTGCCCCCGCAGCGCTCCGGGGGCGCATCATCGGTCACATCCACGCTGCGACAGGTCGGCTCCACGCTCGGATCCGCCATGCTCGGCACCGTGCTCTTCGTGTCACTCGGCCTCGCCCTCAGCAATGACCTCGCGGTCAATCAGCCCCAGTTGTCCGAGGAGCAGCGCACGCAGATCGTCGATCAGGTGGTCGACTCCTCAGGAGAGGCGATCGTGCCGCTGGAGCAGCAGCCGGGCATGGCTGATGTCGCCACGGAGGCCAAGCAGTCCTACACGCGTGCGGTGCAGATCATGGCGGGCGTGGCCGGCGGGGCCATGGTGATCGCGCTCATTGCCTCGTTCGGGCTCCCGGCCGATCGACGGCGAGAGGACGAGGACGAGTCCGCGCCAGAGCCGGCGCGGACCTAGTCGAGCAGGTCGCGCGGCTTGGCTGGCGCCTTGCGGGGCTTGCCGTCGCCGAGGACGTAACTGGTGACCAGATGGTTCCAGTGGCAGGTCGCGCACACCTCGACCACGTAGACGCGGAACTCGCCGTACTCAAAGGCCATGCTCGGCAAGCGAGCCGGATCGACCGCCGAGCCGGCGAGGTGACCGAGCTGTTCACCGTAGACATACGTGACGTGGGTGAGTCGCTCACGGCCGTCGGTGACACGGCAGACGGGACAGGGGTCCTCGGTCGGAGTGCCATGGAAGCGCGCGGCGCGCAGCAGGTAGGGATCGGCATCGCAGATGTCGAAGCCGTTGAAGGCCTGGCCGCCGTATAGCCCACGCAGGACCGCACGTCGCTGGAGCGCGTAGTTGACCACTCGGCGCTGAGCGGCAGGGTTGGCGATCTCCTCCGGCGCGGTGCGCTCAGGCTTGGGCTTGCCGCGCTCGCCGATGACGCGCGCGCCGCGCGTGCTCGTCGACCGTGGCTCTGCCATGCCAGCACCCTAAGCGAGAGTGGCCGATGATGCGCGGGCTGCGCACAGAGCCCGGCGCTCCACACCCGAACGCGGGGACAAAAGCGTCGCCCACGCGCGCATTCGTCCCGAAGTTCACACGTCCCCATCACGCAGCCGCACAATCGACGCGGTGACGCTGGCGCTCCTAGGCCACGTAGGGGCAGTGGCGGCAGCCGTTGTCGCAGCAGAAACCCCTGGTCGCGTGGGTCTGTGCTGTCATGACGAAAAAGCCCGTCACCGGATCGGCGTAGCCCGGCTGACCTGCTGCCATCGCTGCCTCGTGCACCCCGATGATCTCGGCGTACGCCGGGTGGGTCGCCGGCAGACGCAAGGGGTGCGGCTGCGTGAGCGGGCGATCGGCCAGGGGAGCGGACACCACTGCACTGTAGGTCGGGTCGCCCTCGTCGGCGAGCCCTGGGAGACTGAGCGCCACGTCACCCGAGGGAGTCACCATGGTCTTCGCCCCGCTCGTCGAGATGAACGACGGCCGTTCTATCCCGGTCATCGGCTTCGGCGTCTGGCAGGTCCCGGACGACGTGGTCGTCGACGCCACGCTCAAGGCGCTCGAGGTCGGCTACCGCCACATCGATACGGCGTACCTCTATCACAACGAGCGCGGTGTCGGAGAGGCTCTGCGTCGCAGTGGACTCGACCGTGATGACGTCTTCGTCACGACCAAGGTGTGGAACACCGATCACGGGTATGACGAGACTCTGCGTGCCTTCGACAAGAGCACAGGTCTCCTCGGGATCGATGAGGTCGACCTCTATCTCATCCACTGGCCGACCCCGGCGCGGGACATCTACCTCGACTCCTGGCGCGCGCTCATCCGCCTGCGCGAGGAGGGCCGGGCGCGCTCCATCGGCGTCTCCAACTTCCACGAGGCGCACCTGCGCAAGATCATCGACGAGACCGGCGTGATCCCCGCCATGAATCAGATCGAGCTCCACCCGTGGCTGCCACAGGCCCACATGCGCGATATCGACGCCCGCCTCGGCATCAAGACAGAGGCCTGGAGCCCGCTCGGCTCCGGGCGACTCATCGACGATCCGGTGATCGCCGACGTGGCCGCCAAGCACGGCAAGTCGCCCGCCCAGGTGATGGTGCGCTGGAGCATCCAGCTGGGCAACATCGTGCTGCCCAAGTCCGTGACGCCGGCGCGCATCGAGCAGAACATCGACGTCTTCGACTTCGAGCTCGCCGACGCCGACATGGCGGCGATCGCCACCCTTGACTCGGGGAGACGCACCGGCCCGAACCCCGACGACTTCAACGAGGCGTAGTCCGGTCTGCGACCCAGGCTCAGCTGCTCCGCGTGCGGTCCTCATCCGAGTCAGGAGAGGCAGAACTCGTTGCCCTCGGGATCCGCCATTGTCACCGCGTAGTAGTCCGCTCCTGCCGGGGCGAGTGTTGCCACGAGCTGAGCGCCGAGGTCGATCAGGCGCGCGGCCTCGGCGTCCACGGCCTCACGTCGACGGGCAAGGTCCGCCGACCGACCGCCGGTGACATCGACGTCGATATGGACGCGGTTCTTGTGCGTCTTCGCCTCGGGAACGACCTGGAACCAGATGCGCGGCCGCACTCCGGAGGGATCCACGATCGAATCACACGTGCTGTGATCGACACCCTCGAGCTCCGTCTCAGAAATGCCAATCGCGCGCCAGTACGCGAGCCAGGATGCGTGACCCCCAGGTGGAGCCTCCGGGATGTACCCGAGGACCTCGCACCAGAAGGGGGCGAGGAGCCCGGGGTTGCGGCAGTCGATCGTGATCGACAAGCGCGGTGCTGCCATAGCCGGAGGCTAGCGAGGTCACGGTCGCCTGCGGCTAGCCTGAGCGAGTGGCGGCCCTGAGCAATCTGCGCGCCGTCGTCGCTGTTCGCGACTTCCGCCGCCTCTTCGGAGTCCGCCTCGCCGGCCAGTTCGGTGATGGCCTGCTCCAGGCAGCCCTGGCCACCTTCGTCCTCTTTTCACCTGAGCGTCAACCGACGGCGGCGTCCGTCGCCGGTGCCTTCGCCGTGCTCTTCCTTCCCTATTCGCTCGTCGGTCCCTTCGCCGGTGTCTTCCTCGACGAATGGCGGCGTCGTCAGGTGCTCGTCTACGCCAATCTCCTGCGCGGGCTGCTCGTCATCGGTGTCGCCGCCCTCGTGTGGGTCCGCCATGACGGTCTCGACCTCGCGGTGAGCGTGCTGCTCGTCCTCGGGGTGGCTCGCTTCGTGCTGGCAGGTGTCGCAGCGTCCCTGCCGCACGTGGTCGATGGCCCGCTCCTGGTCACCGCCAATGCGCTCACGCCCACGGCCGGGACCATCGCCGCAGCGATCGGAGGCCTGGTCGGTGTTGTCATCCGTGCCGTCGCCGGGGGCGGGGATACCGGAAGCGTTGTCGTCCTCGTCTGCGCCATCGCGTCCTACGTCCTCGCGGCCCTGATCGCCGCGACACTGCCCAAGGACCGGCTCGGTCCCGATGAAGACACCGTGCGCAATTCCTTGCTCGGCGTCCTCCAGGGGCTCGGCGACGGATTCCGTCAATTGGTCCAGCACCCGGTCGCCGGTCGCGCGGTGGTGGTCGTCATCGTCCAACGCATCGCGTTCGGAGCCCTCACGGTGCTCGGGCTCCTCCTCATCCGCAACACGTTCAATGCCTCGGGTGATGCCGACGCCGCACTCGGGCAATTCGCGTTCGTCACCGCGGCAGCAGCACTCGGTGCACTCCTCGGCGCGATCGTCACCCCCGGCCGGGTACGTCGCATCGGCTACGTGCCGTGGACCGTCATCGCCGTAGCGCAGGCGGCTCCGGTGGTCGCCGCAGGCGTTCTCGCCGGGATGTACCTGCCGGCGCTGTGGCCGCTCCTCATCGCTGCGCTATCCCTCGGCTTCGCCAACCAGGCAGCGAAGGTCGCGAGCGACACCCTCATCCAACGCGAGATCGACGACGACTACCTCGGCCGGGTCTTCTCCCTCTTCGATGTGGCCGTCAATGTGGCCCTCGTCGCGGGCATCGTGGCGGTTGCCTTCACCAGCCCGGAATCCGGAATCGCCCCCATCGCCGTGGTCGTCGTCGGAGTGCTGATCGCGGTCAATGCGGCGTGGTACCGCGGTATCGGTGCCAAAGCTCGCGAGAGGCGGCGAGCCGAGGACTAGGCTGCGGCACGTGACCGAGACCCCCGCACAGTCCACGGCAGCCCCGCGACGTATCGGAGCCCGCTCCATCGCGGCTGTGGTCGCCTTGATCCTGGGCCTCGGCCTGCTCCCCCTGGGCACGGTCACCTACTGGGGCAATCGCACCGTGACCGACTCCGAGCGCTACATCGAGACGATGGGGCCCCTCGCCTACAGCGAGCAGATCCAAGACTCCCTGTCGGTCTTCATCACCGACAAGATCGAGGAGCAGGTCGACCCCGAGGCGCTGGTCAACCAGGTGTTCGCCGGACTCATCGAGGAGTACCCCTCCCTCAAGGCCCTCGTCCCGATCGTGGCGGGCGCAATCGACTCACTCATTGCGCAGGTCGTCGATCGACTCGTGCGATCCGAGCAATTCCAGGAACTGTGGAATCTCGCCAACACCGCGGCGCAGAAGTCGATCATGGCCATTCTCGAGGGCAACGACGCCGGCCCGGTCACACTGCAAGGCGATGAGGTCGTGCTCGACATCAGCGCGCTCATCGACCAGGTCAAGCAGGGCCTGGTCGATCGGGGCTTCGGCGCCGCAGCCAACATCAGCGTCCCGGAGACCGATCGCCAGATCGTCCTGCTTGAGGCCCCCCAGCTCGCGCAGATTCGCACGATCTACTCGCTGACATCCCCGATCGCCGCCAGCCTCATCTGGATCGCGGTGATCCTCCTCGTTGGGGCCGTCTTCCTCGCTCGACGCCGACCCCGCATGGCCGCGTGGGCCGGAGGCGGCGCAGCAGTGGGCGGGCTGGGGCTCGTCATCGGGCTGGGCATCGGCGAGCGGGTCTTCGTCAACACCCTCGAGAACACGCCGTTCGCGCAGGCATCCCAGACGTTCTACGACCAGTTGCTGAAGTTCCTCTACAACGGGGCGTACTCCCTCATCGTGATCGGCGTCATCATCTTGGCCGTCGGCCTCTACCTCTGCGGCGCGCGATGGGCGGCGGAGTTGCGGGCCGGGGTCAACAACCTCGCGTCGGACATCGCTGGCACGATCCCGCCAGGCCCGATCACCAACTCCGGAGCATGGGTGGCCAGCAATGCACGGTGGCTCCGCGTCGGGGTCGCCGCCATCTTCGTGCTCATCGTCATCATCGGCAATGACCTGTCGGTCGCCCGCACCATCTGGGCCGCGGTAATCGCGCTCATCCTCCTCGCGCTGATCCAGGTCTGGGCCGCAACAACGCGGACCGCCGACACGGAGGACGTCCCGGCCTAGTTGTCTCGGGCCTCCCACCAGGCGCGAAGTTCACGCTCGGCCTCGTCCGGTCCGAGTGGACCACGATCAAGCCTGAGTTCGAGCAGGTGGTTGTACGCCGCCCCGACCTCGCGGCCGGGCGGGATCCCGAGAATCTGCATGATCTGATTGCCGTCAAGATCCGGACGGATCGCGGCCAACTCCTCCTGCTCCGACAGTTGTGCGATGCGCTGCTCGAGACTGTCGTACGCGCGCTGTAGAGCCTCGGCCCGCTTGCGGTTGCGTGTCGTGGAATCCGCTCGGGTGAGCTTGTGCAGACGCGTGAGTTGCTCGCCGGCATCGCGCACGTAGCGCCGCACCGCGGAGTCCGTCCACTCGCCACTGCCATATCCATGGAAGCGCAGGTGCAACTCGGTCAGTTGGGCCACGTCGTCCACGACATCGTTCGGGTAGCGCAGCGCGGTCAGCCGCTTGCGCACCATGCGTGCGCCCACGACTTCGTGGTGATGGAAGGACACGCCGCCGTCCTTCTCGAAGCGTCGCGTCTTCGGCTTGCCGATGTCATGCAGGAGCGCGGCTAGCCGCAGGACCAGGTCGGGTTCGGTCGTCGGCTGGTGCGAGGTCTCGAGGTCCATCGCCTGCTCCATGACGGTGAGCGAGTGCTCGTAGACGTCCTTGTGGCGATGATGCTCGTCGATCTCGAGCTTCAGGCCGGGCAACTCAGGCAGGACGTAGTCGGCCAGACCGGTCTCCACCAGCACGGCGAGACCGAGTCGCGGGCGAGCAGAGAGCAGCAGTTTGCTCAGCTCATCGCGGATGCGTTCGGCCGACACGATCTCCAGCCGCGGCGCCATTGCCGTCATCGCGGCGAGCACGGGATCGTCGATGGTGAATCCCAACTGCGACACGAAGCGCGCCGCACGCATCATGCGCAGCGGATCGTCGCCGAAGGACTCCTCTGGTGTGATCGGCGTACGCAGGATGCCGGCAGCGAGATCGGCCATGCCGTCGTGGAGGTCGACGAACTCGAGCGTCGGCAGCCTCACCGCCATGGCGTTGACCGTGAAGTCACGCCGAGCCAGATCACCGGCGAGCGTGTCGCCGAAGGTCACCTCCGGCTTGCGCGAGTCGGGGTCGTAGGACTCGCGGCGGTACGTCGTGATCTCCAGGTGACGGTCGCCCTTGCGCGCACCGACCGTGCCGAAGCGCATGCCGACGTCCCAGACATGATCGGCCCAGCCGGAGACCAACTCTTCGATCCGTTCGGGACGGGCATCGGTGGTCAGATCGAGGTCATTCATGACGCCTGGGCGACCCAGCATGATGTCGCGGACGGGGCCTCCTACGAGGGCGAGCTCATGCCCGGCCTCGGCGAAGCGAGCGGCCAAGCCACCCAGCCCATCGGCGACCGCCAGGAGGGTCGCCGCGGGTGAGGTGGACCCCGGGGTCGCCGTCGCC
>Ga0129342_1000122_pt1 | contig 28272 bp, 25 predicted proteins | sample CPBDNA_5_FD_94426 | JGI IMG/M metagenome (GOLD analysis project Ga0129342, IMG submission 94426) | Freshwater to marine salinity gradient microbial communities from Chesapeake Bay, USA - CPBay_Sum_15_0.2_DNA | ecosystem: Environmental > Aquatic > Marine > Coastal | place: USA: Chesapeake Bay...
CCCCTTTGGGTAGGGTCTGATCTCGCTATCATGGGCCCATTTGAGTCGGTTGCGCGATTTTGCGATGAGAATGCGCTCGCACTCAGCAAAGAAATGGATGTCTTCTCGGAGATCCTGAGTCCACGGCGGCGGGGATCATCGAGGTCGTCGTGCCACCGGATTCCGCCGCGATTGGCAAATCCATAAAAGAAATGGCGCTCCGTCAGCGGTACGGGGCGACGGTGCTGGCTATCTTCCGGATCGACGAGGTTATTGATCGGGATATCCCGGAGTTCAAGCTTCAGGCGGGCGATACCCTTGTTCTACACGCGCGGTGGAAAAATATTGCACCTATCGCGAAGAACAGTGACTTTGCCGTGGTTACTGATTTCCCCCGTGACGACACGCGGCCGCATAAGTTGCCTCACGCGAGTATTTTCTTTGCCATCGCGCTGGGTTTGATCCTGTTTACTGATTTAAGGCTTTCGGTTGCCCTGATGACGGGCGCCGTCGGGATGATTGTGTCTGGCGTTTTGCGGGTTGATGAGGCGTATCAGTCGATCGGGTGGCAGAGCGTTTTTTTGCTTGCCAGTCTTATTCCGCTCGGACTCGCGGTAGAAACGACTGGAACGGCGGCCTGGATTGCCCAGCAAACTCTGCTCTTTCTGGGAGACGTGCCTGCTTGGGTGTTGCAATTAAGCATTGCCGTGCTCGCCACGGCGTTTACGCTTTTGATGTCAAACGTCGGGGCTACGGTGCTCCTTGTTCCGCTAGCGGTCAACATCGCAGTGGGCGCCGGAGCGAATCCTGCTGTGTTCGCGCTCACCGTTGCGCTCGCCACCTCAAACTCGTTTCTGATTCCCACGCATCAGGTCAACGCATTGATCATGGGCCCCGGGGGGTATCGCGTCGTGGATTTCATGAAGGCAGGCGGAGTGATGACGCTACTGTTTCTGGCAATCATGATGGTGATGCTGAACCTCTTGTTCTAAAACATCCGCCGGCTGGAAGAATTACAAGGTCTGGATTGCCTCCCACTCGAGCATAAGGGTCTTCCGCTCCGCGCCCCAGCGGTATTGGCCAAAGTGACCTCCGGCTCTAATGACGCGATGACAGGGGATCAGAAACGAAATGGCGTTCTGGCCGACGGCGGTTCCCAGCGCCCGGATGGCGCGGGGTTTACTGATTCGCTTGGCCAGCTCGCCATAGGTCGTGGTGTGTCCGGGAGGAATATCAAGGAGCGCTCGCCAGACCATCAGCTGAAAGTCTGTGCCTCTCACGAGAAGGGGAATTTTCTCCTTCGGAGATTCACCATTGCCGGGAAAAATTCGCGCGCCCATTCGCGCGATGGAATCAGGATCATGTCTGAACGTGGCGCGAGGCCATGTTGCTTCTAAAGCCGTCAGCTCCTGCGAGAGATTACCGCTCCCAAAGGAAAGCCAGCATACGCCCCGGTTCGTCGTGCCAAGAAGGCAATAACCAAACGGACTTCGACAGATACCGTAAGAGATTTCGAGTCCCCGACCCAATGCCTGATATTCACCTGGGGTCATGCCCTGGAAGGTGACGAACAAGTCATGCAGGCGGGCCGTACCCGACAACCCGCTTTTAAGTGCCGCACTCAGAAGGTTTGTGCCACCCCGCAGACTCGCTTGGGCTCGGACGAGCGTCAATGACTGAAGGTATTTCTTCGGGCTGACGCCGACCCACCGCTTAAAAACGCGCTGAAAGTGCTCTGGGCTCAATCCGACGGAATGAGCCACCTGGGAGAGATTAGGTTGGGCTGAAGTATGCGTCTCAAGAAATTGAAGCGCCGCCGATACCCGTTGGTAATCCAGCTCGCGATTTGATGGACTCTTTGACATGGGCTAAGAGACTAGGCGCTTGGCCGGGCAAGAGCAACCCGATTATTGCGATTGCACTTGACCTGCTGCGACCGGTATTTCTACACTCGTGGGCCACGTTCGTTTATTTCTTTCAGCGGTCGAACCAGCGGGGAGTTATGTCAAAGGAGTGTCCGGAGAGAGCACAGGTCGTCATCATCGGGGGCGGGGTTGTCGGGTGTAGCGTGGCCTATCACCTAGCCGAATTGGGCTGGACGGACGTGGTGTTGCTCGAGCGAAAAGCGCTCACCAGCGGCACCACCTGGCATGCCGCAGGACTCGTGGGACAACTGCGGGCTACCCATAACCTGACTCGGTTGGCGCAGTACACGACCGATCTTTATGAAAATCTTGAAAAGATCACCGGCCAGGCTACTGGATTCCGACAAACGGGATCGCTGAGCCTCGCCACAGACGCCGAGCGTTTCGAAGAGCTCAAACGCGGGGCCTCGATGGCCAGCTGCTTTGGTTTGGAGGTCGAGGTGATTTCGCCTCAGGAAGCGCTCGAGCTTTATCCGATCATGTCCACAAAGGACCTGGTGGGTGCGGTATATCTGCCTCGAGACGGGCAGACCAATCCAACAGATACCACACAGGCGCTTGCCCGAGGCGCGCGCGATAAAGGCGTACGAATTCTGGAAAAGACGCCTGTTCTCTCTTTTGAGAAGACCGGTGGGCGAATCAGTGCGGTGATCACAGACCGCGGAAGAATCGCCTGCGACGTTGTGGTCAATTGCGCTGGAATGTGGGGACGGGGGGTCGGCGAGATGGCGGGCGTGTCGGTTCCGCTTCATGCGGCCGAGCATTTTTATGTGGTCACCGAGCCTATTCCGGATCTACCGCGCAATCTGCCGGTCGTTCGTGAGCCCTCAGTATGTAATTACTACAAAGAGGACGCCGGCAAGCTAATGGTAGGAATGTTTGAGCCGGTCGCTAAACCCTGGGGGATGAAAGGTATTCCTGAAGACTTCGAGTTTGGCACGCTGCCAGAGGATGTCGAGCAGATCGAGATTCCGCTCGCGCATGCGGTTGAGCGAATCCCCGTCTTGGGGCAGACCGGAATCAAGATCTTCTTTAACGGACCGGAGAGTTTTACGCCGGACAATCGATATCTTCTGGGCCCATCCCCCGAGGTCCCTAATTTTTTCGTCGCCGCGGGATTCAACTCTATCGGCATTCAGTCGGCAGGCGGTGCGGGCAAGGTTCTGGCAGAGTGGATTGTGAACGGTCAGCCGCCCATGGACCTTTGGGATGTGGATATTAGGCGCATGATGCCTTTTCAAAAGAATCGTAACTATCTCCACGATCGCACGGTTGAGGCGCTTGGCCTGCTCTACGCGATGCATTGGCCATTCCGGCAACCGGAAAGTGCGAGAGGCGCGCGGACATCACCGTTCCACCTAAGGCTTGAGAAGAGCGGCGCGTGCTTTGGGGAAACAGCGGGCTGGGAGCGGGCAAACTGGTTCGGCCCGAAGGGCGTCACGCCGGAATATCAGTATTCCTACGGCAAGCAGAACTGGTTTGGTTATTCAGCGGCCGAGCATCAAGCGGTCAGGGAGTCAGTGGGGGTTTTTGACATGAGCTCCTTCGGAAAATTTCTGCTTCAAGGGGCTGATGCCCGACAGGTGCTCAATCGGGTGAGCGCGAACGAGGTTGATGTCGACCAGGGCCGGGTTGTGTACACGCAGTGGCTAAATGATCAGGGGGGTATCGAAGCAGATCTCACGGTAACCCGCATATCAGAGGAGGAGTATCTGGTGGTGACAGCGGGGGCCTCGCAGACTCGGGATTTTCACTGGTTGCGTAGCAGTATCCAGGCATCTGAAAAAGCCTGGCTGACCGATATGACTGCCGCCTACGGCGTGTTGAGTGTTATGGGGCCGCGCTCGCGGGATTTACTTCAGATGCTGACCCCGGCCGATCTCAGTAATGAGGCGTTTCCTTTTGGCTGTTCGCGCGAGATAGAACTGGGCTATGCGATTGTCCGGGCCAGTCGAATCTCCTACGTTGGGGAGTTAGGTTGGGAGTTATATATCCCAAGCGATTTTGCCCTGGGGGTATTCGATCGCCTGTTTGAGGCGGGCGAGGGCGTCGCATTGGCGCCGGCCGGGCTCCACGCCTTAAACAGCCTGCGAATCGAGAAAGCCTATCGGCATTGGGGTCATGACATTGGGCCAGAGGATGATCCGCTCGCAGCCGGACTTGGCTTCGCTGTCAGTTGGGATAAGGCCGGCGGCTTTCGCGGCCGTGACGCGCTTTTAAACCTAGCGGATAAACCACTGACGCGTCGGATGACTCAGTTTCTCCTCGAGGATCCCGAGAAGATGCTATACCACGAAGAACCCATCTGGCGTGATGGCAAACGCGTGGGGCGGACTACATCGGGGATGTATGGCCACACTCTCGGGGGCTGCGTGGGATTGGGATACGTCGAGCATGCCGAGGGCGTCGATCGCCAGTTCATAAACGAAGGGTCCTGGGAAATAGAAATTGCCGGAGAGCGCATTGCGGCAAAGGCGAGCCTTTCGCCGCTTTATGACCCGAAATCAGAGCGGGTAAAGATGTGATCAGGCACTTGGCCGTCAAAAATTAACCGTATCAATGACCGTTAAGCTTTATCAAGAGGATGGTTATCTCACCGAGTGCGAGTCGACGGTGCTGGCCGTGAGCGAGTTGGGTGTGCTCCTTGATCAGAGCGTCTTCTACTGCCAGGGTGGCGGACAGCCCGGTGACATCGGCCGGCTGATTTGCGAGGATGGCCGTCAGATTGAGGTGACTGATACTGTAGCGGACCGGGAAACGGGTGCGCCGGTTCATGTCGTCGATCCGAATTCTCATGGTCTTCGTGTGGGCCAGTCGGTCGTTGCGCGGATTGATTGGGATCGACGTTATCGGCTAATGCGCATGCACTCCTGTATGCACATGTTGTGCGCCATCATCGATGCGCCCGTTACGGGGGGATCGATGAGCGATGGCCGTGCCCGACTCGACTTCGACATGCCGACGCCTCCGGATAAGGAATCGTTAAACGCGCAATTAAATGAGGTGATTCAGAAAGACCGGCCGATGACCATCCAGTGGATCACAGATGCCGAGATGCAGAGCCAGCCGGAATTGGTTCGAACGCTGTCTGTGAGCCCGCCTGAGGGACAAGGCCGGGTGCGGCTTATCGATTTTGATGGGATAGACAGGCAGCCCTGCGGCGGAACCCACGTCCGAAGCTCGGGCGAGATTGGCGCCGTCAGGATCGCAAAAATTGAAAAGAAAGGAAAACTGAATAGGCGCGTGATCGTCGAGTTCGCTTGATCGATGCGGGCGCTACCGGAAGCTCTCCCTACACGTTGGAGTCCGGAACCGCGCTTTTCTTTTCTGCAATAAAGCCTTGTAGCGCTTCCAGCGTGGAATCATCAATAGGAGGCGCTTCATACTCTTGGAGCATACGCTTCCATGTCTTGTTTGCGCGCTGAGCGGCATCGAGCGAGCCTTCGGACTGCCATTGCTCGAAACTATTGTTATCGGCTGTCGTTGATCGATAGAAAGCCGTCTCAAAGTTAGCCTGAGTATGAGCGCAGCCCAGGAAATGATTGCCGGGACCCACGGTCGCCAGGGCTTCCATAGCCTGGCCATTTTCGGAATCGTCCACGCCCGCCAGCAGAACCTCAATCATGCCGGCCTGATCCGAGTCGAGAATAAATTTCTCATAACCCATCGCCAGACCGCCCTCAAGCCAGCCGGCTGTATGGAGCATGAAATTCACGCCGGCGAGAGCAGCGCTTTGCAGGGTGTTGGCCGATTCATAGGCCGCCTGGGCGTCCGGGAGTTTCGAGGCACAAAGACCGCCACCGCTGCGAAAGGGCACTCCAAGGCGGCGAGCCAGCGCTGCACATATATAAATAACCATCGATGGCTCGGGCGTTCCAAAGGTAGGGGCACCCGATTGCATCGAGACTGCGCTTGAGAAGGTTCCGAAGATGACTGGCGCTCCGGGTCGCACGAGTTGTGTGAAGGCAATGCCGGCCATGGCCTCGGCCAGAATTTGCGTGCAGGTGCCCACTACGGTGACGGGAGACATCGCGCCGGCCAGGATAAAAGGCGAAATCACCGTGGCCTGATTGTTTTCGGCATAAACCCGTGCGGCCCCGAGCATCGTCGCGTCAAAGGTCATCGGCGAGTTGGCATTGATTAGGCTCGTGATGACGCAGTGTTCATCAACGAAGGCTTCTCCGAATACGATCTTGGCCATGTCGACGGTGTCCTGCGCCCGGGTGGGATGCGTCACGGAACCCATGAAGGGTTTGTCAGACCATCGGAGATGACTGAAGATCATGTCCAGGTGGCGCTTGTTGACAGGAATGTCGACAGGCTCGCACAGCGTGCCTCCCGAGTGATGAAGAGCCGGGGTCAGGTAGGCGAGCTTGGTGAAGTTCTCAAAATCAGCCAGGGTCGCGTAGCGTCGGCCCTTGTCCAGATCATGCACAAAAGGAGAGCCGTAGGCGGGCACCAAGACACAGTGGTCACCGCCAATAATGACATTACGATCTCGATTTCGCGCGTACTGCGTAAACTGGGCCGGCGCGGTCTTTTGGATGATTTCACGGCACATGCCCCTGGGAAACCGTATCCGCTCACCATCGATGTGGGCGCCTGCGCTCTTGAAAAGTTCTACCGCGTCCGGATCATCGCGAAAATCGATGCCGGTCTGCTCAAGCAAGGTCTCGGCGTTATTTTCGATCAACGATAAGAGTTCGTCGCTCGCTAGCTCAAAAACCGGAATTCGACGGGTGATGTAGGGAATGCTGGGTCGCGAGGAGCGCTCGCGTTTGGCACGACGTTCGGCGCGCGCATTACCTCTCTGACGACGATTTGGCTCATTCATAAAGAGTCACCCCATGATCTCCAGCACGTAATTATCGATTCGGGACACTCACGCCAATTCCAAGAGGGCGACATGTGGATAGTCAGGCTCGACAGAAACCATGGCGTTGATCCCCGTTGATCAGAAATACCTCTAAAATTCGGCTCTAGCGACAGTCGCATGAAGCGCGGATTGTAGACGAAGTGTGCGCTCGAAAATACAATACAGCATCTGGATTTAGGCATTATCAGAAGCCCGTCGCGGGCTCGTATCCGAAGGTAAGAGGTAGATAGATGAAGGTACTTGTTCCCATCAAGCGTGTGATCGACGCCAATATCAAGGTCCGGGTCAAAACGGATCAGAGCGGCGTCGAGTTGAACAACGTAAAGATGGCGATGAACCCCTTTTGCGAGATAGCCGTTGAAGAGGCAATCCGATTGCGAGAGGGTGGAAAAGCCGAAGAGGTGATTGCGGTTGCGGTAGGCCCCGCCCAGAGTCAGGAAACCCTCCGAACCGCGCTTGCCATGGGCGCCGACAGGGCGATTTTGGTCGAAACCGACCCGGCTCCGGAACCGCTAGGTGTAGCCAAGCTGCTGAAAGCGGTAACGGATCAAGAGGGCCCGGGTCTTGTGATCTTGGGTAAGCAGGCCATCGATGGAGACAATAACCAGACCGGCCAAATGCTTGCAGCCCTGTTAAATTGGTCGATCGGAACGTTCGTTTCGCGTTTGAATGTAGAGAGTAATGTTGTTCAGGTCACTCGAGAGGTGGATGGTGGACTTGAAAACGTGGAGTTGGTCCCGCCCTGCGTCATCACGGTTGATCTACGGCTAAACGAGCCAAGATACGCTTCCTTGCCAAACATCATGAAGGCAAAGAAAAAGCCTCTGGACATTGTGAGCCCTGCTGATCTTGGCGTGGATGTGACGCCGCGGATCGAGGTGATCCGCGTGGTGGAGCCGCCTGCCCGCGCCGCTGGGGTCAAGGTATCGAGCGCAGAGGAGCTGGTCGACAAATTAAAAAATGAGGCAAAGGTGATCTAATGGCGATCTTAGTAATCGGTGAACATGACAATAAGGCGCTACGTCCGTCTACGCTAAATACGGTGACGGCGGCCGCCCAACTTGGATCAGACGTCGACATCTTGATTGCGGGAGCTGGATGTGACGCCGTTGCCCAAGAAGCGGCGGCGGTCGCGGGCGTCAGACGTGTCCGTGTGGCGGACGACGCTGCTTTCGCGGACGGTCTTGCAGAGAATATCGCACCACTCATTCAGGCGTTAGCTTCAGAGTATTCGCACGTGCTGGCGCCCGCAACCACTTACGGCAAGAGTATCTTGCCTAGGGCCTCGGCGTTGCTGGACGTTCAGCAGATTTCGGATATCAGCGGGATTGAGGGGGTCGATACCTTCACTCGGCCGATCTATGCGGGAAATGCAATGGCCACAGTCAAATCCCACGATGCCCTGAAACTGATCACCGTGCGTACCACCGCGTTTGATCCGGCCGGGCAGGGGGGAAGTGCGACGGTTGAGCCCGTGACGGGTGGGGGCGACGCCGGCTTGTCAAAATTTGTGGGCGAAGAGCTGACTCGATCGGAGCGGCCGGAGTTGACCACGGCGGATATCATTGTCTCCGGCGGTCGAGGCATGCAGAGTTCGGAAAACTTTGCCATGCTCGAGAAGTTGGCCGATAAGATGGGCGCTGCGGTCGGCGCCTCGCGCGCAGCCGTCGATGCGGGCTACGTCCCGAACGATTATCAGGTGGGTCAAACGGGTAAAGTCGTCGCGCCCAATGTGTACATCGCCGTGGGAATCTCAGGCGCGATACAGCATCTGGCGGGCATGAAGGACTCCAAGGTGATTGTAGCCATTAATAAAGATGAGGAAGCGCCCATTTTTCAGGTCTCAGATTACGGCTGGGTAGCGGACTTGTTCGAGGCGGTGCCCCAGCTTGATGCCGCGATCGAGTGATCGGTAATCTTCAATTTGTAAGGTATGAAACAGGAACGCCCCGGCAGTGACCGGGGCGTTTTGGCTTCGGGGCGACACCGCTAGGGTAGCCACATCCTTGTGAGATCGACCCTTTAAAGCCTGACAACCATTATTATCGTGGCCGGCCGAGCGGTCTGTGATTTGGTTCACACCTTAGTCTGAGTTACCCGGTAGAAAGGTGGTCAGGATCTCTGCCGGGCGTTTTACGACTTGATCAGCGCCCCAATGAGGGATCTCATCTGGCCGGCCGTATCCCCAGGTTACGGCGACGGTGCTCATGCCTGCCGCTTGTCCAGCGCTGACATCCCGGCGGTCATCGCCCACGTAAATGCATTGGCCCGGGGCGACCTCCATCTGCCGACACGCCAGAAGGAGCGGCGCCGGATCCGGTTTGGATACCGGCAGGGTATCGCCGCTCACGATCGCTGCCGCCCGGCGATCCAGCGCTAACGCCTCAAGCAGCGGTGTTGTGTATACCGTGGGCTTGTTGGTGACGATTCCCCAGCGACAACCGCGGGTATCAAGCGCCTCGAGGAGCTCAGCGATACCCTCAAAAAGCCGGGTGTGTTTGCAGATATGGCGGCCGTAATGATCCAGCAGGGCCGTCCGGGCCGGATGATCCCGGGCGCTTGCCTCAGGAAGGCCAAAGCCCTCGGCAATGAGACGTACGCTGCCACCCGCGACCCACCAGCGAGCCACGTCGAGGTTTACCACCGGAAGATCTTCACGCGTTAGCGCCGCGTTTAGCGCTTCGACGAGATCGGGCGCGGTGTCTGCGAGGGTTCCGTCCAGGTCAAACAGAAAAACAGGGTGCGCCATGACTAGCCAATTCCAAAAGGCTAAGCGGGATCAGGTTTTCGATAATGTGCCAAATAGTTAACCGCTACGCCCTCACCCAGCCGATACCGCTTTAGCAGCGGGTTGTAGTGCATTCCCGTGATTTCCTTGATCTGAAGGTTTTCCCGGCGGGACCATTCATCAAGCTCAGAGGGGCGAATGAGTTTTCGATAATCGTGGGTACCTTTGGGCAACAAGGACAGAACGTACTCTGCCCCAATGATTGCGAACAAGAATGCCTTTATATTTCGATTGATCGTGGAGAAGAATATATCGCCTCCGGGTTTCAACACTGTGGAGCAAGCAGCTATCGTTTTGCTAGGGTCCGGCACATGCTCCAGCATTTCGAGGCAGCAGATGATGTCGTAGGGAACTGGTTCTTCCTCTGCCAATTGCTCAACCGTCTGGTGCCGGTAGTCAATCGAAAGATCGTTAAGCTTGGCATGAAGTCTTGCCACCCCGATCGGAGCGGCGCCGGCGTCCATGCCTGTCACATGAGCGCCGAGTCGGCTAAGCGCCTCACTGAGAATTCCCCCGCCGCAACCGACGTCAAGAACCCGAGCGCCTTTCAGTGGCGCTCGGTTCTTTATAAAGTCAACGCGTAGTGGATTAATTTGGTGGAGGGGGGCGAACTCGCTTTGAGGGTCCCACCAGCGTGAGGCAAGGGCCTCAAATTTGGCGAGCTCCGAGGGATCGATGTTGTCCATAGCGCGAGTCAGGATAAAAAAGTGGCGCAGCGAATCTTTGCATAATAAACGCCATCGGGTAGTGAATGGCCGGCCGCGCTTTCCCAAGAATTGCCCGTTTTTTTCAATTTTTTCAATACTTTTCTTGTTTGAGTGAACGGGAAGCGTTAGAATCGGCGGTCGCGATTGCGGGGTGGAGCAGTCTGGCAGCTCGTCGGGCTCATAACCCGAAGGTCGTAGGTTCGAATCCTACCCCCGCTACCAATTGAACGTTGTGCATGGGGCCCCGCTGTTGCGGGGTTTGTTTTTGGAGGCGCGGTTGCTAAGTTGAGCGACTGGCCGTGATATCACCGGGCAAGGGTATGGCGCTGAGCGGAATCCGCGAATTGATCGAGCCGGTGATTGAAGACATGGGCTACGAATTGGTTTTGGTCGAAATGACCGGCGATTCGTCGGGTGGTCAGATTCTTAGGGTCTATATCGATGCCCCTGGCGGGATTTTGCTTGAAGACTGTGAGCAGGTGAGTAAACAGATCAGCGCGATTTTGGATGTGGAAGATCCGATAAAGGGAGAGTACTCCCTCGAGGTGTCTTCACCGGGGCTCGAGCGGCCGCTGGCTAAGCCGCAACATTTCACCCGTTTTGTCGGGAGTCGGGTAAAGGTACTGACCCGCACGGCTTATCTGGGCAGGCGGCGCTTTACCGGCGTGCTCACGGATGCGGGTGAACGATCGTGCTGTGTGGACGTGGACGGTGAAGTTTATGAGCTCCCGTACTCAGATGTAGAAAAGGCGAATGTGGTGGCTTTTGAAACGGCGGCTCCCAAGCGGCGTGCCTCCTAGTTCAAAATTCTGGAGAACGGACGATGACGAAAGATGATGTGCTGATGATGGCGGATGTGCTATCGAAGGAAAAAGATATCGACCGGGGTATCGTGTTTGAGGCGATTGAGGCCGCACTGGCAACGGCTACCCGCAAGCGAAACCGAGAGGATATCGAGGTTCGGGTAGAGATCGACCGCAAGACAGGAGATTACAAAGCCTTTCGCCAGTGGGAGATTATGGAAGACGACGTTGCGGTTGAGAGTCCAGCCCGGCAAACCACGCTGGCCGCGGCCGAGATCACACATCCCGACGCGTCGCACGAAGTGGGCGGCGTGGTGGAGGAGCCACTCGAAACCGTTGCCACGTTTGGACGGATAGAAGCCCAGGCTGCCAAACAGGTCATCAGTCAGAAGGTTCGCGAAGCCGAGCGTGCTCGCGTGTACGAAGACTTTAAGGATCGCGTCGGGCAAATGGTGCAGGGCGTAGTCAAGCGGGTCGGCAACCGCGAGGCCATCATTGATCTTGAGGGGGTCGAGGCATCGCTCCCGCGGTCCAACTGGATTGATCGGGAGGTATTAAGGAGCGGCGATCGAGTCAAGTCCATCCTCGCGGAAGTCCGCTCCGAGCCGAGAGGCCCGCAATTGATCCTTGATCGACGATGCCCCGAGCTGGTGATCAAGTTATTCCAGCTTGAAGTTCCAGAGGTAGGGCAGGGAGTGATCGAGATTCTGGGCGCGGCACGAGATCCCGGGTCGCGGGCAAAGATTGCCGTGCGCTCCCACGACAGTCGAATCGATCCGGTGGGCGCTTGTGTGGGGATCCGTGGCGCCAGGGTCCAGAGTGTTTCTAACGAGATCAACCTGGAACGGATTGACATCATCACCTGGGCTGAAAACCCGGCCGAGTTTGTGATTAAAGCGCTTCAGCCCGCCGAGGTTGAATCCATCATTGTCGATGAAGAATCGCGATCGATGGACGTGGTCGTCGACGAAAACCAGCAGTCTCTGGCCATAGGACGGGGTGGTCAGAACGTGCGACTGGCCTCCGAACTAAGTGGCTGGGAGCTGAACATCATGACTGACGAGGCTGCAGCGGAGAAGGCCGAACGTGAAGCGCAGTTGGCTGTTGAGCGGTTAATGACTCAGCTGAACATAGATGCCGAGGTGGCAGGCGTACTCGTCGAGGAAGGATTCGTGACGCCTGAGGAGGTCGCCTACGTCCCGGTACAGGAGCTGCTCGATGTTGAAGGGTTTGATCAGGATCTGGTAGAGCAGTTGCGAGTGCGGGCGAAGGATTTTCTCGATATCCGGGAGATCGCTGAGCTTGAAAAATCGCGTCCGCAGGCTGACCTTATGGCCATGGACGGCATGGATGAGGATACCGCCGCGTTGTTTGCATCGAAAGGGATCCGATCCATGGAAGAGCTTGCCGAGTGCGCGACGGACGAGTTGGTTGAGTTGACCGGAATTGATTTCGAGCGCGCCAGCGCTCTCATTATGACGGCCCGAGCGCCGTGGTTTGAGGCGTCGGCTACTGAAGCGGTATCCGCCTGAGGCTCGACCGTTATTTAGGAATTTTATATGCCAGCCGTAGCGATCAAAAAACTTGCTGAGCAAATAGGCGTCAGTCCAGAGCAATTGTTAAAACAACTGCTGGCGTCCGGTGTCGAGGGTAAGGATGCCGACGGTATGCTGGACGATGAGGAGCGGAACACACTCCTCGCCTACTTGCGGGGAGGTAAGGCGGCTGCAAAGCCAAAGCCCCAAGAAAAGGTCACGTTGAGCCGTCGAACAACGACCGCCGTCAAGCAAAGTTCACGCACCGGTCCGGCACGTACGGTTCATGTTGAAGTAAAAAAGCGACGCACCTATGTGCGTCGCGGTGAGCTGCAGCGACAGCAGGAGGAAGCGGAAAAAGAGGCCAAGGCAGCAGAGGAAGCAAAAGCGGCCGCGCTTGCCGAACAGGCTCGTCTGGAGGCCGAGGAGCAGGCTCGCCGCGAGGCCGAGGCAGCACAGGCAGAGGCGGAGCGGACTGCGCAGGCGGAGGCGGACAAGGCCACCGCGCCAAGTGATGTCGCCGCCCCAAGGATTGATCCGGTTCCTGCGCCACCGTCGGAAGACCAAAAAGGATCGGGTCGTCGCGAAGACAAAGGTAAGAAACGCAAGTCAAAAGATCGCGATGACACCGGCGGGGAGCTACACCTGTCTGAGGGTAAAAGGGGCCGGCGAAAGCCCCGCCCCACCCTAAAGCCGCGCCGGATCACGTCGACAACGGCTGGTCAGCATGCGTTCGAGAAGCCTACGGAGCCGATCACGCGTGAAGTCGCGGTTCCTGAAACTATCACGGTTGCCGAGTTGGCCCAATCGATGTCGGTTAAGGCAGCGGAGGTGATTCGAGTGCTGATGGAAATGGGCTCGATGGTGACCATCAACCAGGTGCTGGATCAGGATACGGCGATTCTCGTCGTGGAGGAAATGGGTCATAAAGCCACGGCGGCGGAACTTCGGGATCCGGAGTCTTTGCTCAATGCGGACGATGCGGCTGATGAACGTCCTATGGTCTCCCGAGCCCCTGTAGTCACCGTTATGGGGCACGTCGATCACGGTAAGACATCACTGTTGGATCACCTCAGAAAGACCAAGGTAACGGCTGGAGAGGCGGGTGGTATTACGCAACACATCGGTGCTTACCGCGTCCCGACGCCAAAAGGCATCATTACCTTCCTTGACACGCCCGGCCATGAAGCTTTCAGCGCGATGCGATCGCGCGGCGCAGGCGTCACGGATTTGGTGATTCTGGTCGTGGCGGCAGATGATGGAGTGAAACCGCAGACGGTGGAGGCCATCAATCATGCGCGAAACGCTTCGGTTCCCATGATCGTTGCGATCAATAAAATGGATAAAGAGGACGCTGACCCCGATCGCGTCCGCCAGGAACTAGCGAATCACGAGGTCATCCCAGAGGAATGGGGTGGCGACATCCTGATGAGTGAGGTCTCGGCGCTGACCGGAGATGGCGTGGATGCCTTGTTGGAATCTGTTCTTTTGCAAGCTGAACTACTCGACCTGAAGGCGCCCGACTCGGGACCCGCCTCCGGGACCGTAGTGGAGGCTCGGCTGGACCGAGGGAAAGGTGTCGTGGCAACGATTCTTGTCCAAAAAGGTTCTCTTAACAGGGGCGACATCGTTGTCGCCGGTCGGGAGTTTGGCCGAATCCGGGCGATGACCTCCGATAGCGGAGAAGTGGTGAAGCAGGCCGGACCGTCGATGCCGGTTGAGTTACAGGGTCTTGGTGGAGTGCCCGACTCGGGTGATGAGTTCTCGGTCGTCGCCGATGAGCGCCGGGCCCGCGAGATCACCAGTTTCAGGCAGGCCAAGTTTAAGGAACTAAAACTCGCCCGTCAGCAGAAAGCCAAACTTGAGAGCATGTTTACCGAAATGGGAGAGGATCAGGTCCTCCCGCTAAACGTGATTATCAAGGCAGACGTCCAGGGTTCTGTCGAGGCGCTCACCGAGTCATTGGAGAAACTCAGCAACGACAAGGTGAGAGTGGTGGTGGTGCATGGCATGGTCGGCGGCATTAATGAGTCGGACGTTAACCTGGCGACCGCCTCGACGGCTATCATTATTGCGTTCAACGTCAGGGCCGACGCGACCGCTCGGAAGTTGATCGAGAGCGAGGGAATTGATGTACGCTACTACAGCGTCATTTATGACGTGGTCGATGAAGTCACCGCTGCCCTGACCGGAATGCTCGCTCCGGTGATTCGAGAGCAGGCGGTTGGGCTTGCGGAAGTGCGTGATGTATTCCGGGTGGCCAAGTTAGGCGCGGTGGCCGGATGCCGTGTGATCGAAGGCGAAGTCCGACGAAATCTGCCGGTGCGCGTGCTGCGCGATAACGTGGTGATCTTCGACGGCCATATTGACTCTTTAAAGCGCTTCAAGGACGACGTCTCTGAGGTCAAGTCAGGATTCGAGTGTGGCATCGGGGTAAAGAACTACAACGACATCAAGCCCGGTGATCAGATAGAAATTTACGAGAAGATCGAACAGGCGGCTACTCTCTAAACCGGGAGGACCCAATATGCAGGGTGTCGATCGTTCACGTCGTGTGGGTCAACAGATTCGCCGCGAGCTTGCTGACATTCTCCCCACCGCCCTAGACGGGGAAGGGTTAGGGATGGTGTCTATCACCCGCGTGAACCTGAGTAAGGACCTGCGCCATGCCCGAATCTTCGTGACCGCCCTGGCATCAAAGGTGTCGTCCGGGAATGTTATTCAAGCGCTAAACGCTAACGCGTCCTCTTTGCGGTTTGAGTTAGGAAAGCGCGCTCACCTTCGTCGGACGCCTGATCTGATATTTGAATACGATGAAAGTATTGAATACGGAGCCAAGATGTCCAGGCTGCTGGATTCCCTTCATCTCGATCAGATCGATTCAGGTGATGACGAGAGCGAGAAGTAGCACGGGAATCTGATGGGTCGACGCAGAAAAAAGTCATTCGGTGACGCTGTGGATGGCGTGCTGTTGCTGGATAAGCATGCGGGGGTGAGTTCAAATCAGGCGCTGCAAACGGCACGTAAATTGCTTAATGCGCAAAAGGCGGGTCACACCGGCAGTCTGGATCCAATCGCAACGGGCCTTCTCCCTATCTGTCTTGGCCATTCAACAAAGTGGTCCGGATATTTTCTGGGGGCAAGCAAGCACTACCAAACGACGATCAGGCTCGGGGAGACCACGGAGACGGGCGACAGCGAGGGAGCTGTCGTTCGATCCAGTAGCAAAACGGTCTTGGAGCAGGACATTCGGCGCGCCCTTCAGCCGTTTTGTGGAGCGTTCATCCAGGTTCCGCCGATGTATTCCGCGATCAAGGTGAACGGGCAGCCGCTCTATAAGCTCGCCAGAGAGGGTATTGAGATCGAACGAGAAGGTCGGGAGGTTGAGGTCACTCGTCTGGAGCTACTGGATTTCAACGGACGCGATCTTGTGCTCGAACTTGAGTGCAGTTCCGGATTCTACGTGCGGGCGTTGGCTACTGATCTTGGAGAAGCGCTGGGTGTCGGTGGTCACGTTATTAGCCTGAGGCGACTAGGCGTTGCAGATCTCAAAATCGACGATGCGGTCACCATTTCGCAACTGGAGGCTCTGGAGTCGCTAGACGAGCGCCGACGCTACATTGGGGAAGTGGGGCAGGCGTTGCGGCACTTGCCTAAGGTGGATCTCTCTGTAGATGCGGCCTTTTATATCTGTCGGGGCCAGGCCGTGAAGAGCGCGGACCTGCCCGACAGTGGCCAAGTCCGCCTGTACTCTGCCAGCGCCGGGTTCCTCGGGGTTGGGACGGTGGAGGAGGCTAACCTGGTGGTGCCCGAGCGGCTAATGTCCGCCTAGGCATGGACACGCTCGTTTTCTTGAGGAAACCCAGGCATAACGGTAGAATACGCCCGCCGTTCAACCCCCCTCGAGCGATACTCAGCATTCCGACAGAACGTTGTTGCACCGAAAAGCCGGCCGGGCGTATGCCCGACCCAAGGCCTGAGCGACTCGCTGAACGGACCGCGTGACGCACGCATAGACCCAGAATTAAAACGAACCTTCTGAAAGCCGTCCAAGACTACCGAGGATTTAAGTATGTCATTAGTAGCAGCCGATAAGGCCCAAGTGGTCAGTGATTACGCCACCGCGCCTGGCGACACGGGATCTCCTGAGGTGCAGGTGGCCCTGCTGACCGCCAGGATCACCGACCTTACCGACCATTTCAAAACCCACATCCATGATCATCATTCCCGACAGGGTTTGTTGCGTATGGTCAATCGCCGGCGCAAGCTGCTCGATTACCTCAAAAGTCGGGACGTTGAGCGTTACCGCGCCTTGATTGGCCGTCTCGGTCTGAGACGATAACCCTCTTTCACTCATTTAAACGGAGTCAACGGATTGAATAAGATTGTCCAAACCTTCCAGTACGGCGATCAGGAGATGCGCCTAGAGACCGGGCAGATCGCCCGACAGGCGAGCGGCGCTGTGATGGCCAGTTTGGGAGAGACGGTGGTTCTCGTGACGGTCGTTGCCGCCCGTGAATCAAGCGGACGGGATTTTTTCCCCTTGACCGTTGATTATGAGGAAAGAACTTATGCGGCCGGCCGTATTCCGGGCGGCTTCTTCAAAAGAGAAGGGCGGCCTGCGGAGAAGGCCATCCTGACGGCGCGCCTTATCGATCGTCCGATTCGCCCCCTGTTTCCCGATGGGTTCAATAACGAGGTTCAGATCGTTGTAACGGTGATGTCCGTCGATCCTGAGATAGATCCGGATATCGTCGCGATGGTCGGAGCGTCTGCGGCCCTGAGTATCTCCGGAGTACCGTTTAACGGCCCGATCGGCGCCGCTCGTGTCGGGTTTGTGGACGGTCAGTATGTGCTGAATCCGACCGCGTCTCAGTTGAAAGAGTCGAAACTCGATCTCGTTGTCGCCGGTACGGAGTCTGCGGTGCTGATGGTGGAGTCAGAGGCGGACCAGCTCACGGAAGAGCAGATGCTCGGCGCCGTCGTTTTTGGTCACGAAGGCGGCAGGGCCGCTATCACGGCCATCAAAGAATTGACCGCAAAGGTCGGGGTCTCGCCTTGGGATTGGTCGGCCGAAGACAACGACAACTCTCTGTTGGAAAAAGTGGCGGCAGCAGTCGGGGCGGATATTACCGCTGCGTATCAGATTCCTGACAAGGCGGCACGTCAGCAGGCGATGTCTGCTGCTCGAGAGAAAGCGACTAGCACCTTGTTAGGCGAAGCATCGGATGATGCGGAAGCCGAGCGCGTTAAGGGCGCCATCAAGACGCTTGAGAAAAAGACCGTTCGCGGTCGCATTCTCGCAAATGAGCCGCGAATCGACGGCCGAGACAAGGAGACCGTGCGACCCATCGCGATAGAGACCGGTCTGCTGCCACGGACTCACGGGTCAGCATTGTTTACGCGAGGCGAAACGCAGGCGATCGTTACCTGCACGCTAGGTACTGAGCGTGACGCTCAGATCATTGATGCGCTCGAGGGCGAACGCCGCGACCCCTTCATGTTGCACTACAACTTCCCGCCGTATTGTGTCGGCGAAACAGGACGCGTTGGATCTCCGAAGCGTCGCGAGATCGGCCACGGGCGTCTGGCGAAGCGCGCGATTCTCGCCGTGCTACCCTCGGCCGAGGACTTTCCGTACGTGATCCGGGCAGTGTCTGAAATCACGGAGTCCAACGGATCAAGCTCGATGGCAACCGTGTGTGGAACCAGCCTGGCCCTGATGGATGCGGGCGTCACGATTAAGGCACCGGTCGCCGGGGTGGCGATGGGGTTAATCAAAGAGGGCGATGATTTCGCGGTCCTGACCGATATCCTCGGGGATGAAGACCATCTCGGCGACATGGATTTCAAGGTCGCGGGTACCCAGGATGGAGTGACCGCTCTGCAGATGGACATCAAGATCGACGGTATTACCCGAGAGATCATGGAACAGGCTCTCGCGCAGGCAAAGCGGGGTCGACTGCACATCCTGGGCGAAATGGCCAAGGCGATCACGGCGCCGCGCGAGGAAATGTCGCGTTACGCACCGCGCATCACGACGATGTCGATTCCCACCGATAAGATTCGCGATGTGATCGGCAAGGGCGGTGTGACGATTCGCGCGATTTCGGAGGCGACGGGGGCAGCGATCGATATCGAAGATGACGGAACGATCAAAATCGCAACCTCAGATCTTTCGGCCGCGGAAGAGGCGCGCAGACGAATTGAGCAAATTACTGCTGAAGTCGAAGCGGGCACGGTATATGAAGGCAAGGTTGTGCGACTGATGGACTTTGGCGCGTTTGTTAACATCCTTCCGGGAAAGGACGGTCTGGTCCATATCTCTCAAATATCCGATGAGCGCGTTGCGAACGTCAGTGACAAACTGGCAGAAGGGGACGTGGTCAAGGTGAAAGTCCTGGAAGTCGACAAGCAAGGCCGAATTCGTCTCAGTATGAAGGCGGTCGGCAAAGACGACTGACCCCCCTCTCATCCGACGATGGGCTGGCGGTGACCCAGAATCCATCTCATCTAGTTTGGCTCGACCTCGAAATGACGGGGCTCGAGCCCGATAGCGACAGGATTATCGAAATCGCGACGGTGGTCACCAACGCAGAGCTCGAGATTCTCGGTGAGGGGCCTGTACTGGCCATTCACCAATCCGAGGAGACCATGGCCGGTATGGATGAGTGGAATCAGAAAACCCACTCAGCCACAGGCCTTATCTCCCGCGTAGCGGTCTCGGGTTATTCAGAAATTCAGGCAGAAGAGGAGACCCTCGCGTTCCTTTCGAAATTTGTATCGCCAGGGGCGTCGCCGCTGTGCGGGAACAGTATCTGCCAGGATCGCCGGTTTCTGGCGCGCCACATGCCGCGTTTGGAGAAATTTTTCCACTACCGTAATCTGGATGTTAGTAGCGTCAAAGAGTTAGCTGCCCGATGGCGCCCGGATCTTGTGGGTGGGTACACGAAGAGTGGTGGCCACCGCGCGCTGAACGATGTACTGGACTCCATAGAGGAGCTTAGGTTCTACCGGACGCATTTCTTTCGCGACCAGCTTCCACAGTAGGTGGAACGCGCCAGATCCCCGTCTGGCGCGGGATAGCTCGCAGTTATCGAATGCCAAGACCCGCGCGCTGACGATCGAGCGCCCACTCGATATGCTCATCCACCATGTCGGTCACTTGTCCTAACCGGGCGGTCAATAGAGCAACCTTCGACTGCGCGGGCGTGCTGTTACCGATTGCAACAGCGATATTACGCATCCAGCGCTCGTACCCGAGTCGCCGGATCGCGCTGCCGCTGGTTCGCGTCTCAAATTCCTCGGGACTCCACGAGAACAACTCGCTCAATGAAGAGGCGTCCAGGGCGTATCGGGACCTGAATAAATCTTCGCCCGGGAACGGTTCTCGATTATGAGGACAAACGATTTGACAGTCATCGCAGCCGAATATTCGATTACCGATCATGGGCCTGAGGTCTTCTGGGATTGCCGTCTTGTGCTCAATGGTGAGATAAGCGATGCATCGCCGGGCGTCCAGTTGATAGGGGGTATCGAGAGCGCCCGTTGGACAGGCTTCGGCGCATCGGGAACAGGTTCCGCAATGGTCTGTTCCCGGTTTGGAGAGGGGTAAGGGTAGATCAGTGAAGAGCTCTCCCAGGAAGAACCAGGATCCCTCTTTTGGGTGAATCAAATTCGTGTGCTTGCCCACCCAGCCTAGCCCGGCGGCTTGAGCGATCGGCTTCTCCATTACCGGAGCACTGTCCACAAAGGCGCGGTATCGAAACGCCCCGACCTGTTCGGTAATCTTATCGGCGAGCTGCTGAAGGCGTCGACGAAGGGCGCGATGATAGTCGCGACCGAGGGCGTAACGGGCGATATAGGCCATGTCTGGATCCTCGAGCACCTGCTCTGCCGGTCTAGCCTCGGTCGGCCAGTAATGCATACGAACACTGATGATCCGGCGTACCCCGGGGAGAAGGGCGCCGGGGTCAGCGCGAAGAGAGGCATGACGTGACATGAAATCCATCTCTCCGTGCCAACCTTTTGCCAACCATTGCTCTAAAGCTGACGCGGCTGCGGGAAAGCTTGCGTCGCTGACTCCCAGTCCAGTGAACCCGAGCGCGGCGGCCCAGGATCGGATCTGATCAAGAAGATCATGCGGTAGGTCAGAGGCATCGTGATTCATCGCGGTATCATAGCCTTATGAGAGAAATCGCATGCCCCGTTTATCGTATCGAGCAGATCCGTGAAATCGAGGCACAGGCGCTCGCCCGAATCGATGAGCCCGGCTCGCTGATGACGAAGGCCGCTCGCCGAGCTCTTTTAAGACTGCGTCAGTGCTGGCCGACCGCCCGGTCGCTCACGATTTTTTGCGGAGCAGGAAACAACGGTGGCGACGGATACGCTCTTGCCAGGCTGGCCCGTTGCGACGGATATGCAGTGCAGGTCGTAGGGATTGCGCCGTCCACATCCGCCGAAGCTCAGTTGCATCGTGAGGCGTGGCTGTCGGGGGGAGGTCAATTTGCGCAAGAGGTGGGCGATGCCGCCATGGATAGTGATGTGCTAGTTGACGCCTTGCTGGGGATTGGCTTTCGGGGTGAACTGCGGGCACATTATGTCGACGCGATCACTTTAATGAACGAGAGCGCGAGACCAGTCCTAGCGATCGATGTACCCTCCGGCGTATCTGCGGATTCGGGAGGCGTTGCCTCTGCCGCTGTCCGGGCAAACGTTACGGTGACGTTCATCGGTATGAAGCCAGGCTTGGTTACCGGCCCGGCGTTGGATCATTGCGGAACGGTCCTGTTAGAGGATCTTGGGTTATCGTCCGCCCTGTGTTGGGGCAATATGATCTCAGTGGCAACAGTGTCGAGCCTGCGAACGGTCAGAACGAAGAATTTCCATAAGGGTCGGGCCGGTCACGTTGGCATTGTCGGGGCTGGACCTGGGATGCCGGGAGCGGCAGCGCTATGCGCGATGGCGGCCCTAAAGAGCGGCGCCGGCAAAGTAACGGTGGGCTGTCACCCGACTAGCGCTCAGGCGGTTGCTGTCCAATGCCCTGAGGCAATAGTGCGAGAGTTAAGCAGCCCAAAAGACGTGCAAGAACTGCTTGGTGACATTGATGTCCTCGCGCTCGGTCCTGGGCTAGGTAAAAGCGAATGGAGTCGGATGGTTTTTGCGCCCTGTCTTGAGGTCGAGTTGCCAAAGGTTATCGATGCGGATGGGCTCAACCTGCTTGCCTACGGAGAGAACCAGTCGCTAAAGGCCATTCTTACCCCTCATCCTGGGGAAGCGGCGCGGATGTTGGGTCGATCCATATGGGATATCGAGGCGGACCGACCGGATGCCGTAGACGCGTTGGCCGCCCGGTTTAATTCAACGGCCGTGCTGAAGGGCGCGGGAACCCTGATCAAAGGACCGGACTTGCCCACATGGGTGTGCTCACGGGGTAATGCTGGGATGGCGAGCGCTGGGATGGGCGATGCGCTGACGGGGATCGTGGCCGGCTTTCGCGGTCAAGGACTTTGTGATGTCGATTCGGCGGTGTGGGGCGTATGGTGCCACGCCAGTGCGGGGGACCTGGCAGCCCGAGAGGTCGGTTCCGTGGGTTTTTTAGCTTCTGATGTTATCGACCGCATTCCGGTGATGCGGGATGTCCATGACTGAACAGGTTAAGCATGCCTTTTTTCTCGCCGACGAGGAGGACACCCTTGCGATCGGCCGGGCATATGCCCAATGCCTCAAGGCCCCACTGGTAATCTTCCTAGAGGGAGATCTCGGCGCCGGAAAAACAACGTTTGTAAGAGGTGTCCTACAGGGCTTGGGAGCTTCAGATATTGTCGTGAGTCCGACCTACACGCTCGTCGAAGAATATTCAACCGATGACTTCGTGATTCATCACCTCGATCTTTATCGGCTCACAAAACCACAGGATCTCGAGGGCTTAGGATTTAGAGATCGGGTTGGGCAGGAAAGCGTGGTCTTTATCGAGTGGCCGGAGCGGGCCCAGTCGCATTTACCAGAACCAGATCATCGAATCCAATTGAGTTATCGTGATGAGGGTAGGACGCTGTTGATTTTCTCGGAGGGCAATAGCGAGTTGGACATCGTCTTGAGATGAGTCGGTTCGTACTGCTCCTCACCGGCACTTTCTTGCTGATGAGTGAGTCTTTTTCAGGGGCGGGACTGGTGTCGGGTTTTAGAATCTGGCACGGACCCGATCGGACCCGAGTGGTGTTCGACCTTACGAACGACGTACCTTATGAGGTGAGTGTTTCCGAGTTGCCCAATCAGGTGAACCTAGATCTGCCAGATCTGGTGTTGATGACGCCACTGACGTTCGACCGATCGGTATCGGGCCCGATCGAAAGCATAAAGACCGAGCAGTCAGAATCGGGAGGTCTGCGTGTGGTGTTTGGACTCAACGAGGAACTTGAGTATCAGGTCTTCATGCTTGCGCCACGTGAGCCGTACGCTTTTCGGCTCGTCGTTGATCTGCTAGCCAAAATCGAGCCCCGCCCAACGGTTCCTCTCCCGGAGCTCGAATCGAACGCGCCCTATCTGGTTGTCATCGATCCAGGTCATGGGGGCGATGATCCAGGCGCAATCGGGGCCAGCGGAAAATATGAGAAGAAGGTTGCGTTGCAGATCAGCCAGCGTCTTGCTGAGTTAATCAATTCGCAGGGAAAGATGCGCGCGGTGCTCACTCGGACGAATGACTATTACATCAGCCTTCGCGACCGTGTGGGGTTTGCCATGAGGGAGCGGGCCGATGTGTTTCTCTCCATTCATGCGGATGCGGCGAAACGTAAGGGGGCTTTTGGCGCGTCGGTCTTTATTCTTTCGGAAAAAGGGGCGGGCAGCGAGCTGGGAAAGTGGCTTGCTCAACGGGAGAATGCTGCTGATCTTGCGGGAGGCGTCAAGATTGGCGCTCATGAGCCTGATCTGCAAAAAACGCTACTTGATATGGGTATCGACTGGAAGGTGAAAGAGAGCCGTAAGCTGGCGGGGGCGCTCTTGACGCAGCTAGGGGAGAGCGGGCCGCTTCACAGTGCGGACGTGGAGAGCGCCGCTTTCGTTGTTCTGAAAGCCGTCGATATCCCTGCTGTGCTGGTGGAGACTGGCTTTATGACTAATCCATCAGAGGAAAAAAAGCTTAACGATCGGCTCTTTCAGGAAAAAATAGCCGGAGCGCTATATCGTGGCTTGCTGGCCTACTGCAATACAGATGTTCGTTGTCCTAATCGGGGTATTCAGAACCAGCACTATCGGGTCGCAGAAGGGGATTCACTAGCGCTGATCTCCGCGCGCATGAAGGTATCCGTAGATGCGCTACGCCGTGTTAATCAGCTTCAATCCGATCGACTTGTTCCGGGCCAGGTTTTAACGATCCCCTGATCATGAGTATCGATCTCGCGAGAGGCGCTATCGTCTGCATCGCCGGGGCAACGGCGTCGGGAAAGACAGCGCTCGCCTTACATCTCGCCCGTAACATCGAAGCGGATCTAATCAGTGTGGACTCGGGACAGGTTTATCGTGGTATGGATGTGGGAAGTGCGAAACCCGACGACACGGTGTTGGCCGAGGTCCCCCATCAGTTAATCAACGTTAGAGACATCGACAGTCCCTACTCCGCCGCGGATTTCGCTAGGGACGCCAGGACGCTTGTCCTTCGAAGTCTCGAGGCAGGGCGAACCCCCATTCTGGTTGGCGGAACGATGTTTTACTTTCACGCGCTGTTGAAAGGGTTACCGACACTCCCGCCCGCGGATCCCAAGTTGCGGGCGGAACTCGAGGGTGCAACCAAGAGACGAGGGTTGGAATATTTGCATAACCGTTTGCTGGCGCTGGATACGGTAGCTGGCGAACGAATTAATCCCAATGACTCTCAAAGAATCATTCGGGCGATCGAAATTAACGTGCTGACGGGAAGACGCGTCTCAGAGCAGGAGGCCGCGATCGGTCTGATTCATGAAGGCGTCGCGGCTCTGAAGCTCGCGGTAAATATCCCCGACAGAAGACATTTGCATCAGAGATTAGCTGAGCGACTCAGTGCCATGTTGGATCAGGGATTTGTCGAAGAGGTGCGCAGTTTACGGCAGCGCTATCCACAGGCCCGAGGGACGGCGGCCATGCGCAGCGTTGGGTATCAGCAGATCTGGACGCATCTGGAAGGCCAGACCAGTGAGACCCAGATGAGAGCCGATATCCTCACCGCTAACCGCCGTTTGGCTAAGCGGCAGTTGACCTGGATTCGTAATGAAAGTGGCTTTGTGTGGGTAGACGCCACTCACGACGGTTTTGAAAAGATGGTTTTAAACTATGTTTCGAGCTGGATCGCGGCAAAACGATGACCGAGACTTGAATTCTCAAAAACCCGGACGTAAATTTAATCCGTCAGTTATCAGAACGACTAAAACTAAAACAACAATAATTATCTTTCAGATTGCTTCGCCTGGTGGAGCATATGGTCTCAGGCCAACAGCGGGGGGTCTGGCCCGGCGATCCGGGCGTGGCGAACGCAGCGGCCTCCAAAAAGGCTGAGCGCAACAGGGATAATGGTCGAAGGTCAGGAGGAGAGAGTTATGAACCAACCACGCGCAGCTGCGCTTCAGGATCCTTTTTTGAATGTGCTTCGAAAGGAACGGATTCCGGTCGCTATCTACTTGGTGAACGGGATCAAATTGCAGGGTCAAGTGGAGTCTTTTGACTCGTTTGTCGTGCTTCTCCGAAACAGCGTAAGTCAACTCATCTATAAGCACGCCATTTCGACTATCGTCCCCACTCGAGCGGTTCGTATCCCATACGGCGCCGATGAGTACGATAACCCCGGGAACTCAAGCAGCGATATCGAGAAAGATTCTGAGCAGGACTCCACCGGACGCGAGAGCGCTTGAACCCCTTTTGGATTTCAGACCCACGAAAAAAAGGGGCCCGCATACTCGGGTGCGCCCGGACGGGAATATTTTAGTTCGCGTGATCTTAAACCCCGTCATTTGCTCCATTGACTGAACTTTTTACGACGGATAAAACCGTTGAACGGGCGCTGCTCGTGCATCAGCGCGCTCGGGGTCGCGTCACAGCCGATGACTTTGAGGAACTCCATGGCCTCGCGGTATCGGCTGGTGCCGATGTGGTAGGGCGAATAGGAGCCACACGCTCACATCCTGACGCTGGACTTTTTGTCGGTTCAGGTAAGGCTCAAGAGATTGCTCGGACGGTTGAAGCCGAACGAGTAGACCTGGTTATTTTTAATCAGACTATTTCGCCTATTCAGGAACGCAATCTTGAAACCGCTGTAAAGTGCCGCGTGATTGATCGAACGCGCTTGATTCTCGATATCTTTGCACTGCGCGCCCGCACCCACGAAGGAAAACTCCAGGTAGAGCTGGCCCAATTGCGACACCTTTCCACTCGACTGGTGCGTGGTTGGACCCATCTTGAGCGCCAACGCGGGGGTATCGGTCTGCGAGGCCCAGGGGAGACCCAACTGGAAACGGATCGGCGACTGCTGAGTCAACGTATTCGTCACCTTCAGGGACGACTGGAGAAAGTTCGCTCTCAACGCGACGTTCGGCGCCAGCGCCGGACCAGAGCCCGTGTGCCAACGATTGCGATCGTGGGTTACACCAACGCCGGTAAGTCGTCGTTATTTAACCGTCTGGTTGGAGAAAACGTCTTCGCTGCGGATCAATTGTTTGCCACGCTCGACCCGACCATGCGACGACTGGAGGTGCCTGGGTTTGGACCGGTTATTCTGTCGGATACCGTCGGTTTCATTAGCGGATTACCGCATTCTCTGGTGGAAGCGTTTATGTCCACGCTGGAGGAGGTCGCTCAGGCGGATTTGCTGCTAAGGGTAGCAGACGATAGCGACCCTGATGTCCGAGAGCGCGAGGCCCATGTGGGAACGGTCTTATCTGAGATACATGCTGCCGAGATTCCGAGCCTGCGTGTTCGAAACAAGACTGATCTAAGCGGTCGAACGCCCGGATTAATTCGCGATTCGCTTGATACGGTTCGTACGGTTCGCGTCTCGGCGACGACAGGCGATGGTATCGAGGCACTTTTAGAGGAGCTGTCGCTAACCCTGATTCGGGCAAGTCGTGAGGTTGCGCTTCATGTGCCCCCAGAGGCGGGTCGGCTTCGAGCCTTTGTGTTTGATGTGTGTCACGTGCTGGACGAATCCCATGATTCGGACGGTGTTTTCACTCTGCATATTCGCGCGGACACGGCGACGATCGGAAGAATTGAGCGGCATCCAGATTTTCAGCCGGGTTTCTGGTTCAACAATCGTGACGGTGAGAGCGGATCCCAAGACCGTGAAGGGTGGCTCAACGAAAAACCGTTGGTCGACGTGATAAACTCGCACGCTCGAAGTGAAGAGGCGGTGGGGACTGCTTCGCCTGCAATCAATTCAATAAAGAGGTAGGAATTCAATGCCGTGGAATCAGCCCGGTTCAGACGATAAGGATCCCTGGGGTCAGGGAAACGGCCAGAACCAGCCACCGGATCTGGATGAAGTCTTAAAAGATATCCAGAAAAAGTTCAGCGGTCTTTTCGGAGGTCGGGGCTCTGGCGGGCGTGGCGGAGGCGGGAAGATGCCCTCCTTTAGCTCGAAAGCTATTGGCCCGCTGGCGGTGATTCTGGTGGGCCTTTGGGTTGCAACGGGCTTTTACGTTGTCGAGCAGGGCCAACAGGCCGTCGAGTTGCGTTTTGGCGCCTACAAGACAGTCAAAGAGGCTGGACTCCGATGGCACATGCCCTATCCGATTGAGTCCGTCGAGGTGGTTAATGTTCAACAGATTCGCACCGTAGAAGTCGGTTATCGAACCAATTCACGATCGAATCAGGTTGCAGGGGTTCCGCGCGAGGCCCTCATGCTTACCGCCGACGAGAATATTATCGACATCGATTTTGCGGTTCAGTACGACATAAAGGATCCGCGAGAATTACTGTTCAACGTCGCTGAGGCGGACGACCTAGTGGTTCGGGGAGCGACTGAGAGCGCTGTTCGCGAGATCGTTGGGCGAAATACGATGGATTTCGCTATCACCGGCGGTCGTTCGGAAATCGCGCAGGAGACCAAGATGCTGTTGCAGGATATTTTGGATCGCTACGACACCGGTATAAATATCAAAGCGGTAGAAATGCAAAATGCCCAACCACCTGCCGAAGTGAAAGCTGCGTTTGATGATGCGGTAAAAGCGAGAGAAGACGAAGAGCGTTTCAAGAATGAGGCGCAGGCCTACCAGAACGACATCATACCGAGAGCTCGAGGGGCAGCTGCCCGATTAGAACAAGAAGCAGCCGCTTATGAGGCGAGCGTGGTTGCCGCGGCTCGCGGTGAAGCCTCACGCTTTTTGCAGGTGCTGGACGAGTACTCTAAAGCGCCTGAAGTTACGCGTGATCGGTTATACATCGACGCGCTGGAGTCGGTATACGGTAACTCCACTAAATTAATGATTGATCAGAGCGGGACCGGAAACAACGTAATGTATTTGCCGCTCGATCAATTAATCAAGAATCGGGGGAACATCGCTTCAGCGGAAGTACGTTCGGGCAGCAGCGCCGATGGAGCCGGTATGGATATTTTGAATGACTCTGGTTCGGGGACTCGGGAAGAGCGATCCAGTCGCCTAAGGAGCCTGACCCAATGAGCGCGAAGGGAATGA
>Ga0129342_1000123_pt1 | contig 28061 bp, 29 predicted proteins | sample CPBDNA_5_FD_94426 | JGI IMG/M metagenome (GOLD analysis project Ga0129342, IMG submission 94426) | Freshwater to marine salinity gradient microbial communities from Chesapeake Bay, USA - CPBay_Sum_15_0.2_DNA | ecosystem: Environmental > Aquatic > Marine > Coastal | place: USA: Chesapeake Bay...
ATATCTCGCCGTCATGGATATGACGGCAGAATTTTACCTGTCCACGGTCGAGCGTCTTTTCAAAAACCGGGAAATCGCGCGAAACAAATTCGTATTTAAAGGCACCCCTGTGGACTTTGCCGATATTACCGATGTGCCAATCAAAATCGTTGAAGGTGGTCAGGATGACATTTCAGCGCCAGGCCAGTGCGCTGCAGCCTTGGCACTTTGTAGTGGTTTGGCTGACAGCAAGAAAGCAATCCATGTTGAACCGGACGCTGGTCATTATGGTATTTTTGCCGGAAGCAGTTGGCGAAACAATATTCGCCCGCTGGTCTTGGATTTTATTGACTCAAATAGCTAGCCTGCCCCGTTACCGGGACATAACAGCTCCGGCGCCGTGATCAAAATTGTCGTTTCTTGGTTGAAAAATAATTGTCGAACTGCCCAACACCACAAAAAAGGTGAGCAGACTTGAAAGCATCATGACTGTGATCTGGTTCACAGAGCGGCCCCTAGCTTTCCGCCCAATATAAAGCACGGTTTTTAAAACCAATGCAGCAATTCAAACAGACCAGAATAAGAAAATTAGTATACATATTAAACGTTTGCGCCATTTTTATGGAACAGGATTCCCCGCAATGAAGCAGCGAAAAGCCTATATTCTTGAGCAGGAAGCTACAAAGACATAACCGCTTCATCGATCAGAAAAGAAAGATGAAGCGATTTAGCACAAACGACCGGAGACGTTTACAGCGGCACTAAACCGCTTCCAAAAGACCCTTTTTGCCGGCAAGATCACGCATTTTATTTTGTAATTTTTCAAATGCCCTGACTTCGATCTGGCGCACGCGTTCACGGCTGACACCGTATTCTTCACTTAGCTCTTCGAGCGTTATCACCGCTTCAGAAAGGCGCCGCTTTGTCAGGATGTCCTGTTCGCGTTCATTCAAGACGCTCATCGCCTCTGCAAGAAGCTCTTTGCGCGTTTCAAGCTCATCGCGATATTCATAATCGCCCGCCTGATCAGCATCTGTATCTTCCAGCCAATCCTGCCATTCCATAGAGCTTTCACCATCCGACGAACCCACCATTGCATTCAGCGACGCATCCCCGCCAGAGAGGCGGCGGTTCATCATAACAACTTCTTCCTCCGTCACTCCAAGATCCGTTGCGATTTGCTTCACCTTTTCAGGATGAAGGTCTCCATCCTCCAAAGCGCCAATGCGTGATTTTGCTTTACGAAGATTAAAAAACAGCTTTTTCTGTGCGCTCGTTGTACCCATTTTGACAAGCGACCAGCTACGCAGGATATATTCTTGAATGCTCGCACGGATCCACCACATGGCATAGGTGGCCAAACGAAACCCTTTTTCAGGATCAAAGCGCTTCACTGCCTTCATCAATCCAACATTGGCTTCGGAAATCACTTCGGATTGGGGCAATCCATATCCACGATAGCCCATGGCGATTTTAGCCGCCAGACGCAGGTGAGATGTCACCATTTTATGGGCGGCTTCTGTATCTTGTTCTTCGACCCAGCGCTTTGCCAACATGTATTCTTCTTCAGGCTCAAGCATAGGAAACTTACGGATTTCCTGCATGTATCTGCTTAACCCGCTTTCGGGACTTGGGGCTGGAAGGTTTGCGTAATTACTCATGTCATCCCCTCAATGTTTTGCATGTTAACATTCACCTAGGCATCCGCCAGAGTATTTCAAGTGGTGGCATTAAGATATGATAAATTCTGACCTGTAAAAGCCCTTTTCACGCATTTGTGTTATGCAGATCGTGCATAAGTGACGCCATGTCCTGCGGCATTTCCACCTCAAAACGCATACTCTCATCCGTATTGGGATGCACAAAGCCTAAGACTGCCGCATGCAGGGCCTGACGTGGAAACGCTGCAAGCTTTTCAAAGGTGTCAAAGCCAAAGGCGGTTTTTGCAATCTTTCGCGCCCGTCCATATACGGGATCGCCGATCAATCCATGACCAATATGGGCCATATGTGCGCGTATCTGATGCGTGCGCCCAGTTTCAAGCCAGCACGAAACCAGCGCTACGGCATCTGGGTTTCCAAATCTGCCATCGACCCTTAGGCGCGTCACCGCATGACGGCCCCCTTCAAAAATAACCGCCTGCCGTTGACGGTCGGTTTTATGGCGGGCAAGCTGTGTAGTGATTTTCACAATTGCACCGGCTTCAAAACTGACACCGCGCAGGCCTTTTAACCGCGGTTCGCTGGTATCCGGCACTCCATAGCAAAGCGCCTTGTAAAGACGTTCCACCGAATGATCTGCAAATTGCTTTGCTAACGCATGGTGTGCCTTGTCATTTTTGGCAACCACCAACAAGCCACTGGTGTCTTTATCAATGCGATGCACTATACCCGGGCGTTTTTCACCCCCAATCCCAGAAAGGCTGTCGCGACAATGATACAAAAGCGCATTGACCAGCGTCCCTGAAGGAGATCCGGGTGCCGGATGTACCACCATTCCTGCAGGTTTATTCACGACAATCACATCACTATCCTCGTGGACGACGCATAGAGGTATGTTTTCAGGTATGGTATCGACCTCTTTGGCACTTTCAATTGTGATGCGCACCAAGGCGCCTTCTGGCACCTTTGCTTTGACATTGGTCTCAACTAACCCATCCACGCGCACTTGACCCGCCTCTATCATGCGTGCCAATTGGGTGCGCGACAGATCCGCGGCCTCTGGCGCATCGCGAAAAAGGGCTTTATCAAGGCGATTGGGCGGATTTTGCTCAATAGTGAATTCGACTTGGGATTGTGTCATGTCAGACCCTGATCAAACGGACCTGAACGTACCGCAGCTTACCTTTCTGCGCCGTTTGGTCACTATTCTCACCCTGACCATGATCGGCGGGATTATCACGTTGGTTACGCTGATTTTCCTACGCTTTCAAGATCGACCTGCATCTTTGACCTTGCCAAACAGCATCACACTCCCTCAAGGGAATACTCCGGTGGCCTTTACAAAAGGCGCAGGATGGTACGCAGTCGTCACCAGCAGCAACCAGATTTTGATTTATGATCCGAACGGGGCACTTCTGCAAACCATCGAAGTGGTAACGCCTTAATCCGCAGGGTCATTTTCCAATCACAGCTTCAAATTCGCGCCATTCACCTTTGCTCATGCCAGAGCTTTCTTGGGTAACAGTTTCGCCCACCAACATCCGCCGGATGCAGCTTAGCGCCTTAGAGGATAGTGTCGCCCCCCCCATCCGATAATCTTCAAAGGCGCTGTAGGCAAAAGGCACCCAATCAGACACGATTTTGCACATTTCCTCTGCATAGACCCGGATTTCATATTGTGCATGGCTGTCGGCACGCAGTCGCAAAAAATGAAGCAAATTGTGCAAATCCACTTTCCAGTACCACTGGGTGTAGATATTGGCAGGAAGGTTCATCCGCGCCAATTCGCGAGCAAGCCCCTGTTGGCCCTCATCAGAAATCATTTCTTCGTAGTGATCATAGCAGCGTGACGCATCGTCGCGCAGGTATCTTAGCACACGTTCTGCTTCTTCGCCGCTAAGGGCAGCACCACGTCCCTGATTATTGACCACGGATTGAGCTGCCAGAGCGTCTTCTGCAGGGATATAGAATTCGCGATCAAGAATTGAGTAACGCGCCGAATATTCGTTAACATTTGCGGTCCGGTGGCGGATCCACTGACGGGCAACGAAAACCGGCAGCTTCACGTGCAATTTTATCTCGCACATTTCAAATGGCGTCGAGTGCCAATGGCGCATCAAATAACGAATCAATCCTTCGTCATTTTGAACAGATTTTGTGCCCTTTCCATAGCTAACCCGCGCCGCCTGACAGATGGCGGCGTCATCGCCCATGTAATCGATCACACGCACGAACCCATGGTCCAACACCGGATAGGCCGTGTAAAGATGGCTCTCCATCCCAGGACTGACAGCACGCAAAGTAGCCTGAGAATGGCGACGCTGCTCTTCAATTTCGGCAGCTTGCTCGGGCGAAAGGGGCATGAGAGAATCCTTTTCAATTATTCTTTTCCACCACTATATCTTGATGCCCAGCGCATGCAAACCGCTACATCCGTATAGAGGAAGTGATGCATCTAGGTTACAGCCGTCCTCAAGGGGGTCACAGCTTCTGGCTTTCACAAAACATCTTTGCCATTTGACATGGCGCAGTGCACGTGGCTTACTTTGACGCGACCAATCCTAGAGGAAAAATTCTACCATGGCGCTTCGTTATCTTCATACAATGGTTCGGGTCCAAAATCTGGAAACATCCATCGCATTTTACAAACTGCTTGGCCTAAAGGAAACACGCAGGCATGAAAGCGAACAGGGACGATTTACTCTGGTCTTTCTTGCGCCTGAAGGGCAGGAAGACTGTCCTGTAGAACTGACCTATAATTGGGATGGGGATGACGGTTTGCCAAGCGATAGCCGCCACTTTGGTCACCTCGCTTACGAAGTGGATAATATCTATGACACTTGCAAGCACTTATCGGAAAATGGTGTCGTGATTAACCGTCCACCCAGAGATGGGCGCATGGCATTTGTTCGATCTCCAGACAATGTATCAATAGAACTTTTGCAAAAAGGTGGATCGCTTGATCCAGCAGAGCCTTGGCTTTCCATGGGAAATACCGGTCATTGGTGAGCAAAAAACAAAAATGAAGGGATATCTCAGGTGCAAAACTGCCTTCTGGCAGTTCACCGTTCCTACGTGAACGGGTATATTTCAGATGACGCAATCCGCAGTCCTGCGTTCAGCATTAGTAAATGTAGCGGATCTGATCGGTCCAATAACGTTCAACACGTTTCAGCGTCGCGGAAATATGGTCAATGGATGAGCCATCCAAAATTTCCTGCGTGATCAAACCTTCGGCATGCCTAGCAAACAAACGAGCAACAGCCTGACGAATTTCGCGACCTTTTTGTGTCAGTTTAACCCGCACAGATCGACGATCAATTTCACACCGCTGATGGTGCATATACCCCATATCCACCAGTTTTTTAAGGTTATAACTGACGTTGCTTCCCTGATAATATCCACGCGATTTCAACTCACCCGCGGTCACTTCATTATCCCCTATGTTGAACAGGAGAAGCGCCTGCACCGCATTTAGTTCCAGATGGCCCAAGCGTTCAAACTCATCCTTGATGACATCAAGCAGCAAACGATGAAGCCGTTCTACAGACGACAAAGCGTCCAAATAATTGGCCATATATTTCGTCTGCTGGTCAGCACCAAACGTATTTTCTACATTCATAACAATCTCCAACAAAAACACTTTTCGGTTTTTGCAGGAAAAAACCCAAAAATACGTTAAGCTTAAAATTATCCATGTTTGTGATGTAGATAGGTTTTTATTAGATTTATCATTTTTCTATGCTGTGAAGGGACATCGGTTTGTCCTGAAATCCACTGGTAGAGATCCTGATCATTTTCGTCCAGCAGAGCCTCGTATTCGTCTAATGTCCCATTATCTAAGTCAGATAAAGACATCGCGAAAAAGCCTTCCAGTATAATATCCATTTCCTTTGTACCCCGACGCATGGAACGCATACGCAGTCTTTTTTCCCGGATGTCGCGGGGCTCTTTCGAAGAACTTTGTTTCATCATTGGGTATCAGACCCAAGCACCTCTCGGAGGCGTTTTTCAATAGCACCCAAGCGATCAGAGGATTGTTTGAATTGGGCTCTGAGACTGCGCAATTCCAAGAAGAGGTCATTTGCATCTTGCAGGCGCCCATTGATTTTGTCCGGCGGGTCTATTCCTTCCCCTTCTCCGTTTAACAGCCACATGATCGACACGTTCAACAGCCCCGCCAACATAGACAGCCGGTTTGCGCGAGGTTCAGAAAGATCCTGTTCCCAAGCTTTGAGCGTCGATAGCTTGACGCCGAGATTTTTCGCAAGCTGAGCCTGCGTCATACCGCTGGCCTCACGCGCCCCTGCAAGACGGTCGCCAAAGGTTGCGGCTTCTTCGGCGTACCAATTGATTTCCTGTTTTTCCATCGCGCTTTCTTTTCAGTTTACTTGATGTTTACTTAACTCAAGCCTAAGACATTTCAGCAATTACTTCAAACAGGTGCCGTTCATGCCATTTTTTGCAAAGTCTTTGGCTAAGATAAAACCCTCACCCACCATTGCAATGTCCACACTTGCGGGAGAATTGAAAGCGCAAGGGCGCGACATAATCTCTCTGAGTGCTGGTGAACCAGATTTTGATACGCCTGCGCATATCAAAGCCGCTGCACAAAAAGCGATTGAGGCAGGCAAAACAAAGTATACTGCCCCTGATGGAATGAGCGAGTTGAAAGAAGCGATTTGCCGAAAATTCCAGCGTGAGAACAACCTGACATACGCATCAGACCAGATCACCGTCAGCTCTGGCGGAAAGCAGGTTTTATATAATGCCTTATGCGCCACCTTGAATGCGGAGGATGAAGTTGTCATCCCTGCGCCCTATTGGGTCAGCTATCCGGATATGGTGCTATTGGCTGGCGGCACGCCCGTGGTCGTGAAAACCAGTGCTGAAACAAATTACAAATTGACCGCATCGGATCTGCGCGATGCGCTCTGTGAGCGCACAAAATGGTTTATCTTTAATTCGCCCTCCAATCCGACAGGCGCCGGATATTCATACGATGAGTTAAAAGAACTCACAGATGTGTTGCTCGAATTTCCCAATGTTTGGATCATGAGCGATGACATGTACGAACACCTCGCCTTTGATGGATTTCAGTTTGCGACCCCTGCAGAGGTGGAACCAAAACTTTATGATCGTACCCTGACTTGCAATGGAGTGTCCAAAGCTTATGCGATGACCGGATGGCGCATCGGATATGCGGGGGGGCCCAAAGAACTGATTAAAGCGATGGGTAAAATTCAAAGTCAAAGCACATCAAATCCTTGCACAATTAGTCAATGGGCCGCGCTCGAAGCACTTGATGGACCCACAGATTTTCTCAAATCCAATAATGAGATTTTTGTGCGCCGCCGGAACCTTGTGGTAGATGCGCTTAACCAGATTGAGGGGATTGAATGCCCCAAACCCGAAGGAGCCTTTTATGTTTATCCCTCTATCGCAGGTTTGATCGGAAAAATCACCCAATCGGGCAAGCCGATTGAAACGGACGAAGATTTTGCCACAGAACTTTTGAACCACACAGGCGTTGCAGTCGTCTTTGGCGCGGCCTTTGGGTTGTCACCAAATTTCCGCATTAGCTACGCGACGTCAGATGAACAATTAACCGATGCCTGCCAGCGCATTGCCACCTTTTGTGCATCCCTTACGTGATGGTGGATCAGGCAGCTTTCGCATGTAATTTGCGATAAAGGATCAAAAACCGCCCGATCAATCCAAATGAGGCACAGGCAAGGCCAATGGCAAGCCCCGCCCAGAGCCCGACGCCGCCCCATTCCAGCGTAAATGCCAGCCAATAGGCAACAGGAATTCCTATTATCCAGTAGCTGACAATGGCCATTCCCATTGGTACTGAGGTGTCCTGAATTCCGCGCAGCATTCCAAGTGCCATAACCTGCGCTGCATCCACTGTGGAAAACAGGGCCGCCATAAACAAAAGCAATGTCCCATAGATCAAGATCTCGTCCAGCTCGGGGGCCATGGGGTCGACATAAAGCGATACCAAAAATTCAGGCATGCTAAGAAACAAAAGCACTGTCAGCGCAACAATCACAGCAGAAGCACATGAGGCGACAATCGTACTGCGCTTTAAATCAGAAAGTCTGTTGGCCCCAAAGGCATGCCCCACCTGAATTGTTGCCGCACTGGACAGGCCGACATGAATGACAAAGGTCAGACTCGTTATGCTCAACGCAATACCATGCGCCGCCACCGCGACCGTTCCAAGCCACCCCATCATAAGCGTCGACGCCGAAAATAACCCCGCTTCAGCAAGAGAAGTGACAGAAATTGGAAGCCCCAGCTTGGTCACGGTTCTCATGGACGCCCAATCTGGCCGCCAAATACGTTGAAAGAGTGCCTGTTCGGGGAGCTTAATGGCGGCATAAATGCAAAGACAAATAGCCATTAAGCTATTCACCAGAAATGACGCAATAGCAGACCCCTCTACGCCAAGCTCTGGCACTCCAAGCTTTCCAAAGATCAAGACATAATTCAGCGGGATATTGACAATGAACCCGATAATCGTGGTCAACAACGCAAATCGCATCAATTCCTGCGCGGAAAGATAGGATTTCAAAACCAAAACAATAAGAGCCGGTACCATTGCAAAGCCGACGATCGACAAATAACGGCTCGCCAATTGCGCAAGTTCTGCTGGTTGACGGATCATCACCAACAATGGTTCTGAGTAGATAAACGCAGGTAGGACTGCAGCCGCATATGCGATCGACAACCACAGACCCATGCGTGTGACCCTCCGCGCCTCCGTAATAGCGTCACGCGCAACGGCACTTGCCACGAGAGGCATGATTGCCATCCCAAAGCCACCCCCAACGATAAAAATAACAAAGAAGACAGTATGCCCCAAGACGCCAGCCGCCAGCGCTTCAACCGAGTACCAGCCCAACATGATGCTATCGGTCACACCAATTCCCATAAGCGCCAGCTGGCTCAAGATCAGTGGTCCACCAAGGCGCAGCATAGAGCGAAAAGAGCCAAGATAAGGCACAATCCAATTCATTTAAATTTCCTTATCTCGAAGTCCATTTGCACCTAGAACAAAAAGTTTCCTGTATCAATTCAAGAAAAAACTCGCACATCAAACAGGTATAGTGATTATTTTCTGGCAGCCCAGGCAGATTGGGGTGGGGGATGATAGTCTGCCTGGGCGCCGCTCCCTCCCATTGCCAGAAAGTGTGCAAACGGGATGAGATCTGGGTATTCCGTCAGCTTGATGATTTAAAAGCACTCAACTTGAAATTCCACGTCTCAGGTACAAAGGTTCAGTTTTTGAATTATAGTATTAAAATAATTCTCTATTCATTTTTAAATTGCATTTTTTTCAGCGGAGTTCAAGCGCTCTGCATACCTTATACAAAAAAGTATAAGGTGTTTCTTCTCTTTCCCTTTGTTCCGACAACTGGCATAATCATAGAAATAAAAAAGAGCAGGCAAAAATGGGTGATTTACTAAGTAACGTCGCTGAAAATAACTATGATGCAAATTCGATCGAAGTTCTGGAAGGCCTAGAACCTGTCAGAAAGCGTCCCGGCATGTATATTGGTGGAACGGACGAACGCGCTTTGCATCATCTTGTTGCAGAAGTTCTAGACAACTCTATGGACGAAGCGGTCGCTGGTTTTGCCACGCGCATTGAAGTGGAACTGCACGAAGATTATGCCATCACAATCCGTGATAACGGTCGGGGCATTCCCATTGATCCTCACCCGAAATTCCCTGGAAAATCTGCGCTCGAAGTGATTTTTTGCACCCTCCATGCGGGTGGTAAATTTGGCGGAGACGCCTATCAGACGTCAGGCGGCCTTCACGGCGTGGGCGCGTCGGTTGTGAACGCGCTTTCTGACAGTTTGGTGGTGCAGGTCGCTAAAAATAAAGAACTTTATGAACAACGGTTTTCGCGCGGACTGCCGTTAGGCGGTTTGGAAAAACTTGGCCCAACGCAAAACCGGCGCGGTACCTCCGTAACATTTCATGCAGACAGCGAAATTTTTGGTGCACATCAATTTAAACCTGCTCGGCTTTTTAAATCGATCCGTTCCAAAGCCTATTTGTTCAGTGGTGTTGAAATTCGCTGGAAATCAGCCATCGATGACGGGCAGACCCCAACGCTTGCCAGTTTTCATTTTCCAGGCGGTCTGAGCGATTACCTTAATGAAACTCTTAACGGGGTGACAACCTATTCCGAAAAACCGTTCCGCGGGACGGTCGATTTCCAAGAACGGTTTCAAACAGCGGGGAAAGTTGAATGGGCCATTAACTGGACGCCCTCGCGCGATGGATTCGTCCAATCCTATTGTAACACCGTTCCCACACCCGAAGGCGGCACTCACGAAGTGGGGTTCTGGGCAGCAATCCTCAAAGGGATCCGCGGGTATGGGGAATTGGTAAACAATAAAAAATCCAAGGATATTTCCCGCGAAGATCTGATGTCAGGGGGCTGCGCATTGGTCAGCTGTTTCATCCGCGAACCTGAATTTGTGGGCCAGACGAAAGACCGATTGGCCACTGTGGAAGCCCAAAGGCTTGTCGAAAACGCCGTGAGGGACCATTTTGACAATTGGCTTGCCGCGGATACAAAATCCGCCGGTGCTATTCTTGATTTCCTTGTTCTTCGTGCCGAAGAACGGATGCGACGGCGTCTTGAAAAGGAAACACAGCGTAAAACGGCAACCAAACGGCTCCGTTTGCCGGGCAAATTAGTTGACTGTTCCGCCACTTCCCGAGACGGTACCGAGATTTTTCTCGTAGAAGGTGACAGTGCAGGCGGATCTGCAAAAATGGCACGTGAACGCAAAAACCAAGCGTTGTTACCGCTACGCGGAAAGATTTTGAACGTATTGGGAGCGGCGAGTTCAAAGCTGAGCAGCAACCAAGAAATCGCAGATCTCGCTCAGGCCTTGGGCGTTGGGCTTGGAACACGCTTCAATTTGGATGACCTGAGATACGACAAGGTGATCATTATGACGGATGCGGATGTAGACGGAGCGCATATTGCATCGCTTTTGATGACGTTTTTCTTTACCCAGATGCGTCCCTTAATTGACGCGGGTCATCTCTATCTTGCCTGCCCGCCCCTATACCGCCTGACGCAAGGCGCCAATCGGGTTTATTGTCTGGACGAAAAAGAACGGGAATACTGGTTTGAAAAAGGGCTCGGCGGTAAGGGTAAAATAGATGTCAGCCGCTTTAAGGGCTTGGGCGAAATGAACGCGAAAGACCTCAAAGAAACGACGATGGACCCAAAGACCAGAAAGTTAATCCGGGTGAGTATAGACGAAGATGAACCCGGCGAAACTGGCGATTTGGTTGAACGATTGATGGGTAAAAAGCCAGAATTACGGTTTCAATATATCCAAGAAAACGCAAAATTTGTCGAAGAACTAGACGTCTAAAGCAGACCGGCACTCAATCTGATACAATTAATATCAAATAGAAATTAAGATTTCCTGCTCAAGCCCCCCAAATCGAATCGATGAGATATCCCCGACAATAGATCGGACTGCAGTCATTTTGCCATTACTGGCCGCTTAAAAAGCCTAAAAAACTGGTCACGTTGTTTCTTTTTTGGAAACAAAGAGGCCAGAAAGATGCGCTTTTTATATCAATTTTCCGGTAATTTTTACAAAATGATGAAATTTCTTGACCATTACTTTTATTAGTATGTAAACCACCTCCTGCGTCTTAACTTATCATTATGGATATTTTAATATGAGTCGCATGACTTTCGGGAAGGGATCACATGTTGGCAGTTTTGATAGGGCTCGGGTTATTGGGATCGGCATTTGTAGGGTTTGCTCAACCGGAAAACTCAAATCTGCCTCCTGAAACGGAAGCGGATAATGAGCCACCCCGACCAAATGAACCAATTATCGTTGAATGCCCAATTGATGAAAGTGGGATTGGTGAAAAATCGCAACAAGAACCCAAAACATCTAAGCTTTCCACCGCTGACACGTCAGAAACAGCTTTTGAAGCAACATCCGGTGAAAATGTGATATTAGGGTCTTTGGAAACTATGCCGGTTTCAGCAGCGAATTGACACGAAGTCATGGGTGTTGAGGTTGGTGAGCTTCGGTTCGAGGGATCTTCAGAAACCGGTTTTAGGATACAATCCGCGCCTCTGGGATTTAAGGAATGTGGCGCGCCCGACTTGCCAATTGAACCGCAACCACCATTTGTTTCGACAAATTTTACCAGCAACCCAGCGGGTTGCATGGAGGCAGAGACTTCAGATGTTGGGATGTCATCTACAGACCAGCCCTTCACTCTAAGCGCTTATGACCCGTGGACAGTTGCGGATTTCTGGAGTGATAAAGGGACGCAGATCTGACATACCAGTTACTTGGAATTTAGCGACTGATATAAAATGCAAACGAGGGCCAAAAGCTTTGCCTGATCGGGAAGAAAGCGTGGTTTTCAATAATGTTTACTGGTTTCTGGGCGCGCTGATCCAATGCAAAATATGGGCAGCAACCTTTTCGGGGACTTGGTGGTGCAACCAATGATCCGCATCGGGAATGGTGAGTATGGTCAGATCATCACAAAGATCCCTTAAACCGTCATAGCTTTTTGGCAAAAGGGCCGTGTCATTTTCCCCCCAGAGCAGCAAATGGGGCATAGAAATACGCATGCTTGCCGCATGCATGTCTGGAAACTTTTGGGGAATGTTTTCAGGCTTTGGCACAAGGAGCCCGGTAGCGCGGTACCAATGGACCATCGTGCGCACACCTTGGACATCTTTCCATGCAGATTTGTAGCGATCCAATCGCGCGTCTCTCATCCATCCCATGTCCATGGATTGGGAAAACATCGCAATCAATCGCGCAAAACTATTTTCCGCGAGAATTGTTTCGGACCCCTCACGTCGTAACCAAGGGATATATTGGGAGGCTGCATTTTGTGCTTCATCTTCCAGCAGAGCCTTTTGAAAAGGAATGGGATGCACCCCGTTCATAATAACAAGCTTTGAGACCAGATCAGGATGTGCAATGGCCAAAGCATAGGCAGCAGCGGCCCCCCAATCATGTCCCAAAACCATCACTGGCCCCCAAAAATGATCGATAATCCCCTTTAGATCCTCCACCAAATAACCAATTTTATAGTCTTCGACATTCTCTGGCGCATAACTTTGTCCATAACCACGCTGATCAGGAGCAACACAATAAAACCTGTCCTTTAGAATATCCGCCAGTTCCTCCCAAGCGCCGGAATATTCAGGAAATCCATGGAGCATCAAAATTATGGGGTTTTCAGGCGCCCCCCATGTTCTAACCAAAAACTGATTCCCGTTAACTTTGACAAATTGAGTCATCATATGGCTTTCCTCCGCGTGCGCGCTCGCTTAGGGTAATAAGATATTTGATTAGTGACCAATACCGAAGGATATCGCAATGACAGTCGCACTTACGCTTACAATTGCACAAGAATTTCTTGAGGGAAATTTTGCCCCATGGATTTTAGACCTGAAGCCAAAATTGATAGACTGCTCAAATGGATTTGCACGTATCGATATCCCTATTACGCCTCATATTGAACGTGTCGGCCACATCGTTTGCGGTCAAGCGATGGGCGCATTAGCCGATACAACTATGGTCTTTGCCTGTTTTGCGCATATGGATAAATTGGTCCCAGTGGCCACGACAACCCTTGATACACAGTTTCTACGACCTGCATCTGGCGATATTCTCAGCTGTCGCGCCAAGGTGGAACGCGCCGGCAAAGCCTTGTTTTTCCTAAGCGCAGAGCTTGTAACAATGCCAAGCGAAAAAGTGGTCGCGAAATCCACGGCCACTTTTTACTTACCCTAAGGGGGATTAATGGCAGCTTTTGCCAAGCGCTTTGAGACGCCAGTAATTATAGGGCAGCGGGGTCAAAAAGCCTGCCAAAAGCATGATAGGTACCACCCACCACGTCAGCATGGCCCCGCCGGTCAACAACACGTCCACAACATTCATCGCGGCTTCCATTGAAACCATTGAAATAATGGACATTCCGATCGCCGTATTGAAAGCGAGCTTTAGACTCATTTGACGCGACAGAATAAACGTCTCAAGCGCAATAGAGGTCAACAAACCATTTATGATAGCAAGGGTCATTATTGCCAAAGTCGGCCAAGGAATGCCGGTAAACTGAAAGAACGCAATCGTTCCAAAATCGCCGATAGAGCACCCAAGCAAACACCACATCGTGTTTTTTGACGCCCTGCGCCACGTATGACGACATTTCCAGTTGATTGATAAGTTTTGGGCCAGAGCAGTCATGTCATGCACCTTGTTTGTAAATCACAACGCCCATATAGTCCTTCCAGTAACTGGAAGGTCAAGGGTGAATTCATGAAAATCTCTGACGCCGCTTTAAAAGTTGGTCTGCCTGTAAAAACTATCCGATATTATTCCGATATCGGCCTTGTGACTCCCACAGGGCGCAGTGCCGCAGGATACCGCGATTACGACCACTCTGCGCTGAAAAAGCTGGTCTTTATCCGACGCGCAAGGGAGTTTGGATTTTCGATCGACGAATGCCGCGATCTTTTGGACCTGTATGAAGATCAAAATCGTTCAAGCGCTGATGTGAAACATCTGGCAAGCTTACGCTTGCGCGACATCGAACAAAAACAAAAAGAGCTGCAGCTTTTGCACGATGAACTGTCCCATCTTGTCCAAAGCTGCAAAGGCGACGGACGTCCAGACTGCCCAATTCTGTCAAACTTTGCGCAGGTTTGATAAACTTCGCACGTCAGGCGACATTTTCCTGTTGACCTCCCTTCGCCTCACTTGTAGTCACTCGATCACTCTTTTGATGAAAGAGCCGTGGGCGACAGGCCGCAAGGTGTGGCAGGGGACTGTAACTCCCTCGCGGAGACGCACGCTTGGTTCGATTCCAAGGTCGCCCACCACTTCAACCTTAATTTAGAATATCATCTTCCCGAATGCGTGCAGTTAAGCCAGCGCGTCAGAAAAAGGTCTGATTTTGGTTGCGGAAAATTTGAGGAAGACTCTTTACGCTTTGCCCTGCTCAGCGAGGCCTGTCGCCAGATCCCATAGTGTGTCTGGGACCTCTACAGCATGAGCAGGCGTTTTATATTGCCCGGGCATACGTGCGCCTTCGTCTAAGGCAACGGCCTCTGCGACTTGCGCCAAGCGCTCATAAAAGGCCTGACCTGCGGCGGGATCAATCAGGATATAGAACTGACCAAGGTCATGCGGGGGACCTTCGGGCGCTTTCAAAGGCTTCACATCACGCGACACAACGCCACCCGTCATGCCCGCGCTCAAAAGCTCTGCCATAAGCCCAAAGCCCCACCCCTTATAGCCCCCCATAGAGACGAGGGAGCCCTGAAGCGCTGCCTCGGGATCGGTGGTCGGTTTCCCATCTTTGTCAACAGCCCATCCTTCTGGAATGCGTTCTCCGGCAGCTTTGGCCATGGTAATTTTCCCCAAAGCGACCGTGGTCGTGGACTGGTCAAATTGCATAGCAACGCCACCTTTTCCGTCGGGAACAGAAAAGGCGATAGGATTGGTCCCAATGGCACGGGTTTTTCCACCAGGGGGCGCAACAATGGGGGACGCATTGGTGAAACCAATACCGATCAATCCTTGGCATGCGATTTGTTCCGTAAAATAGCCCAGTGAAGTACACGTGTGGGCGTGCCCGACAGACAAAGTTGCAACCCCAGATTTTCGGGCTTGCACCAACGCCTTTGGCAAAGCCTTTGCAAAGGCCGGTTGCGCAAAGCCGAATTTTGCATCCACAAATATTGTCGCCTCTTTTGGCTTGGACACCACAGGTTCAACAGCGCCAGACACGCGCCCAGTGATAAGCTGCTGGCAGTAGCTTTCTAAATAATAAAGACCACAGATACGGTTTCCCACACTTTCTGATTTTGCCACGGCGTCGGCCACGTGATCCGCAATCCATTCTTGGGCGCCATGGCGTATCAACGCAGTTTTGGAAACATCAAAGATCTGTTTGATCGCTATCTCAGCCATTCGTACCTCTCACTGCGGCGCCGGTGCCGCCAAATTTGCCTGCCTCATGCTTTCAAGCGTCTCAGCCAGAGGACGGCGTTTTTCAAAAGCTTCCTGCAGAGTTTCAGGATCATATTCGCTGTTTACCCAATCCAGAAACGCAATGTTGCCGTGATTGAGGCGTTCTTCAAAGGTCCAAAGGAAATAATCCAACACCCCTGTGGCCGTAAAATCCACATGCACATGCCGGAACGACAGCTGTTTCATCGCCTCCTGAACAGAGACTCCTTCATAGACCATCAAATATATTGCAGAGACCAGCCCCGCGCGATCGGCGCCGGATTTGCAATGGAACAACAACGGTTTTTCCATTTTTCCAAGGCAATCCACTATAGCATTTATATCTTCGCTCTGGGGCGCGTTTCGTGCATTAAGTTTTATGTTTTCAAGCCGCATACCAAGTTTTTGACATATTCGTTCTTCGTATTGGTAATGTGCGTAAACATCCCAGCCACGCAGGTTCAAAACCGACCGCAACCCCTTTGCGTGATAAGAAATAAACCGCCACTCGGTGGGCTGATTGGATCGAAAAACGCCCGGCGCAATTTCTTTATGATTGGTCCAAAACACCCGCAAAAAAGCATGATCAAACAAATGGTAATGGATGCGCGCCCAAAACCGTCCTGACGGTGTCTCTAAATCCTTGCCAAACGCGCGGCGCAGTTTGCTGTCCAGCATTTTTATGTAGTCATAGGATTTTTTAAGCATTTTGCTCTGCCGCCTCTTACGTAGGCAGGTCTAGAGGTTTGTCGCGCCTATGGCAAGCAACACAGACGATTGACCTCGCTCAGAAAAGGAATAGGAATGACGCATCCCAAAGGAGTTTGAGCATGTCACTTTCAAGCGGTCGTTCGTATTTGGCCATTCCCGGCCCATCTGTGATCCCTGATGAGGTTTTGCGCGCCATGCATCGCCCCTCTCCGAATATTTACGAGGGGGAACTGATCGAAATTACCAAAAGTGTCATTCCAGACCTCAAATATGTTGCAAAAACAGCGGGAAATGTAGCGATCTACATCGCAAATGGTCATGGTGCTTGGGAAGCCGCACTTGCAAATATCGTGGAAGCAGGGGAGCAAGTACTGGTTGCCGCGACAGGTCGTTTTGCCCATGGCTGGGCAGAAATGGCGCACCGGCTGGGAGTGAGCTCTGAGATTATCGAATTTGGGAATCAGTCGCCGTTGGAGGCAGGCGCAATAGAAGACGCTTTGCGCCGGGATAAAGACAAAAAGATCAAAGCCGTTTTGATCACGCATGTAGACACATCAACCTCGGTCAAAAATGACGTGGCGGCTGTGCGACACGCAATAGACAACGCAGACCACCCTGCTCTTTTGGCCGTTGATTGCATCGCCTCGCTTGGCTGTGACGATTTTGAAATGGACGCTTGGGGCGTGGATGTCATGGTGGCGGGATGTCAGAAAGGATTGATGGTGCCACCGGGGCTTAGCTTTGTCTATTTCAGCGACAAAGCCAAAGACGGCCAAAAGAGGCTGTCGCGCGTCAGTTCCTATTGGGATTGGGCCCCGCGTATCGCGCCAGAACTTTACTACGAATATTTCTGTGGAACGGCACCGGCCCATCACATTTACGGGCTGAGGCAAGCCTTGGATATGATCAAAAGCGAAGGACTGGAAGCGATATTCCAGCGCCATCAAACGCTTGCAAACGCCATCTGGGCAGCTGTTGACTGCTGGGGAAGCAATGGGGGAACGATGAAAATGAACATTTCAAACCCCGATCATCGCTCCCATGCGGTGACAGCTTTGTCCATTGGCGCGCCTGATGGTACGCGCCTAAGGCGGTGGGTTGAACAAAACGCAGGCCTGACCTTGGGAATCGGATTAGGAATGAATTCTGAGGCCGACCCGCGCGCGGACGGATTTTTTCGTATTGGGCATATGGGCCATGTCAATGCACAGATGATCATGGGGTTGATCGGAACGATCGAAACCGCCCTTTGTGCCCTCAATATCCCCCATGGTCGGGGTGCGACAGACGCCGCTGCATTAAAGCTCGCTTCAGTTTTCTAGGCGCGCGGCATCGAGAGCTTTGGGAAGGATCTTTGCGAAAAGGTCCAAATCGGCTTTGGGTCCTGCGCTGACGCGAATACAGCGATCTTGAGGCGCAACAAAGGGCATACGAACAAAAATACCTTCCCGTACAAGATTTGCCAAAACCGCCTTTGCAAATCCTCCATCCCGCCCACAGTCTATGGAAACAAAGTTTGTGGCGGACGCAATAATGCTCAGACCGTTTTGGGCAGCAATTTCACCAATACGCGCGCGCGCCTCGGAAACCTCATCACGCAGATGGCTTACCCACTGCTGATCTGAAAGGGCCGCAATCGCACCGATCTGTGCGACACGGTTCATCCCAAAATGATTGCGGATCTTTTCAAATTGAGAAATCAGCGCGACTGGCCCGAAAGCATACCCGACGCGCGCACCGGCCATTCCATAGCCTTTGGAAAAAGTCCTAAAACGGATCACATTGTCAAAAAGCAATTTTGAATTGGGCGCAATTCCGTCGGGGGCAAATTCGATATATGCCTCATCCAAGGCCAAAAGACAGGTCTTGGGCAGGCGCTCAATAAAGGCTTCAATCGCTTGCGCATCATGGATCGTTCCCATTGGATTGTCAGGATTCGCCAAATAGACAAGCCGGGCGCCTGTGTGTTCAACGCAAGCCAGCAGACCTTCCAAATCTTCATGATCCTCACGATAAGGAACTTTGTGCAAAACACCACCATATCCGACAATATGGTAATTAAAGGTCGGATAGGCTCCGTCAGAGGTAACCACCGGATCACCCTGTTGCACCATCATGCGTGCCAAATATCCAAGGAGCCCGTCGATCCCTTCGCCCACCACAATATTTTCCGCAGCAAGGCCAAGATGATCTGCCAATGCATTTCGCAAATCAAATGAGGTCGGATCACCGTATTTCCAAATCTCGCTCGTCGCCTCCTGCATGGCGCGGATCGCTTTGGGAGAGGGGCCAAAAATATTCTCATTGGCACCAAGGCGTGCCGCAAATTCTGCGCCACGCTGACGTTCCTGTGTTTCAGGCCCGACAAAAGGAACTGTTGCCGGAAGATCATCTAAAAGGGGTGTAAATCTAATCTTAGTCATAGTTGCGATCCTAAGATTAAATTTTAAATTTAGGCAAGCGGGTTTCCCCTCTTACTCTGGCATTTTCATTCTTATGGTTTTATATCTCAGAAGTCCGGTTTCGGCTTGACGCAATGTCTTTGAACCACAAGGCCTTGCAAAGGATTAAAGGAACACACGTGTCAAACAGCAGCCGCCCCTTTGCCCCTTTTGAATGGATGATCGCTTGGCGCTACCTCAGATCACGACGAAGCGAGGGCGGGGTCAGTGTCATGACATGGATCAGCCTTGTTGGGATCACATTGGCGGTCTTTGCGTTGATTGCGACTTTGGCGGTGCGCAGTGGATTTCGTTCAGAATTTGTCGGGATCATACTCGGGGCAAATGCCCATGTATCCATATATCAAATCCCAACGACCAACGAATTTGGCCGTCTAGACAGAAAAATCTATAATTATGCGGAAATGGCGGAAGCCGTCAAAGCTGTAAAAGGCGTCACGCGCGCAGCCCCCGTGATAAAAAGCCAAGTGATGGCCACCTACAACGGCAATCGTGCGGGTGTTCAAGTGATCGGGCTTGCTGAAAAAGACCTCATGACCCTGCCCCGCATCGCCAATCCCGAGCGCGCCTTGGGAAATATCTCTGATTTTGCGCAAGGCATAGCGATTGGATCAGGCGTTGCGCGGGATCTCAATGCGACCGTTGGGGATAAAATAAAACTGATTTCTCCGGATGGGTTGAAAACTGCGTTCGGGACAAGCCCGAGAGTCAAGACTTATGAGATTGTCTATGTCTTTACGGCGGGCCGATATGACATAGACAAAACGCGCATTTACATGCCCTTTGGCGAGGCACAAAACTATTTCAACCGGATGGAAGCTGCCGATGAAATTGAAGTGATGGTGCAGGACCCAGAGAATATCGAAAGCCTGAATGACGCATTGTTTGAGGCTGCCGGTGGACGCACGCAGCTTTGGACTTGGAAAGACGCATCCGGAGCCTATCTGCGCGCGCTCACGATTGAGGACAATGTGATGTTGATTATCATGGGTATTTTGGTCCTGATCGCGACGATGAACATCGTGTCGGGGCTGATCATGCTTGTCAAAAACAAAGGGCGCGATATCGGCATCCTGCGGACCATTGGATTAAGTGAAGGCGCGGTCATGCGCATATTCTTTATCTGCGGGGCGTTTACCGGTGTGATCGGCACGGTTCTTGGAACCCTTTTGGGATGCCTCTTTGCGATTTATGTAGATCCGATTTTTGCTTTTATAAATGTGATATCCGGCGGCGATGTCTGGGACCCAACCATACGCGGTATTTATTCCATACCCGCGGAATTGAAATTTGATGATGTCGCCTTCGCTGTGATTTTGTCTTTGGCTCTGAGTTTTGGCGTGACCCTGTTCCCCGCAAGACGCGCCGCGCGGCTAAACCCCGTTGAGGCACTGCGCTATGAATGAGTTTGTGCTGGAATTAAAAGGGTTGCATAAAACCTACAATAGCGGGAAACCAAACCAGATTGATGTCCTGTCAAATGCAGAACTTTCTTTGAAAGAAGGCGAAGTTGTCGCGCTCGTTGCACCGTCAGGCGCAGGAAAATCCACTTTGCTCCATATCGCCGGTTTATTGGACACGCCTGACAGCGGGGATGTTATTCTCAAAGGCGAAATGCTCAACGTTAAAAGCGATGCGCGCCGCACAATCATCAGACGCCGCGACATTGGCTTTATCTATCAGTTCCATCATTTGCTGCCGGAATTCAGTGCGGCAGAGAATATCATGATCCCCCAGATGGCAGATGGTATCGCGCGCTCCAAAGCCTATGACCGCGCAGGAGAGCTGCTTTCAAAGGTGGGATTGGGAAGCCGTGTCAAGCACCGCCCTGCGGAGCTGTCTGGAGGGGAACAACAAAGAGTTGCATTTTGTCGAGCCTTAGCCAATCGACCAAGCATTTTGTTGGCGGATGAGCCAACCGGAAATCTGGATCAAACGACGTCCCATCAAGTTTTTGATACGTTATTGTCGATTGTTCGGGAAACGCGTCTCTCAGCCCTGATCGCCACGCATAACCCTGACATTGCAGAGCGTATGGACAGAACCATCCGCCTCAGCGAAGGTCGCCTTATCAACGCCTTAAAATAAGGCGTGTTAAGGTTGGTCATATTCCTGTGCAAGTTGGCTGGGCGAAGCACCCAAAAAATAACGCAATAAACGCCAAATATTTTTAGCTCCCTGGCGCAACCATCCCTCTCTTTCATAACGCGTGGCACTGGTGGTGAGCAGTATAGGCAATGGACTGAGGCGTCCTTTCAGTTTTTGGACCGTCGCAACATCTTCCATGAGGGGGAGATCCACATATCCCCCCAAAGAAGCCAAAGTCGTCCGGTTGACCAAAAGCCCCTGATCGCCATAGGGCAGCCCCAAAAGACGTGCCCGCCGGTTCGCCCATCCTGCCGTCAAACGCGCCATAGGATGATCACTGTTGAATTTTAAGGTAAAATACCATGCTGTCGCAGGGTCTGTGAGATAACGTTCAAACCCCTCACTCCACCCAGAACCCAGCACACTATCTGCATGAAGGATGAGCACCCAATCCCCTTTAGCAACAGATATTCCCTGCCGGATTTGCCCCCCGCGCCCCTTTGCACAATGTTCAACATGGCAGCCGACCTTTTCCACCAGATCCACTGTCGCATCACGCGACCCCCCATCAGCAACAATGACCTCTCGAATAATAGCGGCATCTAACCCTTCAAAGAGGCTTGAAAGTAACGTGGGAAGCGCACTTTGCGCGTTCAAAGTCGGAATTATTACTGAGACAGGGGCACGCAAGATCTTTATCCATCACAAAAGGCGCCATATATATCAGTCATGCTGGAAGGAAGGTCAAATGAAAGAAAATTATAATGATCGCAAAGTATTCTGCCTGAGCGGTGCAGATGCAAAGGATTTTCTTCAGGATTTGATTACCAATGATATTGCCAAGGCTGAACAAGGGTTAAGTTATTCAGCCTTGCTAGGACCTCAGGGAAAATTCCTTTTTGATTTCTTCCTTTTTACAAAAGCAGAAGATATTTTTCTTGATTGCGCAACAAATACCTCAGACGCACTCTGTCAGCGATTGATGATGTACCGCTTAAGACGCAAGGTTAGCATTGAGGCCACTAATCTTTTTGTAACATGTGGCCTTGGTCAGGCTCCCGCAGGTGCCATGGCTGACCCGCGGCATCCCGAGATGGGGTGGCGATTTTATGGGGAGCCTATTGAGGCAGAAACTGTCAATTGGACAGCACAACGTATTCGACTTGGAATTCCAGAGGTCGGGGCTGAATTGCTCCCAGACAGCTATATCCTCGAAATGCGGTTTGAAGCTCTGAACGGTGTCGATTTTCGCAAAGGGTGTTACATCGGTCAGGAAATCACTGCACGTATGAAACATAAAACAGAGTTACGCAAAGGTCTTGCGCGCGCCACTTTGACCAAACAGGTACCTCTTCACACTCCAATCACAGCGGATGGCAAAGAAATCGGCTTTACATGCTCTCAGGCCGAAGGGGATGCCCTTATTTACCTGAGATTTGAAAAAGCTAACGGCACCATAATGGCAAATGATGCGGTGCTGAGCAATATCAGCACCGATTTCTAAAATCCGCAAAACCCTTAGATCACGGCTTTATGTTCAAAATAAGTGCCTAGGCGCGCTCAGAATATTCCATGGAATCAGTGTTGATAACGATGTCCTCGTCCTGCGCAATAAAGGGGGGCACCATCACTTTAACGCCATTATCCAAGATCGCGGGCTTAAAGCTGTTTGCCGCAGTTTGGCCTTTCACAACAGGTTCTGTTTCTACAACTTTACAGGTGACCTTTTGTGGCAGGGTGGCATTCAGCGCCTCTTCTTCGTAGAACTCCACAACAATTGTCATACCATCCTGAAGAAATGGGCGACGATCCCCAAGCAGTTCGGCAGGAAGCTGTACCTGTTCATAGGTTTCCGCATCCATGAAAATCAACATACCAGCGTCTTCGTAAAGGAACTGTTGATCTTTCTGCTCAAGGCGAACACGTTCCACCTTATCGGCGCTGCGAAAGCGTTCGTTCAGCTTCGATCCATTGCGCAAATTACGCATTTCCACCTGAGCAAAGGCCCCACCCTTCCCCGGTTTTACATGATCTACTTTTACCGCAGCCCAAAGACCCCCGTCATGTTCTAGCACATTTCCAGGACGAATTTCATTTCCGTTAATTTTTGGCATAGTTTCCTCGGGGTGTTTTTCTTGATTATTCTCTGGGCGTGCCTATATCCATAGCAAGACTCTTTTGCAAGCAACGTCAAAACTTGGACATTTAAATATTGATTTGCATAAATTGCATAGCAGATATGCAAAAATGTGCTACCCGAATCAAAATTTTTAGTCCATAAGCGGCGTCACGCCTAAAGACAACTATAATGATAAAAGGACGACGAGATGCGAGATTTCGTTGATGCAACCGCGTTCAACTGTGAGCAAGGCAATAGAGCCCGCAAGCTTTTTGCTGCGGTGGTTCTTGCCGCGCTTGATGATGCAATTGCTGATGACAAAAAATATGGAAATGGGCCAGAGCAGATCGCCCGTTGGGCACGTTCAAGAGACGGTCGCGAGGTTCTGTCCTGCGCGGGCATCGACCCAAATGAACGCGTTGTAGAAGGGTTGATGCTTTTTGTATCAAAAGGTGTTCGCACGTCTGTAGCCCTGTCACGGGAAGAATGTGAGCGTCGGCAAAATGCAGCTATTCAACAGGCAAAAGCAGCGTAATAAAAACATCGCTTAGTAAAAATGCCCGCTTTGGTGGGCATTTTTTGTATTTATTCGCTTTTGTCCCGTGACAGTTTCGTCACGGCTGTCTCAATTTCCCTGTGCACCATACGGCGAATATTTGCAGTGATTTTTTCGCCCAAGACACCACGCAATTCGTCTCGAATAATGTCTGCAACCATTGGCCTTAGGGCCTCGTAGTCAACTGGAACAGACCGCACTGCGATTGGATCTTGATCTACTCCTGCTTCATAGGGCGCGTTATCGACGTGCTCAGATTTTTCTTCTGTAGTGTCCCCATCAAGATCACCATCAATTTCACTGAGGGCGGCATCAACAACCTCTTCCCAAGGAAGCCCTGTCACAGGCCGTCCCGCATAGTCGTCCTGTCCGGCCGTGTCGGGTTCCCAAGGGCCTTCAGTTTCTGTGATCATTTCCTCAAGTCGAGAAATTTTTTCTTCAAGAGTTTCGTTCAAAGGGGCATCAGATACAGGTGGTTCCTCAGTAACACGCAATGACGGTGCCAAAATAAATTTTTCAGCTCCACCGACGATTACGGTTTCTGGTCCTTTCTCCTCTTCGTCAGAAACGATTTCTTTCAGAGAAGCGATAACATCCGATGCTTCAGAATTTTTGGGCGTATCATTCATAAAATGCCGTGCCTTTGCTCGATTTCGCACTTCATTGGCGGTTTTCTTAACTTGCCCCAGAGCCTTCCGGTTATTTCGAAATCGCCCTGAGAACTTTATCCAACTGTTTACCACGTTTGCTCAGCGCTGTCGGAGCCCCTTTGACAAGGTTGTAATATTCCAGCGGATCATATTTTTGAACTGGAAGGTTTAAATCGTCTACTGTCAGCTTACCCATTTGCGCCAATAGCCTATAGGCCGCGATTTGCTCATCTGCCTCTGCAGAAATAAGGCCGGCCTGTGCATCCAACAATTCTTGTTCTGCATTTAAGACATCGAGGGTTGTTCGTGCACCAACTTTGGCTTCTTCGCGGACCCCTTCAAATGCGACGCGGGACGCTCTTATTTGTTCCTCACTTGCTTCGCGTCCCGATCTGGCCATTTGCAAAAGCGCAAACGCACTGCCTGCCTCCTGCTCCAGCCTCAGCCGTGTTAAATGAAGAACGGAGCGCTGTGCATCCCGACGCGCCGTAGCCTGCCGCAGCAAAGCCGGAAGCCGACCGCCAGTATAAATTGGGCCTTCAGCGGAAAGACTGACGCTGCCAGAGCGCTGGAAATCATCAGCCTCTTGATCGGTATAATTGAGCGAAGAAGACAGAGACACCGTTGGATGATAGGCTCCTTCAGCACGTTTCATGTTATATTCAGCCTGTTTTATGTCATGCTGAACAGCGATAATATCAGGATGGTTTTGCACGGCTGATTTTTTTGATGCTGCAGCAGAGTTTGGTAATTTTGGCAATCGACCCGGCGCAGTGAGACCTTTGGGTGAAGACCCGACAGTTTGCTTATAGCTCTCTTCTGCCTGAGCGCGCTCTCCTTCAGCCACTGCCAGAGCGCTTACCGAAGCTGCAAGACGCGCCTCTGCAAGTGCCACATCCGTTTTCGTCACTTCGCCGACTTCAAAGCGATCTCTGGCCGCACGCAATTCTTCTTTTATAACCCTCAAATTGTTTTGGCGCAGTGTTACGGTTTTGCGAGAGCGCAAAACTTCCATGTAAGTACTGACTGTTGACAAAAGAACCTGTTGCTCAACCCCGACCAGCGTCTGCCGTGTCGACAGCACGGCTTCTTTAGCAGCTTCCAACGCATATTTATTTCGGCCACCGTCGTAAAGGGTAAGGCTTGCCGTTAAACCAACGCTGGCAGTATTTGCCACCGTATCGGTTTTCTGACCACCAAATCCACCAGCATCGCTCAGTGCTTGGGTTTTGCGACGCGTGATATTTGACGTCCACCCCAAAACTCCGCTCATAGCAGAGGCCGCGACAGCGACATCTTCGTCTGCAGCACGCAATAAGGCGCGGTTTTGTTCAAGCAAACCGCTACTGTTATAGGCTTTAACCATTGCCTCTCTTAAAGTGTCTGCATTCAAAAATTGGGGAATGGTCAGAAAAACCGCTGCCGCAAAAACAGCAGATTTATTTGCAAATGATCTTTTCTTAATCACGTCAATCATCTTGAGACACCTTCGATGTTATAACGTCGCGAATGACGAATGGTTTAGTCATTTCTCAAAATATAAATTCCTTTGCCTTACGGAACCCTTCGAGAAGGGGCAGAACAGCATTGAAGGCAAAGCGCCAAGTCAAACGACCATCAAGCTTGTAGCCAATGCGTGCATCTCCATGCATTCCGTTCGCAAAAATAACCCCTATGCGCCCACCATCTTTAAGTTGATCGACGATAGGTTGGGGGATGACTTCGACAGCCCCTTGAATGAGTATAACATCGTATGGTCCGTGTTGCGCAGCGCCTTCTTGCAGCACACCTTCCAAAACACAGACATTATCAAGGCCCATTTCTTGCAAGGCTTCTTCGCTTTCAGCAACGCGCGTTGCATCATCTTCAAGCGCCACCACCGCTTCGGCAAGGCGAGACAAAATTGCGGAGGAGTATCCAAGACCTGAACCAATATCAAGTACGAGTTCATCCTGCGTAACATCCAACGCATCCAAAAGTTTGGCAAGAGTGCGAGGGTCCATAACAACCCGTCCGTTCCCGAGGGGCACGCTTTCCCCGATATAGGCGACTTCCCGTTTGTCACGGGGCACAAAAAGCTCTCTCGGTATTTTCAGCATGGCGTCCAAAACAGGAAACTTTGTAACATCAGATGGGCGAATTTGTGTATCGACCATCACTTCGCGCAGGGTTGCAAAATCGCTCATGATTTATCTCAGGTTATCCTTCGTTCAAGCTCCGTAGTGCCATATCTCACATCCATGAGCAACGTCAGATCGACTTGGCTTATGAATCCTTTTTCAACTTTGTTGCGTTTTTGGTCCCTAAATTTTACGCGTTGGCGGTCCCCCAGATTGTCAGAGCCAATTGCTAACAGGCGTGCAGATGTAGCTGGAAACATTGAATTAACACAAAACCAAAGGTCTAGAGTTGGAAATAAGATCACCTAACCAGACCGAATGAAATAAAGTGATCATGGGATCCTTATCAAAAGACGGATCAGCATCATAACTCGCCCGTGGTTTTCTAATCGACGCAGAAACGAAGCAAAGACGCGAAAAATATCTCTGGGACGTCCCAAAATTCGAATCGCGCACCATCTTACATCCTGTTTTGTATTTGGCCTCAGGAGAAGTTAAGCCGTTTTAATGAACAGGTGACACTCTCACGCCAAGAAAGCAACGTGCACCAGTTTGAGAGGGTCTCTTTTTCAAATCAACTCATCCGCAACGTGCCGCCTAAAATGATAAAAAAGTGGCTGTCTTTTGGCCCAGTCGTTAGACATCTTTCAAAAAAACCCAGATCTCAAAGAAAAAAATCGCCGCCACATGCAACATGATCGACCGACAACATTCTCATTTAACATGACAATTTTCAAACAAACCCATATTGTCACCCAAAGTCTAAGGAGAATTTTGTGAGAGCATTTTTTGATGACCGTCAATGGGCGCATGACCCTAAACACTTTGTGTCGAGCGGACAACTCACCGCAAACCCTGAACAACCCAAACGAATTGAAATTCTGAGCCAAGGCGCAAAAGAGGCAAACTGTAAGTTTGAAACTCCAAAAGATTTCGGAATGGGGCCTATTTCAGATATTCACTCTCCGCGCTATCTGACGTTTCTCCAAACAGTTCACACACGATGGCAGCGATCGGTACATAGCAAAAGCGAAGTTGTGCCCTCAATTCACCCGCTCTCACGTGGCGATAGCTACCCCGCATCAGCAATCGGTCAGGCGGGTTTTCATCAAGCTGACACGTCTTGTCCAATCGGAGCAGACACGTGGAAGTCTGCCTATTGGTCTGCCCAGTCTGCAATCAACCTTGGTGCGCATATGCTAGATGGGGCTCAAAGCGGATATGCGCTTTGCAGACCTCCGGGACATCATGCCTTCGCAGAGGTTGCAGGGGGTTTTTGTTTTCTCAATAATTCTGCAATCCTTGCCCAATATCTCACAAAGCGTGGGGCGCGCATTGCCATCTTGGATGTCGATGTCCATCATGGAAATGGAACTCAAGGTATATTCTATGACCGTGACGATGTCTTCACAGTGTCACTGCATGCGGATCCATCGAGATTTTACCCCTTCTATTGGGGGCAGGCCAATGAGACCGGAAAAGGACGGGGCTCAGGATTTAATCTCAACCTTGCTTTACCCCGCAAAACGGGTGATGATGATTATCTGGTATACCTGAAAACGGCACTGTCCCAAATCGAAACTTTTTGCCCTGATATTCTCGTTGTGGCTTTAGGTCTTGATGCAGCCGAAAGCGATCCGTTCGAAGGGTTGTCAATCACCACA
>Ga0129342_1000124_pt1 | contig 28054 bp, 25 predicted proteins | sample CPBDNA_5_FD_94426 | JGI IMG/M metagenome (GOLD analysis project Ga0129342, IMG submission 94426) | Freshwater to marine salinity gradient microbial communities from Chesapeake Bay, USA - CPBay_Sum_15_0.2_DNA | ecosystem: Environmental > Aquatic > Marine > Coastal | place: USA: Chesapeake Bay...
ACTGTAATATCTTTTCCCATTAGAGCTTGTACAATAAAGTTGGTAACAACTCTACCATCATTTAGTTGCATTCTTGGACCATAAGTATTAAAAATACGAACTATTTTTGTCTCCAAACCATAGGTTCTGGAGTACGTAGCAGTCGCTGCTTCTGCAAATCTTTTTGCTTCGTCATACATACTCCTTTCGCCATTTGGATTTACATTACCCCAGTATGTTTCTTTCTGAGGAGACACTTCAGGATCACCATACACTTCTGATGTTGACGCTAGAAGATATTTTGCATTTTTTAATCTTGCTAAACCTAATGTATTTATTGTTCCTATGCTCCCAGCTTTTAAAGTATTAATAGGATTTTCCTGATATGCAACTGGTGAAGCAGCGCTTGCAAAATGTAAAATAAAATCTAATGATTCATTAATTTCAATAAAATCTTGCACATCTGAATTAATAAAACTTACATTATCTTTTTCAATTAGATTTTCAACATTTTTAATTGAACCAGTAAGAAGATTGTCTAATAAAATTAAATTATTGCCTTCCATTGATAGCTTCTCAGCTAAATGCGAGCAAACAAATCCTGCTCCTCCAGTAATTAATATATTCATCTAATTATTTCCATGGATAATAAATACTACAATTATTTTTGTTGGCAAAATCAATAACATAACTTTCTAAATGATTACTAATCGGAAACATGATGGATATTAAGGAATTACTATGATCAGAATTTAATTCATCTATTATATTTAATTCTTCTGAACTAACTAATTTATCAAATATGAAAATTGAATTATTTAATTTAAGTTTATTGTAAATTTCAATCGTTGGTGAATTTCTTATATCATCTGTATCTTCTTTGAAGGATGCCCCGACAAGAATAATTTTATCCAAATTATTTTCAGATTTTAGTTCTAAAATTTGATTTATTGTCCAATCTTGATGAAGAGAATTTGAGTGAATAATGTTAGAAATTAATGGAAGGACTACTAAACTTTCGTCATAAAAATTATTTACCTCAACTAAGTCTTTTGGGAAACATGAGCCTCCCCAGGAAGGTGAAGGTCTAAAATAATGTTGGCCAATACGTTTATCTAATCCGACACCTTTTAATACATCTTCAAGATTTGCATTAGTATATTTAATTAATCTAGTTGCTTCATTAGCAAAAGTTAACCTAAGTGGTAAATATGTATTGGATAAATATTTAATTAATTGGGAACTTACAGGATCAGTTACTATAATTTCAACATCAAAACTTTCATACAATTTTTTTAATTTTTCAATTCTCGTTACATCATTTCCACCAATGACAATCCTGTCCGGATTGAAGAAGTCAAATACTGCACTGCCTTCTCTTAAAAACTCAGGGTTAAATGTTAATTGTTCTTTGTTGTAACCAACATTGTTACATACATTTTCAATTTCATATGGTGGGATTGTTGACTTAATAGTAACTACTAAATTAGAGTTATCTATTTTTTTAATTTCAGCTATAGCTGATTCAAGAAATCTAGTATCAACTGAATTAGTGTCCAAATTATTAGGTGTTTGAACACATATAAACACAATATCTATATTTTTCCAATCAACAAAATTGTATTCACTATAAAAATTCATTCTTTGAAAATTATCCTCATTGAAAAATAAATCTTCTAATCCGGGCTCAAAGAAAGGTAATTGTTTAGCTTTAAGTTTTTCAATTTTACTATTATCTAAATCAATAAAATGTACCTTATTACCAAGTTGGCTGAAACCAACTCCAGTAACTAGGCCGACATAGCCAGTTCCAATCACTACAATGTCCATTATTTATTCATGTTAACAATTTTTGTATTTAAAATAATTCTAGATGATAAATTATATTGCCCATTGGGATTGGATACTTGTACGCTCTAGAACTTCAGTTGTTAAAAACATAAAAACATTTCAATTTAGAGCTATATGTCCGAACATTAATCCAGTTATACAAAATAGTTTTGATGACACAATAAATTGGAAAATTAATAGGACAAAATTAATAGATATTTCAGGAATTATAAATTTAAGAAGAATTTTAAAATCATTAGAAAATAACGAAAAATTTCATGTTTTTACTCTTAAAAGTGGCATATTATTTATCATTGCAAATTCATTTCTAAATAAGAACTTTAGAAGCACATTATCTATAACCGGATTAGGTTTTATCTTTAATAAAAGTGTTAAAAGTAGACTAATAAGATTTTTTTTAAAACCATATCTAACTTACTTTATAAATAAAACTTTTGAAAATATAATTTATCAAAATGAAAAAGATTTAAAGACATTTAATAAATTCTGTAATTACAAATCAAAAACTTTTATAGTTGAGAGTTCAGGTATCGACCATAACTTATTTGAAATAAAAAAATCCTTTAACTCTCCATTAAAAGTAATTCTTGTTGGAAGATTATTGAAAGATAAAGGGGTTTTTGACTATATTCAACTAATTGAAAAATATAGTAAAAGTAATATAAGTTTCTTTCTTGCTGGTGAACTAGATGTTGGAAATCCAAGTTCGTTAACAGATAAAGAATTGGATGAAATAAAAAATAATCCAAAATTGAAATATTTAGGACCTATTGATCCTGAAAAAGATTTACATAATTACGATATCTTAATATCATTATCAAAATCTGAAGGCTTTTCACGTATTTTACTTGAAGCAGTATATGTAGGCTTATTTGTTATGGCAATTTCAAATTCTGGTACAATTTATATCAATCAATTTTCGAATTCATATTTATCTGACAATTGGATAGATATGAGTGAAGAACTAAAAAACCTCTCAAATTCTAAACTAAAAATTGATCTTTCAAATAGAGAATTTGTATTAAAAAATTATTCATCAGAAAAAGTTGCAAAAGATTTTGAAAATATTTATATAATTTCTAATTATGATGAATGATTTTCAATTAAATATCTATGTAGCTGCTTTAGGTTCCTTCATATTTTCTTACTTTTTAAATAAATTAAGTATTAAATTTAGCAAAAAATTATTTTTTTCTAAAAATAAAGATGAAATTAGACTTTCTCATAAAAATATTCCGCCAGTTGGAGGTGTTGCAATTTCATTTGTATTTTTAATCTTTGTAAGATTACTAGGCAAAGTTGATGATGAATTTCTTTATGTTGCATTTTTTGCAGTCTTGATTTCAGTAATGGGTGTATTAGATGATTTTTTTAATTTAAATTGGAAATTAAAACTAATTTTTCAAATTGTTTTTGTTTTTTTCCCAATTTACCATCTTCAAGTTTTTTTTAATATTGAAAATGTAATAAATTTAAATCTAAACAATAATCTAAATATTATATTTTCAATTTTTTGGATTGTATTAATTATAAATTCCATAAATTTTATAGACAATATGGACGGTTTAGCAGTAGTAATTTCAACAAGTATTGGATTACAAATATTAATCTTTAGCAGATTAACAATGCAATATAAGATTACTGATATTTCAATTTTATTAATTTTTTCAGTTCTTGGTTTTTTTATTTTTAACTTTCCACCAGCTAAAATTTATCTAGGTGATTCAGGAAGTTTATTCATTGGTTTTTGTTTAGGTTTTTTAAGCATTTTTTTTATTTGGAATCAATCTGAGTTAAATATTATTTCATTTGCGTTAAATCCGATTTTCTTATTTTTCACTATCCCACTGTTAGATTTTGCGATTGTTTTAGAACATAGATTGTCTAATGGTAAATCTCCGTTCAAAGGCGGTACAGATCACATTTCACATAGGTTAATTAATTTAGGATATTCACAAACAAAAGTACTAATAATTTTTTTCATTTATAGTATTTTTTGTTTTTTAATTATCTATTTAAATTATTATCTATCAAATGTTTGGCAAATAGTTGCAGTTTCAGTTTATTTAATACAAATAGTATTTTTCTTTAGATATTTAAGAAAATTAGAACCATTACAAAATTTTTGACTCAAGTTCAATAATCCTTTCAGGTGTTCCTGCATCAATCCACCAATCTTCAATAGAGAAATTTTTACAATTTTTATTTCTAATGTAAATATTTATTAAATCAGTAATTTCATATTCTCCTCTTTGTGAAGGCTTTAAAGTTTCAATCTTATCAAGTGCTGAATAATCAAAAATATAGAAACCAACAACTGCCTTGCTGCTTATTGGGTTAATAGGTTTTTCTTCAATAATAACAACTTCGTTTTTATTATTGATTTCGGCAATGCCAAATTCTGATGGATTATCTACTTCTTTTGTAAAAATGTATGAAAACTCAGAAGAATTTATTTCAGAAAAATTTACAAATTTTAATGGATTACTACCAAAAAAATTATCACCCAACACACATACTAAAATATCATTTTTTTTAATAAAATTTTTAGATTGATAAAAAGCGTGTGATATACCTTTAGGTTCTTCTTGTATAACATACTCTAGTTTGCAATTATTAGTAAGAATTTGAGTGGATTTTCTAATCTCTTTATCAAAAATGGGATTTGTAATAATAATAAATTCATCTAAACCATAATTAAGCAATCTTTCTATTTGTAAGTTAATCATTGGAGTACCATTGACCTCAAGTAAAACTTTTGTTAGATCATTATCTCTAAAGCCTTGTAGACGCTTACCAAGACCACCTGCTGCAATCAATGTTTTAATTTTGTTCACAATACTAAAGTATATCGTTATAATAGCCTTTGATTTATGAACAATGTAAATAAAAGATACATTTTTTTATTTTCCTCATTAATATTTTTTGCTGGATTAGTTTATTTTTTATTCATTCCTTCTTTCGAAACACAAGAATTTGATAAAAATAAAGTTCAAGAGATTGCAGATGGGGTTACTACTACTGCATTATTAAACTCAACGAACAGTGAGCAAAACGATCAAATTGAGAACACAGAAATATTTGAAAATATAACTGAAGAAGAATTGTCTGAAATTGAACAACTGCTTATTAATAATTCTTTAAATACAAAATCAGGTATAGAAGCTTATTTACTTATAGGATCAGATGAAAGGAATGAAAATTCATCTGCATCTAGAGGATTTGTTGAGGGTTCAAGATCTGATGTTATATTATTAGGAATAGTTAATTTAGAAAAAAACCAGAATTTCCTAATTTCAATACCAAGAGACACTCTAATTATTAATTCTTGCACAAAAAAAATAGAGAGAATAAATGCTTCTTTTCAAAATAATGAATGTGGAAACAAAGCTGAAAATCTTGCTGCAGCTATCTATAATTTAACAGGAGTTGAAGTTGTAAATTTTGCTAGTTTCAATTTTGAAGGTTTTGAAAAAATAATTGACGGCTTCTCTGGAGTGGAAATCTGCGTTGACAAAACACAAAGAGAAGGTTATTCATTTGAATTACAAAAAGGTTGTCAAATTGTATCTGGCTCTACTGCGTTAAATTGGGTGGTTTCTAGGCATACTGAAGTATTAGTCGGTGAAAAAATCGTAGATTCTAATGGTGAAGATATTTCTACATGGGAACTTATGCCAGGTGTTAGTGATCTCACAAGAGTACAAAGACAACAATATGTAACAACTCAACTATTAAAAGAAGTTAAAAATTTTCAAAGTATAAATGAATTATTTAAGTTTATACAAGCATTAGAAGACACATTTGTAATAGATGAAACTTTATCTTTAAACAAAGCAGTAAATTTATTATGGGATTTAAGAAACATAGATATCAACTCAATAAAAAAATTAACTTTACCTACAAAACCTTATGTGCTTGACGATGGTAGACAAGTTTTAATTTTGAGTAAAGGTTTTGATGAATTTGCAAAAGAATATTCTATTGGAGATTAGTTTTTTTAGCTGCTAATAATCCAACTGATAACCAAAAAATTATTGATGCATCAGGTGAATAAATTAGATCATTTGTTAAATTTTGCACTAAAAACATAATAAGAATTGTTGTTGGCAGATGATACAATTTATTTTTAAAAATATTTTGCTTAATATTAATAAATAAAAATATCAATAATGCAATTGTTGCGAACAACCCATATTCAACAGAAAATGTTACAAACCCGTTATGGGCGGTAGTAATTTGATTTAAATTATAATTATTATCAATAATCATAGATTGTGAATCTAATTGTCCATCTTTAGAAATTAAGATACCACTTCTATAGCTTCTATCTCCTAAAATTTCTCTGTAAACTCCTTGGTCGTCTGCCCAAGTAAAGAACATCCTGCTGTCCTGAATATACCACTGCCAAGAATGTTTTGAATTATCAAATAAACTAGATTGCGATGCTAAAACTTGTTTATTTACAGGAATCTCATCTAAATTTAAATATAAAATTATCTGAAAATCTTTTTTTGACAAGTCATATTTTTCTATAGTTGATATCCAATATTTATTTGGATTGTAGGCTTTAATTCCTTCTTCTAAAAAAGTTATATTGTTAATGTATTCATTTAATGTATTTGGAAATAATACTTTAAATTCTTTACTTAAATTATTTCTATTAAAAGTAATCTTGTCATTGAAATTATCTGATTTAATTTCGACACTGTTAATTACAGCACCTAAAAAACTGTCTCCAAAAGATTGTCCATCAGCCCAACCTCCAATTTCAATAATTGAATTTGAACTTACTAAATCAACTTTGTATCCAGGAGTATATTCCTCACCTATTTGTTTCCATTCATTATTATCGGATATAATATAAAATGTAACTTTAGATCTAGGTAAAAATTTATCAATGTAATCAAAATTAAGCATCAATTTTCCTTTATTTGAAGAACTGTTGCAATCTATACATTTATTTTCTAGATTTTCTATATCAATAATATTTTCAATATTTAATTTTTCAAAAAAATAGCTTAACTCACCATAATTTAATTCTCTTTTTGGACATGCATATTTGTCTGTTTCTTCACAGGGTACATTAATTTTTGCGTCACTCAATTTATTAAAATATCCTTGATCCTTTATTGATAAATCTGGATAGTTTACTTCATTGCTTGTAGGAATATTTATTAATAATATATTTGAGGCGAGACAATTAAGTTGATTTCGATTAGCAATTGTGTTGTTTGATACATTACATATATTGATAATTTCAGAAATATTTGTTGATTCTTCTGAAATTAATACAAAAAAATCTATTAGAGTTTGAAAAGGTACTTTATTAGTTTTGCAAATAACATAGCTTGAATCGCATTTAATCAGATTAAATTTATTTAATAATTTATAACCATTTAAAGAATCTTTGTAAATAAAGCTTCCGTTATTTTCGAAACCAACTGGAGCAATATCTGAAGAAATTTTACTAATATCTACTCCATATACTTTTTCTAATTCATCTAAATTTAAATATTTAAAGCTATCTTTATAAACTTCATAAATGTATTCACCACCACCAGTACCACTGAAAAAATTTATATTTTCAATTCCTGTTTTTAACAAAACTTGTCTGTCATTATCTCTTAAAATTATTTCTGAATATTGATATGAAAAATAACTTATAAAAAGTGAAAAAATAAATAGAGTTGTTAATGAAATTTTAAAATTAATTAACTTTAATAAAAAAAGCAATACAAGCAATCCAATAAAAAATGCTAATATACTACCTCTTGATTTCGAAAAAATTAAAGTTGTAAAACTAACAATAAAAAAAATTATGTTTGAAATATTTTTTTCTTTAGTTAACAATTCATAAATAAAAACTATTGAACATACAGCAGCAATAAAACCAAATACATTAGGGCCGCTACCTTGAAAACCGCCTAACCTTCCTGAAGAAAATAAATTGCTTGTATTTGTATAATTAGGAATCCAACCATTTATACTTCCATCAAAGTTATATTTAACGAATATATTTATAAAATTTACTAAAGTTACAATTGCTAATGGTTTATAAAAATTAATTAAATTAGATTTATTGCTTTCAAAAAAATTTTTAATTAAAAAACAAAACAATAGAAAATAAATAAATCTTATGTTTGTTTTATTAAAATAATCACCTTTTCCAATGAAAATAATTATGTAAACAGAAAAAAGAAAAATAAATGTTAGCCATGATAAATATGAAAATTTTTTTTTAATTTCTAAAGTTATAAATTTATAAGACAAATATATAAATATTAAAATTAAAGGAGCATCTTCCAAATTAATACCAAAAAATGAAAATCCAGAATTTGGAAGAATGAGATAACTTATTGCTACTAATGTTCCTAGAACTTTTTCACTTTGAATTTTCTTAAGATTCATATTTGTGGGCCCGGCAGGACTCGAACCTGCGACCGACGGATTATGAGTCCGTTGCTCTAACCAACTGAGCTACAGGCCCTAAAATTAAGATATTATTGATTGAACTTTTAATGCAATACTCATATCTCCAGAAACTTTAAGCTTTCCAGTCATAAAAGCTGCTTGTGGACTTGAAGATCCATCCATAATCGCTTGCATTGTATCTGTATCAGTGGTAACTGTACAAGTAGCTTCATTGTCATCTGATGTAATTTCACCACTAACACCATCAATAAACACAATATTTTCGCCAGCGATAAACTTAACAGAACCTCCAAGAACACTTAAGTCTTTACCTTCTGCTCTTTCTTTTACTATTGCAAGATAATCCATAATCCCTCCATTCAACATAATTATAGTTAATAATTATAAGTAAAGCTCCGAGGGTGGGACTTGAACCCACAACCAACGGATTAACAGTCCGCTGCTCTGCCAATTGAGCTACCTCGGATAGCAAATTAATAATACTATGTCTCAAATAGTATTCAGATATATTTCTTTATTCTTTTTAATATCTTCAATTTTTTGGATAATTGAAAAATCTTTTTCTGTTGAATTTTCAAATTCATATATTAAATCACGAATCTTTAACTCAGCAAAATGTAAATATAGCCTAGCTATAGATTCTTTTAATTGATCATCAGAATATGAAACATTCAATATACTATTTTTGAACTCTTTACTTTTTTTCATAGAATTAACTTCATCTGAAAATGAATCGTTAATTAAAATTAATTCATTTAGTTCATCAGAAATGCCATCTTTTTGCTTTATTATCTCTGAAAATATAATTTCTTTAAAAGTTTCAATTGCTACATTTTTGTTATTATTTATTGAACTTGTTTCTGAAGAAAGTGTAAAACTAATTTCATTTTTTAATATATCTTTTTGAGTGTTTAGCTTTAAAGATAAATAATCCAAAGCAACATCAATTTCTAGCGGGCTTAAACTAGTAGACAATATTTTAAAATAATTAAATATTGATACTTTATCAGAATCATTTTGCATTTTAATATCAAGCAAATGTTCAACTATATTTTTATTTTCCTTAATTAAAGAAGAAAGGTTCGTGTTTTTTGCTTCATAAAATTCAGATATATCTTTATAAGGATTAGGCAAATTTAAACAATGTATTTCAATTTGTGTTGAAACTTGACTTTTTAATTCTAAAAATTTTTCAGTTGCTTTTAAACCTGCATCATCGTTATCAAAACATAATAGAAATTTTTTAGTATATCGAGTTAAAATATTCAGCTGATTTATTGTAAATGCTGTTCCTGATGCGGACACTACATTACTGTAGCCTAATTGATTTAATGCTAAGACATCAAAATATCCTTCGACAATAAAAACATAACTTTTTTCTTTTATAGATTTTAAAAAGTTTTGACTAAAAAATAAGCTTTTATTTTTTTTGTATAATATTGATTCCGAAGAATTTAAATATTTTGGACCAAAGTCGTCAAGTGATCTCCCTCCAAAAGCAATAACTTCGTTTTTGAAGTTAAGAATTGGAAACATAATTCTATTTTTAAAAAGAAAATTATTATTTGAACTTTTAAAACCTAGTTTAGATAAATCTTGTTCAGAAATATTTTTACTATTTAAATATTTATTAAGTGAAGCTAAATCACTATCAATATATCCGATAGAATATTGGATAACTTCCGCTTCACCGTATCCTCTATCTTTTAAATAACTCCTAGAATGCACTCCTTTTTCAGATTGAATTTTACTTAAAAAATATTCATTTAGATATTTCATTTTTTCAATATAAGAACTAGTGTCTACTTCATATTGATTTGATATATAACTAAGTTTGAAATTATATTTTTCCGCTACAAACTCCACAGCTTCTTGAAATTCAAAATTATTAATCAACTGTACGTAATGAAAAATATCACCTCCTTCTTTACACCCGAAACAGTGAAACAAGTTTTCGGAATCAGTAAAACTCATACTTGCAGTTTTTTCACCATGGAATGGACAAAGAGCCATCCCTTTTAAGCCTCTTAATTTTCCTGTAGTAGTCGATAGTACAAAATCACTAATTTTTGAACTTTTTCTAAGATCTTCAATCGAATTTTTTGAAATTGACATTAATCTTTATCAAAAAAATTTAATAATTGATCAATAGACACTCGATGTTGCACCATAGTATCTCTATCTCTAATTGTTACTTTATTATCTTCAAGAGAGTCAAAATCAACTGTTATACAATACGGTGTTCCGATTTCATCTTGCCTTCTGTATCTTTTTCCAATTGATTGAGTAATATCAATTTCAGTGCGATACTTGGCTAAAAGTATATTATTAATTTCGTTTGCAAGTTTGATTAAATCTTCTTTTTTACTAAGTGGTAGAATACCTATCTGGACTGGAGCTATATTGAAACTAAATGAAAAGAAATTTCTAGTTTCATTATTTACACTATCTTCCTTGTAAGAAGCACAAAGTAAAGCAAATACAGTTCTAGTCAAACCTGCTGCTGGTTCAATGACATTAGGCACTATTTTTAAATTTGCTTCTGCATCAAAATAGCTTAAATCTTTACCACTTGCATTTTGATGAGCTTCAATATCATACATACCTCTATCTGCAATACCTTCAAGTTCACCCCATCCCCAAGGATATAAAAACTCTATATCTACAGTTTTATTTGCATAATGGGCTAATTCAGATTGATTGTGTTCTCTAAACCTTAAATAGTCTTTTGAAATACCGAGGTTCAAATACCACTCCATTCTTGCTTCCTTCCAAAATTCGAACCATTTTGAAGAATCTTCTGATTTACAAAAAAATTCTATTTCCATTTGTTCAAACTCACGAGTTCGAAAAATAAATTGACCAGGAGTTATTTCATTCCTAAAAGATTTTCCAATATTTGCAATCCCAAAAGGAAGCTTAGCTCTCATAGTTCTTTGAACATTTTCAAAATTTATAAAAATACCTTGTGCTGTTTCGGGTCTTAAATAAACTTTGGAATCTTCATTTTCTGTTGGTCCAATATTTGTTGAGAACATTAAATTGAAATTCTTTGGTTCTGTAAATTCTGGCTCTGCACATTCACAACTTAATTCATCTAACTTATCACTTCTTAACCTCGTATTGCAATTCTTACACTCAACAAGTGGGTCAGAAAACTCAGTTAAATGTCCTGAAGCTTTCCATACATTAGTACTTTGAATTATTGAAGTGTCAACGGGGAAAATATTTACATCTGAATTAATTCTCAAACTTTTCCACCAATCTTCTGAAATATTTTTTTTCAGAATTGAACCTAATGGTCCATAGTCATAAGAGCTTCGAAGCCCTCCATAAATTGAAGAAGAATTAAACACAAACCCTCTCGATTGAGAGACTTTTACAATTTTTTCAAAAAGTTCTCTATTTATTTCCACCATAAGTTCTTTTCCTACTTTTAAATTCTAATAGTACTTTATCTAAAATCTTCTCATCAACGTCTGGCCATAAATCATCAATAAAAATTAGCTCTGAATAGCTAATTTGATATAGCAGGAAGTTACTTAACCTTTTCTCTCCTGCTGTTCTAAGAAGTAGATCAGGATCTGGAACTTCTGGGTACTGGAAATTTAATCTAAATTGTTCTTCAAATTTTATTTCATTAAGTTCCTTATTTAAATTTTTGTTATGTAAATTTATTACAGCTTTATGTATTTCACTTCTAGAGCCATAATTAAACGCAAAATTAAGATTTAATATTTTATTATTTTTAGTTATTTCCTCAGTTTCAATCATTAAATTTTTGTTTTCTTGTGGTATTTTATTATCTTCTAAATTCCCTAAAAACCTAAATCTAACACCTTTTTCATTAAACTCTTCTCTTCTTCTTAGTAAAATATCTCTATTAAAAAACATTAGGTATTCAACTTCTTCACTGCTTCTTAACCAATTTTCAGTTGAGAATGCATAGACCGTCAACCAAAGTATTTTATTTTTAATTGCCCAATCAATCGTTCTAGAAAGAGAATGTTCACCGGCTGCATGGCCATTAGTTCTATCCAAGCCTTTTTGTGTTGCCCATCGACCATTTCCATCCATAATTATTGCTAGATGAGTTAAATCTTTTAAATTATTTTTCATTCCAAAGTTTACTTAATATTTTTTCTTCATAATTTTTAAGTTTAGTTTCCTGATTATGACTAAAACCTAATAAATGCAATAAACCGTGCACTAAGACTAGTTGTAGTTCTTCCATTAAGGATTTTTCATATTTTTCTGCATTAATTTTTAATTCATCTTTGCATATAAAAATATCTCCTAAAACAACATTCTCCTTAAAATTTGAATTCAAAAGTTCAATATAATTTTTAAATATTGGCAAAGTTATAACATCTGTTGAATAATTCTTATCGAAGTAATCATTGTTAAGATTTTTAGATTCTTTTTTATTAATTGAATGTAACTCAACAAAAATATTGTTATTTAATGGAAAAAAATGTTCAAAATTAACTAAAGCATCATTAAGTGCTATTTTTTCTTTTTTTAAAAATTTTCCATAAAAATTAATTTTCAAGTATTTACTCTTCTTCTGTACTTTCTGGGTATAGAACTCTCTGATGATACAATCCCTCTAAACTTTTTTGAAATGAATCTTTAATTAAAGTTATTTCCTTAAACGTTAATGGTGAGTTTTGTAGTTGGCCATCAGAAATTTTTTCATTAAATATCTGATCAATTATATTCCTAATTTTATTTTCATTAGCATCTTCTTTCATGAATATAGCTCTACAAGCAGCTTCTAAAGAATCAGCAAACATTAGTATGGCAGATTCTTTAGTTGTAGGTTTAACACCTAAATGCCTATACTCATTTTTATTAACTTGAATACCTTGTTCTTTAGCTTTTTCATAGAAAAACCTAATCACTGAATCACCATGATGTTCTTCAATTCCTTTATATACAATTTCAGGTAATTTAAATCTTTTGGCTAATTTTATCCCTTCTGTTACATGACTTTTAATAATCTCTGCTGATTCGTATGGGCTTAAATGTTCGTGAGGTGTTGAGTAACCGATTTGGTTCTCAACAAACATTAAAGGATTGATGGTTTTTCCTAAATCATGATAATAGGCCATTGCTCTTGCAAGTTGACTATTCGCTCCAATATTAAAAGCAGCTCGATCAGCAAGAGTTCCAACTACAAGTGAATGGTTAAATGTGCCTAAAGCGTTATCTTCAAGATATCTTAAAGCTGGATGGTTTCTATCAGATAATTCTGATAATTTTAAATTTGATGTAATTCTAAATATGTTTTCAATATAAGAAATTAATGAGAAAGCAAATAAATTAGTTATCAATGAACTAAAAAATGCAACTAGCAAAATTTGAGTTAAATTTGCTTCTTGTCTTAAATAAAAATATACGCCAAAAGCGAGTAATGGTTGAGAAAGTGAGATGTAAATAATTCTTTCTCTTAGCAGCTTTCTGTCTGTTTCTTCTGATATAAAAATAGCTGGAATTATAGTACCAAGTGCTCCTAAAGCAACTAATCCAATATTTCCACCGCCCGCAAGTGCTAGCAAGGAGCTAGAAAGTGAAAGAATTAAAGTAGCACGTAAATTTAAAAGAGTCATTGAAATTATTCCAATAAATGACACAGGTAAACCATATTGTATAAATTTATAATCAGAAAGTTGAGAAAAATATGAAACACCTCTTAATGTAAGTGAAGACATAAATAATAAAGTTAATATTAGTAAAAGTTCATTATCATTTTTCCAAATGGAGTCATTTAATCTCCATAATAAAATATACATTACCAAAAAAACTGAAACAATTATCGGCACTGCAGCTGTTTGTACAGTTCTAGATTGTCCTGATAAATAACCTAATTCGTTCAAGGCTTCAAAAATAACATTTGTAATAATCTGTCCTTCTTGAACAATTAATTCATCTTTAAAAAATTGTACTTCAACAACTTGGACAGATTCTATAGCTTTTTGTTTTTGGATATTCCACAATTCTTCTTCTAGCTTTTGGTTAGCTATTAAATTTTCAGCTATAATTTCTGCAACAGCAGATCCTACTCTGGCTTCAGGAATTATTGCATAAATCTCACTTTGCAAGTTTAAATTAGGTGGTGTGGAAACAATATTTTGTCTGATTTGGTTTAAAGAATCATTACTTATACCAGAAGTTAGTAATTTATTTGCTTGTACTTTTGCTTCAATTTCTAATTGTGTTAGATAATTGTTCCCATTTTTAATATCATTATTTGATACCTCAACTAATACTTCAATACTTGATGTTGATATTGTTGAAAACAAAAGAGAAGATTGTATTTTTTCGATTTGTTCAATTTTACTTAATTGAACAATTTCAACAACTGGATTTGCTTCATTAATATCATTTTCATTATCTTGAATAAGTGTTTCTTCAGTTCTAGCTTTAATAACAGTTAGAAACATATCTGTAATTCCATCAATGACTGTTGAATTAACTTCAGAATCTATTGAGTAAACCGGAGCTACATTATTTAAAGCATTGTCAATTAAATTTTGAGTTTTAATTTCATCAATTACTGAAATATACCTAGGTGAATAAAAAGTTGCAGGAGATTCATCACCAATATCTATTTCAATAATCTGATTTTCAGGAAAAACAGTAAAAGATACGAACCATACACCTGTAGCAAAAACCGTTAGGTACAATACTTTTTTAATATGTTCTTTATATTTATTCATTATTTTTGGGAAATACTTCTAAAATCTGTGAAACAATCTTATTTCTTACAATATCTGTTAGCATAAATTCCACTACCTCAATCTCGTCTAGTGATGTTAAAGTTTTTCTTACTTTTTTAAGTCCTGATAATTGAGTATTATTTAAATCAACTTGAGACTCATCACCTGTAATTATCATTTTTGAATCTTCACCTAGTCTGGTTAAAAACATTTTTATTTGACTTAAAGTTGAATTTTGTGCTTCATCTAAAATAATACATGCTTTATTTAAAGTTCTTCCTCTCATATATGCTAAAGGTACTATTTCAATATTTCTCTTTTCTATCAAATATTGTAAAGTTTCATTCCCTAGAAAATATTCTAAAGAGTCAAAAAGTGGAACTAAGTACGGATCTATTTTTTGTGTCAAATCACCAGGTAAGTATCCTAATCTCTCGCCTGCTTCCACTGCAGGTCTAGTTAATACAATTTTTTTAATTTTTTCTTCACTATACATTTTAACTGCACTTGCAACTGCTAAAAAAGTTTTACCAGTTCCAGCTGGTCCAATTCCAAAAGTTATAGTTGATTTCTCAATAGCATCCAAGTATTTGAACTGTGTTAAGTTTTTTATTTTAATTTGTTTATTGTTAGTAATTTCAATTTGATTAAAACTTTCATTTTTTTGAGTTTTTTTTGTTTTTAATTTAGTAAGCAATTCAATATCAGAAATATCAATATTTTCATTTTTTCTATTCATAATTACCATTTCATCAAATATTTTTTGGAATTCGGAAATTAATTTTTCATCACCATCTAAAAATATAGTATTACCACGAACATTTAAATCAATGGTGGGAAATACTTTGCGTAAATATTTAAGATTTATATCATTAATTCCTAATAGCTTTACGATATCTTGGTTTTGAGGAATTGTAATTTCTTTCATAATTAAATATTCTTTAACTTTTCTCCACCAATTAAATGCATATGAATATGAAACACTGTTTGACCAGCATTTTCATTAGTATTTACTAGTAACCTATATCCACTATCATTAATTTCATTTTTTTTTGCTAATAACTTTGCTGTTAAAAACATTTGAGCAAGATAGTTTGTATCTTCTTCTTCAATAAAATTTATCGATTCTATTTTTTTCTTAGGAATTATTAAAATATGAACATTTGCAACTGGGTTGATATCATTTATTGCAAAAACATAATCATTTTCATAAATAATATCTGAATTAATTTCACCTTCTAGAATCAATTCAAAAATAGACTTATTATTCATAATTTATTTTACATCAATAATGCTGCAGCCGTTAAGGTTGCTGTTTCAACTCTTAAAGTAAAACTTGAAATAGAAAATACAAAATCAAATGAGTCAAGTTCCTTTTTTGACCAGCCTCCTTCAGGTCCAACAGCAAAATTGTTAATTTTCTCAGAATGTTGCTTTATTGGTTGTCCTGAAACATCTAAACATGTATCGAAAATATTGAAGTCTATACTATCAACTAAATTTAATTTTGGTATAAATGGAACACCTGACTGCTCTATTGAAGAAATTATCCAACTATTAACTTTACTTTCATTAACATTACCATTTTGCGTAAATTCAGTATCGCCGATAAAAATTTCAGAAACACATAATTCAGTTAATTTTTCAATTAAAAATCTAAATCTATATTTATTTTTTAAATGAGGAAAAAAAACTTTCATATCATTCCCTCTTTCATAATTTTTTGATTCAATTATTTCAATCAAGTTATTATTAAATTTTCCAAAATATATATTTCCCTGACCATCTGAAAGATTGATTGATTGCCCGTTTTTAATTCTTAGTACATCTTTTAAATGATGTATTTTTTTAGAATCAATAATTTCATAATGATCTTTTTGAGTTATATTGATATCAAAAATTGTAGGAATATGCATTATTGTTTTAAAAACTCCTTAAATGCTTCTTTAGGCACTGCTACTTTCCCAATTTGACGCATCTTCTTTTTACCTTCTTTTTGTTTTTCCAATAATTTTCTTTTTCTTGTTACGTCCCCTCCGTACAATTTAGCGGTTACATCTTTTCTTAAAGCTTTAATTGTCTCTCTTGCAATTATCCGAGAGCCAATAGCTGCTTGGATTGGGATATCGAATTGTTGTCTGGGAATTAATTCAGCTAACTTTTTTACTCTATTTCTACCTATATATTCTGCATTTTGCTTTGCCAAAATTGAACTGAACGAGTCAATGGTTTGACCGTTTACTAAAATATCCAATTTAACTAAATTGCCTTTTTCATAATCTAACAATTTATAATCTAATGTTGCAAAACCTTGTGAAACAGATTTTAGAGAGTCGTAAAATCCAGTTACTAGTTCTAACAAAGGAAGTTTATATTGTATTTTTACCATTGTGGTTGATAAATAATTTATATCTATCTGTTGCCCTCTTTTATCGTTTAATAATTGAATTACCGAACCAATATATTCTTTAGGTAAAAGCAAATTTACCTCACAATATTTTTCTTCTATTGATTTGATATCAGTATACTTATCAATTTCAATTGGGTTTTTTATTAAAATCTCTTGATCGTTATTTCTAACTATTTTAAATTCTACTGATGGTGGTGTAACAATCAAAGATAGATTAAATTCTCTTTCGAGTCTTTCAATAACAATTTCTAGATGTAACAAACCTAAAAATCCACATCTAAAACCAAACCCAAAAGCTGAAGAAGTCTCAGGTTCAAAAATGAAGCTAGCATCGTTTAGAACATATTTATCTAGCGATTCTCTTAATTTAGTATATTCATCACTATCTGCAGGAAATACACTAGAAAATACAGTGGGTTGAGGTTCTTTATAACCTGAAACTATAATTGGTTTTAGATCATCATCTGAAACTAAAGTGTCTCCTACTCTTATTTGAGATAAATCTTTAGCTCCTGTAACAACATATCCAACTTCACCTGATCCCAGATATTTAGAACTGTTAAATTTTAAGTCAAAATATCCTAACTCCGTGGGAGTAAATGAAAAATTAGAATTTACAAGTCTTAGCTTTTGATTCTGTAGAATTTCTCCACCAAACACTCTAATAGATGCAACAACACCTCTATAAGTATCAAAAAATGAATCAAAAATCAAAGCATTGGTGGTATGAGATTTTGCTTCAGGAGGTGAAATTAATTTTGGAATTTCGAGTATTAAATTGTCAACGCCTAAACCTGTTTTAGCAGAAATCTCAAATATTTCATTTTCTCTAGATCCAATTAAATTAAATATTTGTTTTTTAGCACTAGGAATGTCAGCATCAATTGAATCTATTTTATTAAGAACTGGTATTATCTCTAGTCCTGCTTCAATTGCGGCATATGAGTGGGCAAAGGTTTGTGCTTGAATTCCTTGAGTAGCATCTACTAGTAGTAATGCACCATCACATGCGATCAATGCTCTAGAAACTTCATATGAAAAATCAACATGCCCAGGGGTATCAATAATGTTTATTATTAAATCATTGAATTTTAATCTAACTGGTTGAGACTTAATTGTTATTCCTTTTTCACGTTCTAAATCCATAGAATCAAGTATCTGGTCTTTATGTTCTCCAGGTTTTATCAAACCAGATTTTTCAATTAATCTATCTGCAAGAGTTGATTTTCCATGATCAACATGGGCAATTATAGAAATATTTCTTATATTTTTATTAATTAACATATGTATTAAGTTAATATCTTATATACTGAAAGGTTTTAAATGGCAAATATTAAATCTCAAAAAAAGAGAATTAAACAAGACAAAATAAGACATTCTCGTAACAAATCTCTCAAGTCAGAGCTTAAAACAGCACTTAAAAATGTATCTTCAAACGCAACTGAAGAAAATAAAGATACAGCTTTAAAGTCTCTAGATATTGCATTCTCAAAAGGAATTATTAAGAAAAGCTTTAGAGATAGAAATAAGTCAAAAATTTCAAATCTCTAATATTTTTTTAATTGATACTAAATATCTTTTAGCTATTGAATTTTCAAAACTATTATTCACTAAATATGTTTCTACTTTATTAGTCAAAATTATAGATTTATCAATTTTTGTTTGCTCAATTTTGTTAACTTTAAACAAGGCATCTTTATATTTATAATCAATTTTTTCATTAAGAATGTTTGCTACAATTTTATCTTCATATTTATATAAAAATTTTATTCTTAATAATTCCTTCGTTAAAAAGGAAGTCAGAGACTTAAAGCTATTTTCATTTTTTATGAAAACATTCAATATTGAATTTTCATAATTTAATTTCGAGTTATAAATATATTTTGATAAATCCCATGGCTTAAAATCTACTTTTTTTTCATCAGAATAAAGTATTTCGACATTGTCAGTAATTTTTTTAAATTTAATCAAATTTGCTTTTTTAATCTGAATAATAAAATTTTCATATTGATTGATCGGTAGGTTGAACTCATTTAAGTCAGTTACAAAGTCATCAAAAATAAAATTTAATTTGCCATAATCAAAAAGTGGTTTTGTATAGCTTTTAAGTTGAAACTTTGCTAATTTGGTAAATTTTTCTTCTGGAATTTTAAATTCACTTAGGTCATTTAAAATTTTTTCTGTAACAATGACCTTCATTATCCGACAAAATTAATTAATTTATCATTGATAAATATTACTTTTTTATAATTTTTTTTATCTATATCAAAATTTCTTTCACACAATTCTTCAACATAGCTTTGACTTGAGCCAGACGGAATTTTTAACGAAAACTTCTTTCTTCCATTTATTTGTATTACTAATTCAAAGTTTGGATCTTTAAGATTTTCTTTATCTACAATTGGCCAATTATTTTCATTTAAATCTTTAGAAAAATAAGTTCTATATAAATCGCTTGTTAGATGAGGTGCCATAGGATGTAACAACATTGTAAAATCTTCAATAATTTTAGATTTAGTAGAAACTGAACAACTTATAGAAACATCTAAAAAATTTGACAATTCATTATTGAATTTCATAAGATCGGATACTGCTGTATTGAATTCAAATTTGTCTAAGTGATTAGTAACAGAATTCACAGTTTGATTCAATTTTCGTAATATCTCTTTTTCAGTATTACTCTTGGATTCATCCAACTCAATAAATTTGTTTATATTGTCCCAAAATTTAGTTAAAAACCTTTTAGTACCTTCTATACCGCCGTCATTCCATTCAACTCCATCGCTAGGTGGAGCCATAAATAAAATATATAATCTAAGTGCATCTGCTCCATGAGTTTTAAAATAAGCCTCGGGATCAACAATATTACCTTTGGATTTAGACATTTTAGAACCACCAAAATTGATCATTCCTTGAGAAAAAAGGTTATGAAAAGGTTCGTTAAAGTCAAGAAAATTCAAATCTCTTAATGCTTTAACAAAAAATCTAGAATAAAGAAGATGGAGAATAGCATGTTCAACACCTCCAATATATTGATCTACTGGCAACCAACTATTTACTTTTTCTTTAGAAAAAGGAATCTGACTGTTTTTTGAATCTACATACCTTAAAAAGTACCAGGAAGAATCTACAAAAGTATCCATAGTATCTGTCTCTCTTTTTGCACTTTCTCCACATTTGGAGCAATTTACATTTAAAAATTCTGAGCTTTTAGCTAAAGGTGATTCTTCTGTGTTTTTGTAATCTTCAATTTCTGGCAATAGTATAGGTAAATTTTCCAATAATTCTGGAACAATACCACAATTTTTACAATGTATTATTGGAATTGGACACCCCCAATATCTTTGTCGACTGATTAACCAGTCTCTCAATCTATAAGTTACCTTTGAAGTTCCTATTTTATTTTGATCCATAAATTCTATAATTTTTTTTGATGCATCTTTATGAGAATTGAGTCCATTAAATTTTTCTGAATTAATAAGTATCCCTTCTTCTAAATAAGCCTCTGACAATTCAATTAATTCAGCATCTTTTTTGTTTATAACTTGAATAATTTCAAGATTGTATTTTTTTGCAAAATCAAAGTCTCGTTGATCGTGAGCAGGAACTGCCATAATTGCTCCAGTTCCATAATTAGCTAATACATAATCTGCAATCCAAAGTGGTACCTCTTTACCATTTAGTGGATTAGTAACTATTAAACCTGTATCTACTCCAGTTTTTTCCTTAGTTACTGACATTCTTTCATAGTCAGTTTTATTTTTTGCAATTTCAATATAATTAATCAACTCATTTTTATTTTTGGATTTACTAATAATTTCTTCTATAAATTTATGTTCAGGAGAGATAATTGCAAAAGTCATACCAAATATTGTGTCTGGTCTAGTAGTGAAGACCTCAAAATTGATATCTGTATTTTTAATTTTTAGAAAAAATTGAGCTCCTTCAGATCGACCAATCCAATTTTCTTGCATAGATTTAACATTTTCTGGCCATTTACCAATTTCGTTTAAACCATCTAGTAATTCTTGAGAATACTTTGAAATTCTAAAAAACCATTGATTTAAGTTCTTTTGGATAATTAAAGAATCGCATCTTTCACAACAACCTTCTACAACCTGTTCATTTGCAAGAACTGTTTTACATGAATCACACCAATTTACTGGTGCATCATTTTTGTAAGCTAAATCATTTTCATATAACTTTAAAAAAAGATATTGAGTCCATTTATAATATTCATTACTGTGGGCGGCAAGTTCTCTTTCCCAATCATAAAGCGAACCTAATCTTTTAATCTGGCTTTTCATATTAGCAATTCTCTCTTCTGTAAATACCTTTGGGTGTATGCCTGTCTTAATTGCAGCATTTTCAGCAGGGAGGCCAAATGAATCCCACCCCATTGGGGATAGAACATTAAAATTATTAAGAAGTTTGTATCTTGTTATTACATCTCCAATTGTATAGTTCCTAATATGACCCATATGTAAATCTCCAGATGGATAAGGATACATACAAAGGTTATAAAATTTTTTTTCTGAATTTTTGGAGTTACAATAAATTACTTTATTAACCTCCCATTCATTTTGCCATTTTTTTTCAATTTCTGAAAAATTGTAATTTTTCATATCTTATAAACCTGTTCTATCTTTGAATATAAATTTTCAACATCATAGTTAATTAAATATTTTTCAATATTATTTATTTTTTCAGAATAAATAGCTTCATTTTTAAATTCCTCAGTTGAAAGTTTAATATTTTCTATTAATTCATCTATATTGTTAAAGAGATATCCATTATTCTTTGTAACTAATTGATTCATGGGTTCCACATTTCTTGTTATACATATTTTATAAAAACTTAAAGCTTCTAATAAAACTAAGCCCAAACCTTCTGAGTAAGAAGGGAAAATAAAAATATCAATTTTTTTGAAAAATTCGTCTTGATTATTTACATACCCTAAAAATTTATATCTTTCAAAATGATTTTTTTTAATTTTTCCTTTTAAGAATTTAATATATTGTTCTGAACCCTGCCCACCTATCAAGCAATTAAATTCTATATTTGCCTTATTCAACGCTGAAATCAGATCTTCTATACCTTTATTCTGGTTTAATCTACCAAGAAATCCAAAAGTAATCTTTTGATTTAAATTTTGTTTCTGTAAATTTTTCTTTTTTATCCAATAATTTATTACATATGGATCAATTTTATTGTTTAATCCATAAAGCCAATTTTTAACTTCATCAGATATAACAATTACATTATCAGCTGTTTCCCAACATAATATAATTTTTTTGAAAATAAATATTTTAAGTTTACTAACAAATGAATTATCAAGGTATGTATCATATTTACCATGAATTGAAACAACCCAATTAGAGAAATTTAAGTTCTTTGAATATTTTTTATTAAGATAAACCATGAAATCGCTTCGAGGTTGATGCGAATGTATAATTTCAAAATTTTCAATTTTAAAAATACCTCTTAATCGAAAATATGAAAAAATGTTAATTGCTCGTGGACCACGTAGTCTATAAATTTTTACTCCTAACTCTATTAATTCATTTTCTATACTGTAGGTTATTTTTGAATCTGGTCCTATTGCGATTACGTATACATCTATTTTGTTTTTTAATTGTTCTGCACATAAATTTAATAAATGAGTTTCGGCCCCACCTCTATTAAGAGAATTTATTACATGACAAACTTTCATCTATATTCTCGGTGTAATCCAAGTTGATTTTGGAGGAAGTAGATATTTTAAAGACATTATTTCTTTTTTTTCAATTGGAGCAAAACTGATTATTTTTTTGCTATCAATTTTCGAGGTTGTTGCTGGTTTGATAAGTTCAGACTCTTGAATTATTTTCTTGAATTTATATAAGTCAAGTTTGCTTTTAAATAATGGAGATGAAAAATATTTATTATTAAATCGTATTGTATTAAATGTTTTTTCAGAAATTTTAAATTTGTTTTTTTCCAATATTTTTTTAAATAATTCAGTTTGAACTTTTAATTCGAAAATATATGAAAATACATTAACTTCATTTGGATTGACAATTATACATTTTAGTTTATGAATTTGGTGAGTAGTTTGTGCAAAATTCCATCTGTGATGGCCATCAAGTAAATATATAAACTTAAAGTCTGCACCATTACTTTTTTTATTTTCAAATTCTTCAAATGATGGCATTACTATAATTGGTTCAAACTCATTGATATTGGAATTTAGTGGTATTTCAGTTTGAATTTCTTCATGTAGATATACATTGTCTTGATTGATATCAAAATTTCTAAAGTCAGTTAAATATGCCTCACAATCATAATTTTTAAAAAAATATTTTTCAGTAAAGTCAACTTTCACTATGATTCACTTTTTAAAAATTTCTCAAATATATTTATGAAATATGTAAACATTTTATTACCTATGCTGTTGTACAGACTGACTCTAATACCCCCTACACTACGATGACCACTAATTCCAATTATTCCTGCGTTTTTAGCATAATTTATAAATTTTTGATTTAAATCCATATTTTTGAAATTAAATACTACATTTGATCTTGATCTATATTCCTTGTCGACTAAAAAGTTGATTTTGTCTGTTTGGCTCTCAAGTAACATATAAAGTAAATCTGATTGATGAATTGATTGTTTTTCAAAATATTCAATTCCACCCATTTCTTGCATCCATTCCAACATAAGTTTTAATACAAAAATTGAGTAAGTTGAAGGGGTATTTAACAAAGAATCCGCATCGTACAATTTTTTTAAATTTAGATAAGATGAATTATTATTTTCATTTACTATTGCTTCATTTACAAACGAAACTGTTACACCTGGTATTCCTAAATTTTTTTGTGCACCAGCATAAATATATTGAATGTTATCAAAATTAAATTTATACGATCCAATATCTGAAGACATATCAACAATTAATTTTGGATGATTTATATTGTTAAAGTTCCTAATCTGAATACCATCTATTGTCTCATTACTCGTAATATGAAGATAATCTGAGTCTGTAAAGTTAAAATTTTGAATATTATTCAAAATATCCTTAGAAAATTTGTAACTAATTATATTTTGGTATTCTGATTCAAAATCTTTAAAGGATTTCAATCCCCAATAACCATTTATCATACAACCTAATTTTTTACCTTTAGGTATATTCTTAGAAATTAACGTGTTTTGATATGTTGCACCGCCTTGTAATAATAAAATTTTAAAATTACTTGGTAGGTTAAATAATTTTTTAAAATTCTCATTTAAGTTTTCTAGAATATCATTAAATTCTGAGCTTCTATGTGAAATTTCTAAAATCGAGCTATTTATAGGAGAATAATATTTAACTGCTTGGGAAGCTTTTGAAATAACTTCGCTAGGCAATTTCGTTGGGCCAGCGGAAAAATTATAAATTTTCATATGTATTTGCCTTATAAGATAGTTGATAGGTATACCCCAAAATCAATCCAAAATAAACATTAAATTCCTCGATGGGGTTAATTATAATAAAAAGTGTTACTGCAATTAACAATATATTATTCTTTAAAGACCTTAATTTAAAATATAATTTAAAAATCATCAGAACTAAAAGTACCAAAAATAAAAATCCATAAGTTAGATAATAGAAAGCAATTTTATTTTGAATATTAATCGGATATCGTAAAAGAGAGTATCTACCTGTTCCAAAATTTTGGGTAGGATAAAAATCTAATAAATATTTAGGTAATGTTCTATTTGTTAAATACATTTCTAAAGTTGTATCTTGATATAAATATTGTTGAAATCCAAAGTTAACTCCTAAATAACCTGAGTTATCATAAATAAGAAACTTGTCAAAAATATAGTTTAAAATTTCAAATCTTTCAGAATCAAATTCAAAAATTTTATTATTGTTTTTAATATTTATATCTGAGTTTATTGTTGTTTGCTCAACTTTGATATTTTTATTAATTTCTTGGTTAAATTCTTTGCAATCGATACTTTGTGGATTTATTTGACATTCGTAAAGATTTAACTGTGAAAAAATAAATATTCCAATGATAAAAAGTAAAATATTTTTATCAAAATTTTGTTTATTTTTTAGAAAAAACACTAATTGAAATAAAACAACTATTGCACAGATAACTTCAACAAAATCACTTTTTGTTAAACCGATGCATAAAGCAGCAATAAAGATAAAAAGCTTTGAAATATTTTTATTATATTTTAACAATAATAAGCATAAAGGAAATAAATAAGTAGCTAAATATGATGGCTCTCTAAATGTTCCAAGCGCTCTATGAGAACTTTTTGGCCAAAAGGTGGTTTGTGCTGAATCAATATAAACACTTGTATTAGATCTATTTCTTATTGGTTCATAAAAATCAAAAATTTGTGCTAAATAAATATAAAAAGTTATAAAAATACAAATCAAAGCTACATATTTTTGAAATTCAAAAAAATTTTTATGATGAATTAAGTCGTCTTCAATTATATTTTTAAAAATTAAAATCCCAGAAATTAAATTAAAATTTCTTAAAATTAAATATTGAATATTTGAATTAGTAAATTCTATTGAACCAAAATTAGAAATCTCGAAAATTAATGACAAAAATAATACCAAAAAAATTAGATTTACATTTTTACTAATATTTTTCGAGAAACAATATGAAATAAATATAATAAAAAAACCTATCCAGTTAATTGGAATGCTTTTAAATGTATATGCATCTAAAAAAATTAATGGTAAACCTAAAAATTTTAGATAAGTAATTTTAAACATTATGTTGTTCACAATATTAAGTTTAACTATCTTATTGAGAGTAGATTAGCTATATCTTATTATAAAAAATTTTGATTTCATATATTTTTTGAAGTATTACTCCAATAGTCGCACTTATAGCAATTCCATAAATTGGAAATATAGATGAGAAAATATAAGAAAATAACAAAAAGGTTATTGTGTTTATTAATCGTGAAATTGTATGAAAATTAATCTTTTCATTTAATAACAACACATGTCTTATCCAAAAAGTATTTAAATAAAATAAATAACCTATTAAAAGAATTAATACTTGAAAATAAGCTTGCTCAAAATTTTCTCCAAATATTGTTGAAATAAAAAACTTACCAAAAATTAAATAAAATAAAGCAAAACATATCGAAATGGGAAATAAAAATGACTTTACTAAATTAGTCGCTTCAAATTTATTGTTATTCAGGGAAATCCTATTTTGGACTACAGGAGTCAGTGCATTAACAATGTAATTAATTGGTTCGATTGATCTTTTAGCTACTCTATATAATCCAACTGTATAAAAATTTGTAAAAATACTTAATAAGATTAAGTCAAAATGTTGAGGAATTAAACCTACAAGTTGGTCGCCTCTTTGTTTGAAGTAATTAATTTTTATGACTTTTAAAAAACTTTTGAATGCTTTAGTGCTTACCTTAGCGTTTACAATATTAGTTTTTGAAAAAATTAATGAAATCAATCCAAAAGAAATAGAAAATATTACTTGTGATAATAAAAAATTTTCAATAGTTGGGTTCTTAACGAAAAAAAATATTATGTAAAGAAACCTAAGTAAAATTGCAGCAAATTCACAATAAGCTATTTTTTTGAATTTTTTTTCAAAAGTAAAAAAAGCTTTAGCCGTCTCAGAAAAACCTTGAATTACCCTTGAAAAAATAAAAAGATGAATAGTTTGGTTTAATGTAAAATTTCCAAAATTATAATTCAAAGGAGAAATCAATAAAATTATACATATAAAGTAAGCAATACTACCAATAAATAAATCAAAAAAAATAGATAAAGTGAATACATTTTCTTTATGTTTTGAAAGAAAAATTAAAATTACATCACTATTTCTACTATTTAAGCTTCTAAAAACAAATGAAACTATAACTATAAGTAGACTTACTCTGCCAAAAGCTTCAACACCAAGTTGTCTTGTTACAATACCTACTTGGATAAATAGAATTACTACAATAAAAATTTGAGTTGCAGCTAACTCTTTAATCTCATTTAAGATTTTTTTTGCAAAACCTAGGTTCATTTTGTGGAGCTGAGGGGATTTGAACCCCTGACCCCTTGCATGCCATGCAAGTACTCTACCAACTGAGCTACAGCCCCTAAATTTTTAGCCGAAATTAGCAATAGTTTGACTATCAAAATATATATCTTCAATATTGTAATATTCTCTTGATTCTTCATTAAAAATCTGAATTAAGATACCCTTGATACTAATTAATAGCCATGAAGTGTTGTAACCTTCATAATCAATTTTTTCAATTTTAAGCTCTTTTTTTATTTTTTTAATAATTGGATTCATTTGAGCAATCGAATTTGCTGTTGCAATTAAAACATGGTCATGATATGTATTTTTTTTTAATTCAATTAGCTTAATATTCGTAAATTTTTGAGAAAACATTAAATCTATAAGACTGTTTAATAGGAACTCTTTTTGAAAGTCTATTGTAAAATTTTGGTTCACTAATAAATATATTACCATGTAATTTAAATGGCACTATTCTTAAATTGAGGACTGTTTGAAAAAAATTATCATTGTTGGTGCTGGTGAAGTTGGAAGTTTTCTTGCTACAAAATTATCTAGTGAACAACATGATGTTGTTGTAATTGAGAAAAACTCATCAAAAGTAGAAGAGCTAA
>Ga0129342_1000125_pt1 | contig 27985 bp, 24 predicted proteins | sample CPBDNA_5_FD_94426 | JGI IMG/M metagenome (GOLD analysis project Ga0129342, IMG submission 94426) | Freshwater to marine salinity gradient microbial communities from Chesapeake Bay, USA - CPBay_Sum_15_0.2_DNA | ecosystem: Environmental > Aquatic > Marine > Coastal | place: USA: Chesapeake Bay...
TCAAGGGCGCCGACAGCAAGGAATATGTCACGATTGTTCCAAGTGATGCGAATGTGACGGATCTGTTGATTTCCAACGGCGTTGTCATCCGTGCCGAGCAGCAAGAGCAATCCGGCCTTCAATCCTTTTTGATGACACTTTTCCCGTTCCTTCTTTTAATCGGTGTTTGGGTTTATTTTATGAACCGGATGCAAGGCGGAGGCAAAGGGGGCGCGATGGGCTTTGGCAAATCTCGCGCCAAGCTTTTGACTGAAAAGCAGGGACGCGTCACATTCGATGATGTTGCCGGCATTGATGAGGCCAAAGAAGAGCTTGAGGAAATAGTGGAATTCCTTAGAAACCCTCAGAAGTTCTCGCGCTTGGGCGGACGTATTCCCAAAGGCGCGTTGCTTGTTGGTCCTCCGGGTACCGGTAAAACGCTTCTGGCACGCGCGATCGCGGGAGAAGCGGGTGTTCCGTTCTTTACAATCTCAGGGTCTGATTTTGTTGAAATGTTTGTAGGTGTCGGGGCAAGCCGCGTGCGCGATATGTTCGAGCAGGCCAAAAAGAACGCGCCATGTATTGTGTTTATCGATGAAATTGACGCCGTTGGGCGTAACCGTGGTGCTGGATATGGCGGGGGCAACGACGAGCGCGAACAAACCTTGAACCAGCTTTTGGTGGAAATGGACGGTTTTGACGCGAATGAAGGTGTGATCATTCTGGCTGCAACGAACCGGCGTGATGTTCTTGATCCAGCCCTTTTGCGTCCGGGTCGCTTTGACCGTCAGGTGACCGTGCCAAACCCCGATATCAAGGGCCGTGAGAAAATTTTGAACGTGCATGCGCGCAAGACCCCGCTGGGTCCAGATGTGGATTTGCGTTTGATTGCACGCGGCACACCAGGATTTTCTGGGGCGGATCTTGCCAACCTTGTGAACGAAGCGGCCTTGATGGCGGCGCGTATCGGTCGCTCTGTTGTCAATATGGTGGATTTTGAGAACGCAAAAGACAAAGTGATGATGGGTGCTGAGCGACGCAGTATGGTGTTGACAGCGGATCAAAAGGAAAAAACCGCCTATCATGAAGCGGGGCATGCGATTGTTGGTCTTAGCCTTCCACAATGTGATCCAGTATATAAAGCCACGATTATCCCGCGTGGTGGTGCCTTGGGCATGGTCGTGTCTTTGCCTGAAATTGACCGTTTGAATTGGCATAAATCGGAATGTGAAGAAAAGCTCGCCATGACGATGGCCGGAAAAGCGGCAGAGATCATCAAATATGGCGAGGAAAATGTCTCCAACGGCCCCGCGGGGGATATTCAACAGGCCTCTGGGCTAGCGCGCGCAATGGTGTTGCGGTGGGGCATGTCCGAAAAAGTGGGTGATGTGGATTATTCCGAAGCCCATGAAGGGTATTCAGGCAATACTGCGGGATTTTCTGTTTCAGCGAATACGAAAGAGTTGATCGAAGAGGAAGTAAGGCGCTTTATCCGTGAAGCATATGATCGGGCGCACGCAATCCTGCTTGAAAAACGTGATGAATGGGAACGGCTGGCAGAGGGGCTCTTGGAATATGAAACCCTGACAGGAGATCAGATCAAACGCGTTATGCGCGGAGAAGATCCAGAAGCGGACGACGGCGAAGACGACACCACGAAAAGTGGTGGTACACCTTCCTTAACAGCAATTCCCAAAACGAAACCCAAAAGTAAACCTTCGGGGGATCCAGATTTGGCGCCTGAGCCAACGTAGCAGCGTTCATAGTGCTGAAATAGATAAACCCGCTGTAAGACAGGCAGCGGGTTTTTTGTTGACCGACTAACCTCTTCTCTTGCCGCTTAGGAATGTATCGGTCCCATTCCGCAAGCAAGGGCAGCTTCGCGCACCGCCTCAGAATAGGTCGGATGCGCATGACATGTCAGAGCAAGATCTTCGGCAGAGGCCCCAAATTCCATCGCCACGCAAATTTCATGAATCAGGTCTCCGGCGCTGGGACCAATGATATGCGCCCCAAGGATCCTGTCAGTATTTGCATCCGCCAAAAGTTTGACAAACCCATCTGTTGCAAAATTCGCTTTGGCGCGTCCATTGCCCATGAACATGAATTTTCCAACCTTGTACGCGCGGCCCTCTTGTTTGAGCGCGTCCTCGGTAAGGCCCACGTTTGCGACTTCCGGATGCGTATAAATCACACCAGGGATGACACCATAATTCACATGTCCATGCTTACCGGCGATAACGTCTGCGGCGGCCATGCCTTCGTCTTCGGCCTTATGTGCCAGCATTGGGCCGTCGATCGCATCCCCAATTGCATAGATGCCATTCACATTTGTGCGCCATTTGTTATCAGTTTTGATCTGTCCCCGATCTGACAGAGCCACACCTAGCGCCTCAAGCCCAAGCCCATCGGTGAATGTCCTGCGTCCGGTTGCCACCAGTACTGTATCTGCGTCCAGCTGATGTTCGCTATCGTCTTTGCGCAGCTTATAGGTGACTTTCGCCTTTGTTTTCAGTTTTTCAACAGAAGATACGGCTGCCCCCATAATGAATTTCAGTCCCTGCTTTTTCAGCGTGCGTTGAAAGGTTTTCTGCACATCGCTGTCCATGCCGGGGGTGATCGCATCCAGAAATTCAATAACGGTGACCTCGCTTCCGAGACGCGCGTAAACGGAGCCAAGTTCCAGTCCAATGACACCAGCCCCGATGACCACCAGTTTCTTCGGGATTTTGGGAAGGGTAAGCGCCCCTGTTGACGTCACAACCGTTGCTTCATCAATTTCTATACCGGGAAGGGAGGAGGGCACAGATCCTGACGCAATGATGATGTTCTTTGTTGAATAGACCTCATCTCCGACGTTGACTTGTCCGGGGGCCGGAATGGATCCCCATCCTTTGAGCCAGTCTATTTTGTTCTTTTTAAAAAGAAATTCGACACCCTTTGTATTGGCGGACACGGTATCCTCTTTATAGGAAAGCATTTGTTGCCAATCTACCGAGGGGCTTTTACCCTTCAGGCCCATTTTCGCAAAGTTGTGTTCCGCCTCATGTAACATATGACTGGCATGCAATAGCGCCTTTGAGGGAATGCATCCAACGTTCAGGCAGGTTCCACCTAGCGTATCGCGACCCTCGACACAGGCGGTTTTCAGACCATGTTGGGCGCAGCGTATAGCGGCCACATACCCTCCCGGGCCTGATCCGATGACAATAACATCATATGCTGACATTTTTTTTCCTTTATTCAAATATCGCAGCAGACCGACTTAGAGGTCCATTAACAACCGCCGTGGATCTTCGAGCGCCTCTTTCACGCGGACAAGGAAGGTCACGGCGCCCTTTCCATCCACAATACGGTGATCATAGCTGAGTGCGAGATACATCATAGGTCGGATCACAACTTCGCCATTGACGGCGACGGGGCGGTCTTGGATTTTATGCATGCCAAGGATGCCAGACTGAGGTGGGTTCAAAATAGGAGAAGACATCAAGGACCCGTAAATACCCCCATTTGAAATGGTGAAGGTTCCCCCCTGCATTTCGGCCATGCTCAACTTTCCATCGCGCGCACGTAAACCTTTTTCTGCGATTGCTTTTTCGATATCCGCGAATGACATGGAATCGGCGTCCCGGATCACAGGCACCACGAGGCCCGTTGGTGTTCCAGTCGCAATACCCATATGCACAAAGTTTTTGTAAACGATATCGGTGCCGTCAATCTCGGCATTTACTTCGGGCACCTCATGTAACGCATGACAGCAGGCTTTGGTGAAAAAGGACATAAATCCAAGTTTCACCCCATGTTTTTTCACAAAGAGATCTTTGTATTCGGCCCTCAGATCCATAACCGCGCTCATATCCACCTCATTGTATGTGGTCAGCATTGCGGCTGTATTTTGACTGTCCTTAAGGCGGCGCGCGATGGTTTGGCGCAGACGGGTCATTTTTACCCGTTCTTCGCGTGACGCATCATTTGCGCTCACTGGCGCGCGCGGAGCTTGCGCGACCTCAGCTGTCGTCTGGGTGCTGGCAATTGCTTTGGCGATGTCATCTTTCATAATGCGTCCATCTCGTCCTGTTCCGGTGACCTGATCGCGGCTCAGGTGTGCCTCTGCCATCGCCTTTTTCGCGGATGGGGCGTCTTCGATGTCTTTGCTTGCCGCAGGTGCGGTTTGTTTCGCTGCGGCCGGAGCGTCTTCGCTGGAGGGCGCTGCGCTTTGTGCACTACCGATCACGGCCAGTTTCGCACTGGCTTGAACAGTTGTACCTTCTGGAGCCAGTATACTGGTCAATACGCCAGCCGCTGGGGCGGGTACTTCGACGCTGACCTTGTCAGTTTCCAATTCACACAGCATTTCATCTTGTGCGACTGTGTCGCCTACGGTCTTGAACCAAGATGATACGGTTGCTTCTGTAACGCTTTCGCCCAAAGTGGGCACCATCACGTCAACACTTGCAGCGTCGGCGCTGTTTTCAGCCGATTCAACAGGTGTGCTTTTGGGTTTGGACGTGGCAGCGTCGGAGCCTTCTGAAATCGTGGCCAGAAGTGCATTAAGCCCAACTGTGGACCCTTCGGCGGCGATAATTTCGCTTAGCACTCCTGACGCAGGACTTGGCACCTCAACAGTGACCTTGTCCGTTTCTAATTCACAAAGCATTTCGTCTTGTTTGACGGCATCTCCCGGTGCTTTAAACCAAGTCGCGACCGTCGCTTCGGTGACGGATTCGCCAAGTGTGGGAACGCGAATTTCGATGGTCATGTCCCTAGTTTCCTTTGATGTCGAGCGCATCTGCAATCAGCGCTTCTTGTTGGGCTTTATGTTGTGAGGCCAGCCCCGTCGCCGGAGAGGCGCTGGCAGGACGACCGGCATAAACGGGGCGTGTGTGTTTTGCGTTCATCCGGGAAAGTACCCATTCAAGGTTGGGTTCCATAAAACTCCAAGCCCCCTGATTTTTGGGTTCTTCCTGACACCAGACCATTTCGGCGTTTTTGAAGCGTTCAAGTTCCTTCAGCGCGGAAATGGCAGGGAAGGGGTAGAATTGTTCAAACCGCATCAGGTAGATATCGTCAATGCCGCGCGCCGCGCGCTCTTCGAACAGATCAAAATATACTTTTCCAGAACACATGACGACCCGTTTGATTTTTTTGTCTGCGACCAATTTGGTTTCTGATTGTCCGAATTGCGCATCATCCCAAAGGACCCTGTGGAAAGAGGAGTCATCAGTAAACTCCTCCATCTTTGAAACAGCCAAACGGTGGCGCAGCAAAGATTTTGGCGTCATCAAAATCAATGGCTTGCGGAAACTTCGATGAATTTGACGCCGCAGAATGTGGAAATAATTGGCAGGTGTCGTGCAGTTTGCCACGATCCAATTGTCTTGTCCGCACATTTGTAAGAACCGTTCCAAACGCGCAGAGGAATGCTCTGGTCCTTGCCCTTCATACCCATGGGGTAGAAGGGTGACCAGACCTGACATGCGCAACCATTTGCTTTCGCCAGAGCTGACAAATTGGTCAAACATAATCTGTGCACCGTTGGCAAAGTCTCCAAACTGCGCCTCCCAGAGCGTCAGAGCGTTAGGCTCTGCCAAGGAATATCCGTATTCGAAACCCAAGACAGCATATTCAGAGAGCATCGAATCGATGACTTCATAACGTTCCTGACCCTCACGTATATTGTTGAGCGGATAGTAACGTTCTTCAGTGTCTTGATTGACAAGACCAGAATGACGTTGGCTAAAGGTGCCACGTGTGCTGTCTTGTCCGGCAAGGCGCACTGGGAATCCTTCCGTCAAAAGCGAGCCAAAGGCCAATGCCTCACCGGTCGCCCAATCGATCCCCTGTCCCGTTTCAAACATCTTTTTCTTTGCTTCCAAAAGACGCTGGATCGTTTTGTGAAGCGGATACCCCGCCGGAGTCCGGCACAGCGCCTCTCCAACCTCGTGAAACGTGTCTTTTGAAATGGCCGTTGTCCCGCGTTGATATTCTTCATCCCGTTTGTTGAGATGCGACCACCGCCCGTCTAGCCAATCGGCTTTGTTGGGTTTGTAATCTTTACCGGCTTCGAATTCGTCGTTCATACGCGCCTGAAAGGCAGCCTTTAGATCTTCGATTTCGCCCTCAGGGATCAGACCGTCTTTGACCAAACGTTCGGTATAAAGCGCGAGGCTCGTCTTTTGTTTTTTGATTTTGTTATACATGAGGGGGTTTGTGAACATTGGTTCATCCCCTTCATTGTGACCAAAGCGTCGATAACAGAAAATGTCGATCACTGCATCTTTGTGAAATTTTTGTCGAAACTCTGTTGCCACTTTGGCAGCATGAACGACCGCTTCTGGATCATCTCCGTTCACATGGAAAATCGGTGCTTCGACCATCAGGGCGATATCGGTCGGGTAGGGTGACGAACGACTGAAATGTGGTGCGGTGGTAAAGCCGATCTGGTTGTTGACAACCACATGAATTGTCCCGCCGGTGCGATGTCCAACAAGCCCAGACAGCCCGAAACATTCAGCAACAACCCCTTGACCAGCAAAAGCCGCATCCCCATGCAGCAAGAGCGGCATGACTTGGGTGCGGTCGTGGTCATTTAACTGCTGTTGCTTGGCGCGCACTTTGCCAAGCACAACAGGGTTGACCGCCTCAAGATGGCTCGGATTTGCAGTCAAAGACAAGTGAACGATATTGCCATCAAAGTCGCGATCTGACGACGCGCCAAGGTGGTATTTCACATCCCCTGATCCATCAACATCTTCTGGTTTGAACGACCCGCCCTGAAATTCGTTGAAAATGGCGCGATAGGGTTTTTGCATGACGTTTGCCAGAACCGACAGACGTCCACGGTGAGGCATTCCGATCACGATTTCTTTGACACCTAATGCTCCGCCACGTTTGATGATTTGTTCAAGTGCCGGAATGAGGCTTTCACCGCCATCAAGGCCAAAACGCTTGGTGCCCATATATTTAACATGCAAAAACTTTTCGAAGCCTTCTGCTTCGACCATTTTATTGAGGATTGCTTTACGTCCTTCGCGCGTGAAACGGATCTCTTTGTCGAATCCTTCGATCCGCTCTTTCAGCCAAGACGACTGCTCAGGATCGGAAATATGCATATATTGCAGCGCAAAAGTGCCGCAATAGGTACGCGATACGATTTCGATGATCTGGCGCATAGACGCAATCTGCAACCCGAGCACATTATCAATGAAAATTGGCCTATCCATATCGGCTTCGGTGAAGCCATATGATTTCGGATCAAGTTCGGGGTGCTGTGTTTTCTCGCGCATGTCCAGCGGATCAAGGTCAGCAGCTAGATGCCCCCTGATGCGATAGGCGCGGATGATCATGAGCGCACGGATGCTGTCCAAAACGGCACGTTTGATCGCCTCATCTGACATCTCAACGCCTGTTTCAACTGCTTTTTGTGCAATTTTTGCACCTGCTTCTTTGGCCTCATTTGCCGTGCTAGGCCACATTCCATCAAGAGCAGCGGTCATTTCGTCATTTGGTGTGGGCGGCCAATCACTGCGGGCCCAAGACGGACCGCTGGCCTCTTTTTTGACATCAATTTCCGTATCACCAAGAGCGGCGAAAAAATCCCGCCAAGCGGCATCTACGGCGTTGGGGTCATTGGCAAATTGTGCATAAAGTTGCTCAAGGTATTGCGCATTATGCCCCTGCATGAAACTTGAGGCATGAAACTGATCGTTTGGGGATTGGTCAGTCATTTGGTCACTCCATGTGATGGGGTGGGACAGGGGCTATGATTCCTGTCCAAACCCCATATTCATTTACCCAATCGCTTCTAAAACTGCTTCGCCAAGCGTCGCGGGGCTGTCAGCCACAACGATGCCTGCGCTGCGCATGGCTTCGATTTTGTCTTCTGCACCACCTTTGCCGCCGGCGACAATTGCACCCGCGTGCCCCATACGCCGTCCGGGAGGGGCCGTGCGTCCGGCGATAAAGCCTGCAATCGGTTTGCTGCGCCCGCGTTTGGCTTCATCTTTGATGAATTGTGCGGCCTCTTCTTCGGCGCTGCCGCCAATTTCGCCGATCATAATGATGGATTGGGTTTCCTCATCCCCTAGGAACCATTCCAAAACATCAATATGTTCGGTGCCTTTAATCGGGTCGCCCCCTATGCCCACACAGGTTGATTGTCCAAGGCCCACATCGGTCGTCTGTTTGACCGCTTCATAGGTGAGCGTGCCGGAGCGGGACACAACACCCACTGAGCCGCGTTTGTGAATATGACCGGGCATGATGCCAATTTTGCAGGCATCTGGCGTGATGACGCCCGGACAATTTGGTCCGACGAGAACTGAGTTGCTGTCCATCAACGCGCGTTTCACCTTCATCATGTCAAGCACTGGAATGCCCTCTGTGATGGCGACAATGAGTTCCATTTCTGCGTCGATGGCTTCTAGAATGCTGTCTGCCGCAAAGGGCGGTGGGACGTATATCACGGTCGCATTGGCGCCAGTTACATGTTTTGCTTCGTGCACAGAGTTAAACACGGGAAGATCAAGATGGGTTTGCCCGCCTTTGCCCGGTGTCACCCCGCCAACCATTTTGGTGCCATAAGCAATTGCCTGTTCTGAGTGAAAGGTACCCTGAGATCCGGTAAACCCCTGACAGATGACTTTGGTGTTTTCATTTACAAGGACGGCCATACTTTATCCCTTCACCGCTTTAACAATTTTTTCTGCCCCATCTTTCAGGTTGTCTGCGGCGATCACGTCCAAACCGGAAGAATTGATAATATTTTTGCCTTGCTCCACATTCGTTCCTTCGAGACGAACGACAAGCGGCACCTTGAGGCCAACTTCTTTCACCGCAGCGACAACGCCCTCGGCGATCACGTCACAGCGCATGATGCCGCCAAAAATATTCACGAGAATACCTTTGACGTTTGGATCAGACGTAATGATTTTAAAGGCTTCAGTTACTTTTTCTTTGGTCGCACCACCACCGACATCGAGGAAGTTCGCAGGTTCGGCACCATAGAGTTTGATGATGTCCATTGTCGCCATAGCAAGGCCCGCACCATTCACCATACACCCTATTTCTCCGTCCAGTGCGATATAGTTGAGGTCATATTTTGAGGCCTCAAGCTCTTTGGGATCTTCTTCTGTCGTATCGCGAAGTTCTGAAATATCTGCGTGGCGATAAACAGCGTTGCTGTCAAAGCCCATTTTCGCATCCAGACATTTCAGTTCACCCTCTTTGGTCACGATCAACGGGTTAATTTCAAGCATTTCCATGTCTTTATCGACAAAGAGGCGATAGAGCGTGCCCATAAGGGATACGCATTGTTTGATCTGCTTGCCTTCGAGCCCCAACATAAAGGCAATGCGGCGTCCATGATAGGCTTGATACCCCGTTGCAGGGTCGACGGCAAAGGACAGGATCAATTCGGGGGAATTTGCCGCCACCTCTTCGATGTCCATCCCGCCCTCTGTCGAACAGACAAAGGAAATGCGGCTGCTTTGACGGTCTACAAGCAACGCAAGGTAGAGCTCTTTGGAAATATCAGCGCCATCTTCTATGTAGATGCGGTTGACTTGTTTTCCCGTCGGTCCTGTCTGATGGGTGACAAGCGTGCGCCCGAGCATTTTTTTTGCCTCTTCTGCGGCCTGAGATGCAGAATGGGCTATACGAACCCCACCTTTTTCGCCCGCATCGGCTTCTTTGAACGTCCCTTTGCCACGGCCTCCGGCGTGAATTTGTGCTTTGACGACCCAAAGAGGACCATCAAGTTCTCCGGCGGATGTTTTTGCATCTTCTGCTTTCAGAACGACGCGTCCATCAGATACAGGTGCCCCATAAGCGCGAAGCAATCCCTTCGCCTGATATTCATGGATATTCATCTAGTTTCCCGTTCAGCTATGACTTGAGATTCCCATATGCTAATATTTTGGGAATTAAAAATGTGTTTTTGGTTTTTTAGCGGGGAATTTGTAAAAAATTACCAGTTTGTGATCACTAAAATTTTCACTGTGATCACAAATTATTGGCGAGCAAAAGGCGAACGATTATTATCACTATTTCTAACCCGCTCGGAAAGAAGCGAACACTCTCTTTTCAGATGATTTTTGAGAGGCGTCATGCGGTTTCCTTAGTGTGGAATTGAACTTTTAAAATAACAGTCGGCAAAAACAAAAGGCGCGCGTTCCGATGAAAGAACACGCGCCTCAGAGATGGTTATTTATCTTCGAAGATTTCGAAGCAATTGGAAAGACGGCCTAATTCAAGCTTGGGTCAATGGCCTTGCAGGCTTCGACTAATCCGTTGACAGCATTGACGGAATTGTCAAACATCAGCTGTTCTTGCGCATTCAGCTTGATATCGGCGATGCGTTCAATCCCTCCACTGCCAATGATCGTTGGAACACCGACATACATTCCATCGAGGCCAAATTCGCCTTTGCAGTAAGCCGCACAGGGCAACAGACGTTTCTGGTCTTTGATGTAGGCCTCGGCCATTTCTATTGCAGAAGTGGCCGGCGCATAAAAGGCAGAGCCGGTTTTCAAAAGCCCGACGATCTCTGCGCCGCCATCGCGCGTTCTTTGAATGATTGCATCCAGCCGATCCTGAGTTGTCCATCCCATTTCAACAAGATCAGGAAGAGGTATACCGGCAACAGTCGAATAGCGCGCCAAAGGTACCATTGTATCACCATGTCCGCCAAGAACAAAGGCGGTCACATCTCGCATTGATACGTTAAATTCTTCTGCAAGGAAATGACGAAACCGGGCAGAATCCAAAACGCCCGCCATGCCACAGACTTTCTGATGTGGCAGGCCAGAAAATTCACGCAGGGCCCAGACCATCGCATCCAGCGGGTTTGTGATACAGATTACGAATGCGTTTGGCGCGTGCTCACGAATACCTTCGCCCACAGATTTCATGACTTTGAGATTAATACCCAAAAGATCATCCCGGCTCATTCCGGGTTTGCGAGGAACACCTGCGGTGACAATACAGACATCCGCCCCCGCAATATCACTATATGACTGTGTGCCCTTTAGGGAGGCATCGAAGCCCTCTGCGGGACCTGACTGCGCAATGTCCAGCGCTTTGCCCTGAGGCACGCCCTCAGCGATATCGAACAAGACCACATCGCCAAGCTCTTTGATTGCGGCCAGATGGGCCAATGTTCCGCCAATTTGTCCTGCGCCAATCAGCGCTATTTTTGGTCGTGCCATGATAAAGGTGACTCCAAGTGCTGTAAAATATGCAATGGGGTAGACCTTTCTTGGGTTGAAGGCAAGTCTTCGGGCGTAAGGAACCGGACTGCGCGTCGCTATGGGCTTGCAGAAGCTAAGGCCAGAGTTTTAAAGAGGTGGTGTAATTCCCCGAAAGGTTCCAATTTTGGAAAGCTTTGAATTTTTCATCACAGCATCCGCGGCTGTTGTTTTTGCTGGCGTATCCAAGGGGGGATTTGGATCGGGTGCGGCCTTTGTGGCCGCCGCAGGTCTTGCAACCGTGATCGACCCGGGTCAAGCCATTGGGCTTATGTTGCCACTTTTGATGTTAATGGATGTGACGAGCCTGAAACCCTATTGGGGGCAGTGGTTAAAGAAAGAATCGCTTTATCTCTGCTTGGGCGGGATGCCTGGCGTAGCGCTGGGTGTGTGGTTTTACAGCCTTGCAGATGCCAATATGTTACGCCTTTTGATCGGTGTGATCAGCTTGCTGTTTGTGCTTTGGCAGGCCATACAGGCCTATGGTTTTGTCCCTAGGGCAAAGGAAAAACTACCCCCTTGGGCCGGTGGACTTGCAGGAGTTGCCGCAGGATTTACCAGTTTCGTGAGCCATGCCGGCGGCCCACCCGCAGCAATCTATTTACTGTCCGCAAAGCCAAGCAAAACGGAATATCAGGCCACCACGGTGATTGTTTTTTGGGTTATAAATATTGCCAAGGCCTTGCCATACAGCTTTTTAGGTCTGTTCACGTGGGAAACCTTAAAGCTCGATTTGATGCTTGCGCCGTTTGCACTTTTAGGGGTCTGGCTCGGGGTGAGGGCGCATCATCTTATTTCCGAGCGTTTTTTCTTTTTGTTGACCTATGTGCTCTTGGTGTTAACGGGGGTGCGGCTGATTTGGGTGGCGCTGTCCTAAGCATCTGACACAACCAAAGTCTCATAAAGATGGGGCTTGTAGTTTTCTATCAGCCATGGCCTATTCGCGGCGCAAAAAAGATTGGGGTAACCTATGCAGCAGTTGGTCCGGCCGTTTCGTTCGGTGCTATACATTCCGGCGTCCAAGGAACGCGTGCTTGAAAAAGCGATGACTTTGACTGCTGATGCGTTGATATTTGACCTCGAAGATGCCGTAAGCCCCGATGCCAAAGCAGAGGCACGTGCCATTATGCGGGCAGCGCTTTTGAATGGTAATTTTGGAGCCCGCTATAAAATTGTGCGGATCAATGGGTTTGATACCCCATGGGGGCGCGATGATGTGGATGCTCTTTCTGGGGTGGGGGCGGACGCCATCCTGTTGCCCAAGGTGAACACGCCGCGGGATATCGATAACATCGGTGCTCTGATTGATAAAGACATGCCCATATGGGCGATGATGGAAACGGCGCAAGGCGTGCTGAATGCCGCCCAGATTGCGGCGCATCCGCGCCTTCAGGGGATCGTTGCCGGCACAAACGATCTTATCCATGAACTGGGGTGTTCCAGTGAAAATGCGCGCTTTGCCTTGCAGACGAGCCTGCAGTTGATCATCTTGGCGGCACGGGCGCATGGTGTTGTTGCAATTGACGGGGTTTATAACCGCTTTAAAGATGAGGCAGGTTTGCGCGCAGAATGCCAACAGGGTTTGGCACTTGGCTTTGATGGCAAATCTTTGATCCATCCGGCGCAGCTTGACGTGGCAAACGATGTTTTTGCGCCCTCCGAGGCGGCTATTTCTCTGGCGCAACGCCAGATCGCAGCCTATGATGATATTATAAGAGCCGGTCAAGGCGTCGCGGTTGTGGATGGAAAAATTGTCGAAAATCTTCATGCTGACACAGCGCGTCGCGTGCTGCGCAAGGCGCAGATGATAGAAGAGTTAGAAGCAACGGGGTCATGAGATGGGACTACTGATTTTGGGAATTATTCTTTGGACGGGGTTTCATGTTTTCAAACGTGTCATGCCTGAAAGGCGCGATGCGCTGGGCCCCGCAGGAAAGGGCATTTCGGCGGTTGGCATCCTTGCAGGCCTTATTCTGATGATCATTGGGTACCGCGCAGCGCCCGTCATAACACTATGGACGCCTCCGGCATTTTTCACCCATATCAACAATCTTCTGATGATCCTTGCTGTGGTGCTTTTGGCCATGTCAGTGACCAAGGGACGCATGAGTGGACGGATGCGACACCCAATGCTCACAGCTGTCAAAACTTGGGCTGTCGCGCATCTGCTTGTGAACGGGGATCTGGCCTCTGTTTTGATGTTTGGCAGCATGCTTGGTTGGGCGGTTTGGAGTGTTATTCTGATCAACAAAGCGGAAACTTGGGAAAAGCCCGAAATTGTGGATACTGGCCGAGATTGGGTGTTTCTTGCTGCCACGGTAGGCTTTTTCGGGCTCATGGTCGGCGTTCACCTTTGGTTGGGTGTTCATCCATTTGGGGCGCGATGATGACCAGACTTTACAGATTTTTGACCGAAGAAGATACTTCTGCATTTTGCCATAAAGTGACCAAAGCTCTCTCTGAGGGTTGGGAACTTTATGGAAATCCAACGTATACTTTTGATTCAAATTTAGGGCAATTGCGCTGCGGTCAGGCTGTGACCAAAGTAATTGATGCCCCCTATGATCCCGACAAGAGGCTTGCAGAGCAGTAAATGACTAAATCCAATACTGGGCGTTTTTTTGAGGATTACGCTCTTGGCATGGTGATCGACCATGCTGTACCCCGTACAATCGGATCAGGAGAGCGCGCGCTCTATCACGCACTTTATCCAGCCCGCAGAGCGCTTTGTTCATCAGATGATTTTGCGAGACGGTGTGGACTACCCCAGTCACCCATAGACGATCTAATCGTATTTCATGTGATCTTTGGCAAGACAGTCCCAGATATATCGCTCAACGCGGTGGCGAACCTCGGCTATGCGGAAGGGCGCTGGTTGAAGTATGTTTATCCGGGCGACACATTGCGATCACGCTCGGAAGTGATTGGCCTGAAAGAGAATTCCAACGGCAAATCTGGCAATGTCTATGTTCGTACGACGGGGTTTAACCAACATAGTCAACCGGTCATGGAATATGTGCGCTGGGTAATGGTGAAAAAAAGAGATGCAGCAGCCCCGCCGCCGGAAACAGTTTTGCCAGCGCTAAACGCGTTTGTACCCGCTCAGGATTTGATCCTGCCGGAGGGATTGAATTTTGAAAACTATGATTTTTCCCAAGCTGGCGAGCGCCATGTTTGGGGGGACTATTCGATTGGCGAAAAGATTGATCATATTGATGGCGTGACGATCGAAGAAGCCGAACACATGTTGGCCACGAGGTTGTGGCAAAATACATCCAAAGTACATTTTGATAGTACATTACGCCCAGATGGGAAGCGGTTGATTTACGGCGGGCATATTATCTCTTTGGCCCATGCTTTGTCGTTTAATGGGCTTGCCAATGCACAATGCATTGCTGCGCTTAATAGCGGAATACATGCCAATCCTTGTTTTTCTGGAATGACGGTGCGTGCTTGGTCAGAGGTCATGGATAAAGCTGAGACCCAAGATCCCAATATTGGGGCACTTCGGTTGCGTTTGGTGGCACAGGCCGGTCTAAAGAGCTTTGATATCAAGGGAGGCGATGGTAAATATTTGCCAGAGATTCTTTTGGATTTGGATTACTGGACCTTTATTCCAAGGTAAGGGAGCAAAAATTGAAAGTGATAATGACTGTTGCCGCCTTGGTTTCACAGGCGGTTCTGGCGACGGTTGTCTGGGCGCAAACAGACAATGCAGAAGATCGGTTTGTTGAGTCGAATTTAAACTCTGTCTTTTATCATGAACTTGGCCATGCGGTGATTGATTTGATGCAATTGCCGATCTTTGGTCAGGAAGAGGACGCAGCTGACGTGCTTTCAGTCCTCATGATCCATGAATTGTTCGAAAAGGACGCGGCCCAGATCGTCGCCTATGACGCGGCATTCGGATTTCAAGCTGAAGCTGAGGCAAGTGATGGTACGTATTTCTGGGATGTGCATGGACCAGATGAACAGCGCTATTACAATCTTGTCTGTCTCTTTTACGGCGGAAGTGTCGACACGAGAGAAGAGTTGGCCGACGAACTAGACCTGCCTGAAGAGCGAAAGGACAGCTGTGAAGATGAATTTCAACTTGCATCTGACAGCTGGGGTCCGGTCTTGGAGGATATGTCAAAACTCAAAGGGCGGCTTCAGTTCAAGTCCAAGGAAAAAAACTCAGTTTCCGAGATGATCGCCAGAGAAGTTGAGTTTCTGAACAAAACTTACGGCTTTCCGCAGGACATCGAAGTTAACGTAGAGGCCTGCGGAGAGGCAAACGCCTTTTACGATCTTAATTTGCAAAGTATCACAATTTGCAGTGAATTTGAAAGTCATCTCAGGGCCCAATTTTCCAAACTGTGATCACAAGAATAAATACTGTGATCACAAGACCGGGATAAGGCATTATTTTTTGCTAATTCCTTGACTTTAGGCCTTAGAATTAGTTTTTAAACAGGAGCAGATAAGAACGCATTATAATGCGTTTACGTAGTCAACTTGATCGGGAAAGGTTCTGTTCATGGCCGAAATGAACCGGGGTTCGCGCCCCTTGTCGCCGCATTTATCGATTTATCGCCCACAGCTGACTTCTATTTCCTCTATCCTCGTTCGTATCACCGGTAACGCATTGATAGTCGGAGCGCTTTTGGTCGTTTGGTGGCTGTTGGCGGCCGCGACGTCTCCGGAATACTTTGCCTTCGTTGATGGTTTGTTGACAAGCGTATTTGGCAAGCTTGTTATGCTTGGGTCTATTTGGGCGCTTTGGTATCACACGCTGGGCGGGGTCCGGCACCTGATCTGGGATAACGCGCGGGGACTTGATCTTGATTCCGCTTATAAACTGGGATGGGCGGTTGTTTATGGATCTGGACTGCTGACGCTGCTGACTATTGTCATCTTGTAAGAATTGAGGCGCATGTAATGAGATTTATCACTGATAGAAAACGGGCGCTTGGTATGGGAAGCGCAAAATCAGGCACAGAGCATTTTTGGGAAATGAAAGTGAGTTCGGTTGCACTTTTGATCCTGATTCCTTTATTTGTCTTCACTTTTGGATCTGTGGTCGGCGAATCGCATGATGTGGTTGTTGCCTACTTCGCCAAACCCTTTCCTGCCCTCATCACGGGTTTGACCCTTATCGTGGGGTTTGCACATTTTAAGTCCGGCGCTACCGTATTGATAGAGGATTATGTGCATGGCACGGCGCAGAAGCTTCTGATCATATCCGTGACATGTCTATCGTATCTGGCGATGGCAACAGGGCTTTTTGCCCTTGCAAAATTAGCTTTCTGAGGGGCTTGAGATGACCGCTTACACATATGAAACGCACGATTATGATGTGGTTGTTGTCGGGGCTGGTGGCTCCGGCCTTCGTGCCACGCTGGGCATGGCAGAGCAGGGCCTTCGCACAGCTTGCGTGACAAAAGTTTTTCCCACCCGCTCACATACTGTTGCAGCTCAGGGGGGGATCGCGGCCTCTTTGTCAAATATGGGGCCTGACCATTGGCAGTGGCACATGTATGACACGGTTAAAGGATCAGATTGGTTGGGCGACACAGACGCGATGGAATACCTCGCACGCGAAGCGCCCAAGGCGGTTTACGAATTAGAACACTATGGTGTGCCCTTTTCACGCACTGAAGAGGGAAAAATTTACCAACGTCCTTTCGGAGGCCATACCACAGAATTTGGTGAAGGCCCTGCCGTGCAGCGCACTTGCGCCGCAGCTGACCGCACAGGTCACGCCATCTTGCATACGCTTTATGGGCAGTCTCTGAAAAATAACGCTGAATTTTACATTGAGTATTTCGCAATCGACCTCATCATGTCCAAGGATGGCGCCTGTCAGGGGGTGTTGTGTTGGAAACTTGATGACGGCACCATGCATGTCTTTAATGCAAAGATGGTGGTTCTTGCCACTGGTGGATATGGGCGTGCCTATTTTTCTGCCACATCCGCACATACCTGTACTGGAGACGGTGGTGGCATGGTGGCGCGCGCGGGCCTTCCATTGCAGGATATGGAATTTGTGCAATTCCATCCAACAGGCATCTATGGATCTGGGTGTTTGATTACCGAAGGCGCCCGCGGAGAGGGGGGGTATCTTACGAATTCCGAAGGGGAGCGCTTCATGGAGCGTTATGCGCCCCATTACAAGGATCTTGCACCGCGCGATTATGTCAGCCGCTGTATGACAATGGAAATCCGCGAAGGCCGTGGTGTTGGGACTGAGGGAGATCACATTCACCTCAACCTGTCCCATCTGCCGCCAGAGGCGTTGGCCGAACGTCTGCCAGGTATTTCAGAAAGCGCACGGATTTTTGCCGGTGTCGATGTTACCAAGGAACCAATCCCGGTTCTGCCGACTGTCCATTACAATATGGGGGGCATTCCAACCAATTATTGGGGCGAAGTGTTAAATCCCACGGAAGACAATCCAAACGCCATTGTGCCCGGTTTGATGGCTGTGGGTGAGGCGGGATGTGCATCTGTGCACGGGGCCAACCGACTTGGGTCAAATTCGTTGATCGATTTGGTTGTCTTTGGGCGGGCAGCAGCCATCAAAGCAGGTAAAATCGTCGACCGTGATGCGCCGGCTGATCTGCCAAATGGCGCGGATATCGAAAAAGCACTCGATCGTTTTGACGGTTTGCGCCACGCCAAAGGTACCACCCCCACGGCCGAGCTTCGCCTTGAGATGCAAAAAACCATGCAGTCAGATGCAGCGGTTTTCCGCGCCTCAGACACTTTGGCCGCAGGATTTGAAAAGATGAAGTCCATAGCTGCGAAAGAAGAAGATCTTCAAGTCACGGACCGGTCTCTCATCTGGAACAGTGATTTGATGGAAACGCTTGAGCTTACCAATTTGATGCCCAATGCGCTGGCCACAATCGCGGCGGCTGAGGCCCGCAAGGAAAGCCGCGGAGCACATGCGCATGAAGACTTCGCCAATAGGGATGATGAAAACTGGCGCAAGCATTCGCTGGCTGCTGTAAGCGGGCATAACATCAAGCTTACTTATCGCCCCGTGATCCTTGAACGATTGACGGATGAATCCCAAGGAGGCATCGCTCTTGAAAAGATCGCTCCGAAGGTGCGTACATTTTGATGATTAGTTTTCATCATATGCAAAGAAAAAGCGTTTAATGGGTATCCCATGAGTAAAACGTTGCATATTGATCAGCAAAGCAAAGGAAACGATCCGCGCCATCTGATGGGAATGGTTACGCATCATAAATGCGGCACGATTTGGATGAAACGTATTCTGCGTGATATGAGCGCCAAATGGGATATCCCCATGGTTGGCATGTGGTCCAAGTTTGCGCTCAACCGGCTTCCCAAAACAGGATCGGCTTTTGTCGTGAACTGGTCGGGTTGGTTTCCTGAGGATTTGTGGCAGATGCGGGAATTTCGATCTGTACATCTGATCCGCGATCCTCGAGATGTGTTGCTGTCTGGCTGCCAATACCACCATTTCGCCCCCAAAGGTGGTGAAGCGTTTTTATATGAGCCGCGAGATGATCTTAATGGGCTAAGTTACCAAAATCATTTGTGTCAGCTGGAAAGTTATGAAGAAAAGCTGCTTTTTGAAATGCGCGAAAAGCATGCCCAAACCGTTGCCGAAATGGTCGCGATATCCACCGCTGATGCAGCAATATTACAACTGCGTTACGAAGATGTCATTCAGGATGAAAAAATGACAACCTTTGACACCGTCTTGCGGCACTGGCGGTTGAAAGAGAACCGTACAGAAGAAGCCCATCAAATCATTTGGAACAACAGCCTCTTTGGACGGCTGGCAAGCCCTGGTGAGCGTGATGGTCGCATCAGCATGCACGTGCTTTCGGGAGCCTCTGTGCGCTGGGACAAAGAGCTACCACGCGCTATCGGTGAAATATATGCGCAGGAATTTGGTGATGCTTTAATCGCGCTTGGCTATGAAAAAGATCACTCTTGGGTGTCACGGTTGCCTGTGGACCCAGTGCCTTTTAATTTAGAAGAGGCGGACGATGAACCGCCGTCCTATATACAGTAATCAGAGAAACAGGTGAGATCATGGTTCAACTGAGACTTCCCAAAAACTCCCGCATTCGGACGGGAAAAACCTGGCCGAAGCCTGAAGGCGCCACCAATCTGCGCAAATTTTCCATTTATCGCTGGTCTCCTGATGATGGCGAAAACCCTCGGGTGGATACGTATTTCGTGGATATGGATAGCTGTGGGCCGATGGTATTGGACGCTTTGATCAAGATCAAAAACGAAATTGATCCGACGTTGACGTTCCGCCGGTCATGCCGCGAAGGGATCTGTGGATCTTGCGCGATGAATATTGATGGGATCAACACTTTGGCCTGTATTTACGGGATGGACGAAATCAAAGGGGATGTGAAAATTTATCCGCTGCCCCATATGCCTGTGGTCAAAGATCTGATCCCTGATCTGACACATTTTTATGCCCAACACGCCAGCATCATGCCGTGGCTTGAAACCAAAACCAACCGCCCTGCTAAAGAGTGGAAGCAATCTATTGAGGACCGCAAAAAGCTTGATGGTCTGTATGAATGCGTCATGTGTGCGTCTTGCTCAACATCATGCCCGTCCTATTGGTGGAATTCTGATCGTTACTTGGGGCCGGCAGCACTCTTGCATGCGTACCGCTGGATTATCGATTCTCGAGATGAAGCAACAGGGGAAAGGCTGGATGATCTGGAAGATCCATTCAAACTTTACCGCTGCCATACGATTATGAATTGCACGAAAACTTGCCCTAAAGGACTTAATCCGGCAAAATCCATCGCAGAGATCAAAAAAATGATGGTGGAACGCACGGTATAAAAACCTTTTAGGATAAACTTAACTCAAATTTTCTCGAACATTGAGAGAGCATATATGCTGATTTAAAACTATCTCGACCTCAGTGATTGGATCGTAAAAAAATCACTGGAAAAGAACTGGATTATATAGCTTTAAACCAAATTGTTTTCACTCGGGGTGGGGGTAAAGATCAGAAATGGCTCTTCAACGTCTCAATCATAAATCAATAACTTATTTCTTTGTGATGGACGGTGCAAATTTCGAAACCCCTAGTTTGTTATTGGCGGAGTCAATACGCAGTGCTTTGGGGGGGTATCCAGATATTGTTGCTTACACGCCCAATTCGAAGTTGGGCGCCATCAATGATGTGACGCGAAAAATGATGGAAATCCTTAATGTTGATATTCGCGGTTTTGATGACCAATTAGTGAAGTGGTCACCAAAATACCCACATGGCAATAAAATTCTTGCGTCTCGGGAACGGCGGGAGACCGAATTATCTGTGTTCCTCGATACGGATGTCATTTGTTTGGGATCCCCTGATTTTTCTGTAATTACCCAAAACACGCCGTTGTTTGCTACACCTGAGGGCGTTCCAACTTGGGGGAGAGATGAACAGGATTGGGTGCCGGTCTATGAAATGTTCGGTTTGGAGATCCCGGACTGGCGCGTTCGACTTATCAAAGGTCGACGTCGCGTTGTCTTACCGTATTTTAATGCTGGAGTGGTGGGTTTTGTTGAGAAGGGAAATCCTGCTGGGATGCGGTTCCCTGATGTCTGGTTTGACACGGCAACAAAAATTGATGCCAATCCGCTTATCGGCGGCAAAAGGCCTTGGCTCGACCAGATATCATTGCCTGTGGCAGCGGCAAGGATGGGCGGGAGAGTGGAAGTTTTGTCCGACTTAGATAATTTCTCACCCTATCGATTGAACAGCCAAGCCAAACTGAACGATGTGAGACTATTTCATTATCGAATGCCCGCATTCTATAGAAAGTATGACGAATGCAAACGGAATACAGAACGTCTGCTCGCACGCGCACCAGTCAATCTTAGATCGAGGGTCCGCCGACGTCTTGGCGTGTTTTTGAGAGGCATTCAGTTACCCGAAGAGCTTCTTTGATAAATGTTGCGACACCGCTTTGCAAATTTGAATGCTACGATCACCAGTCATCGAAGCAGGGGCTTCTTTAAGAGCTTCGACGTTAACTTTCCTTCTGTGCCTAATACAGTTTCGAAGTGATGTTCATTTTTGGATGCTTTATGGCGTCACATAAACGCAACGTCTTCAATCCTCCTCATAAGTCGACATTAATAAGGTGTTAACCACCGCCGCGTTAACCAAAGTTGCAAAATTTCTTAAGGAGGATGCGATGCGGATTTTTGGTTTGCTCATACTGGTTTTTGGGCTTTGGGCGTGTTCCAAAAGTAGTTCCCCAGACGCCGCACAATTTACCACCGGTGGTTTTGCTTCTCTCAAAGCTGACGGGACAATTGATGTGGACCTCACCGATCGAACTGATGGCATCTACATTGATGGAAACGGGCAGGGGTTTTCCTACGTCTTGGGATTGAGCGGTCCAAATTTGGTGGCGTTTGCTGCCCAAGGGCCTTGGCAGCCAGCTGTCGCGCCACCGACGACCGGAAAAATCCGATTTCAAACGCAGTATGCCGTTGCGGCCTATGCCAATGTGGCAGTTATTGAGACAGGAGGCGTTTACAACGTACAGGGTATCAAAAAACGTCAAAACGGTACGCTTGTTTTGGACGCAGATCTTTTGAACGGAACAGTTACAGGAAAAGACGAAAATCTGAGTGTTTCGGCTACTATCTCTGGAACCGACTTAAAGGGGGCGGTTTCTTATCTTGGAATGACAGGCGATCTGCAGGGGCGTATTTCCGAAGATGTTGTTCAAGGCGCCTTTAGTGGCGAAATGGGAGCAGATGTTTTTGCAGGTGGATTTCGTGGAGAAGCGATCAGCGAATAAGCCAGCTCTTTACTTGTCCACAGAGCTACAGCAACGTAGTGTCAGATCAAAAGACTAGGAGGCGCCTGACATGATGGATGAAATGGACCGTGAGGCGCATCAGAAACTTCCTCCGGTTATTTGTTATCCGGTAGACACCTTGCCAGCCCCTGACCTGAACCTACTTTCACGCTTTCGTGCTGAGAACGTTGAAAAAAGTGCGGAAATCATCGTTCCGCCACGCGATGCTCGGTGTTTTGAGGTGCCGCAGGGCGGATTTTTCCGTATTACCAGTATTGAGGGACCCCAAGTCGGGGACCTGAATCTTTGGAGTAGGGACAACAAGAACGAAAAGTTCTATTCGGGCAAAACCCGTGCCCTGCATGGCACCCATTTAACCATTGGCCATCAGATGTGGTCGTCTTTTCCCTATCTTCGTCCAATGGCAACCGTTGTCGCCAACACCCTGTCTTGGTATGGGATCGACCCCCATGGCGGATCTGTCCATGACGTGATTGGGACGAGATGCGATCCTTATACCCATCATGTGCTTTCAGCTGGGCAAAACTATCACCACTGTTGTCACTCCAATTTGACCCGCGCTGTTAGCAGTTATTATGATATTTCGCCATTGGATGCCGAGGGGATCGTGCATGACGTCCTCAATGTGTTCATGTGTACCGGCTTTACTCGTGATACGGGGCAGTATTTTATGAAGGCCAGTCCAGTCAGGCCGGGGGATTACCTTGAGTTTTTTGCTGAAATTGACCTGATTGGCGGGTTAAGCGCCTGTCCGGGAGGCGATTGTTCTTCTCAACATTCCAGCGATGCCGCGCAATGCTATCCACTTCTTGTTGAGGTATATTCTCCAAAGGCGTGCGCGGATTACAGCCTCTGGCAAAGCCCGCCGCCCAACCGGTATGATCAAACCCATGGACTGTCAGATTAGTCCCCGTCGAACGCAGCCTCAAGGGCGATCTCAACCATATCGCCAAAGCTTTTTTCTCTTTCAGAAGAAGGTAAAGCTTCGCCAGTGCTCAGATGGTCTGACACGGTCAGTATCGCTAAGGCGCGACGGTCATAGCGGGCCGCGAGATTATAAAGCTCTGCCGCCTCCATTTCCACGGCAAGGATCCCATGGCGCATCATCTGTTCATTTAGATCAGGGCGCTCGTCGTAAAATACATCGGACGAATAAATGCCACCAACATGATGGGGTGTGGATCGCTTGCGCGCAGCCTCCACAGATGCGCTCAGAAGGCGATAATCAGCGTTTGGTGCAAAGTTAAATTCCTTGAAAATCGCAGAGGAAGGTGTGCTTAGGCTGCTGGCAGTCATCGCTATGATGACATCGCGCACTTTGACTTGGGGCTGCATACCTCCGCAGGATCCGATGCGGATCAAGGTTTTTGCGTCATAATCGCGGATCAGTTCATTCACGTAAATCGAAAGCGACGGCATCCCCATACCAGAGCCTTGGATTGTCACTCTGTGCCCCTGATAGTCGCCGGTAAAGCCCAACATGCCACGGGTTTCATTGACACAGCGTGCGTTCTTCAGAAACTTTTCCGCCGCCCATTTGGCCCGATAGGGGTCACCCGGAAGCAATACTGTCTCTGCGATATCGCCCTTTTCGGCGCCGATGTGAATTGTCATGTATGATCCCTAACGTGTGTATTTTATAAACGGTGTCACATTTGCGACTTTGTCATAAAGCCGGCGTGCCGTATGGTTAAACTCTTGTGTCATCCAGTAAACTGTCGGGGTGGCGTTGTCATCTGCAACTTTATAGACCGCTTCGATGAGGGCGCGGGCAATGCCTTGATCACGGTGATCCCGATGAGTGAAAAGATCCTGAAGATAAATCACATCTTCCACTTTCCAGTTATGAGGATGGATGATGTAATGGACAAGCCCGACAAGCGCCCCCTCTATTTCGGCAACAAATGCACATTGATTGGGATGATCTGACGATGTCAGCCGGTCAAATGTGAGGTCATAAACGGCGTCGTCAACTGACGTTTCGTAAAATTGAAGGTAACCATACCAAAGCGGGCGCCAAGCGTCGTAGTCCTCTGGGCGAATGGGGCGAATGATCATGACTTTGTTCCAGTCCAAGGATTGATCTGCGTTTCACCTGATAGCCGTAGATATTTTACCCTCTCCCGTCTAGCCGTGAAACGCGAACAACATAGAAATAGAATGACGCCTCGGTGGCGAGGTCATGTTGCATCGGTTTTTGGCTCAGGCCCTAATTGTCTGATCCGTCACAGAACAGAGGCTACTCTGCCGCTGTGCGTATGGGATCAGCCAGAGTGACAATATCTGCCATAATACTGTTCAGTTCAAAGTCTTTAGGGGTATAGACCTTTGCCACGCCCATCGCCAAAAGGCGCTCTGCATCCTCATCGGGAATAATGCCCCCAACAATCACAGGAATATTCGAAAGATTGGCCTCGTGCAATTTTTGCATAAGATCCTTAACAAGGGGAATATGGCTTCCTGAAAGGATTGAAAGCCCAATCACATGTGCCTCTTTTTCACGCGCTGAGGCAATGATTTGATCGGGCGTGAGCCGGATCCCTTCGTATTCGATGTCCATTCCGCAATCACGCGCACGGAAAGCGATTTGTTCCGCACCGTTTGAATGCCCGTCTAGTCCCGGTTTGCCGACAAGGAATTTCAAACGCCGCCCAAGTTTATCACTGACCGCATCCACTGCCGCGCGAATGTCATCAAGCCCTTCGGTCTTGTTGGACACAGAGCGTGATACGCCGGTCGGTCCGCGATATTCGCCAAAAACGGCGCGCATCTGTGCGGCCCATTCGCCCGTTGTCACACCGGCCTTTGCTGCCGCGATGGATGGGGCCATGACGTTTTGCCCCTCTGCCGCCGCTTTGCGCAGATCTGTAAGAGCCTTTGCAACCGCGGCCTCATCACGGCTTGCACGCCAGACATTGAGGCGTGAAATCTGATCTTCCTCAACGGCAGGATCCACGACCATAATGCCACCATCCCCGCTCATCAAAGGAGAGGGTTCACCGGTCGTGAACTTGTTGACACCAACCACGACGGTTTCATTGCGTTCGATCCGATTAAGACGTTCTGCATTGCTGTCCACAAGGCGCGATTTCATGTATTCAATTGAGCTGATCGCCCCACCCATACTGTCAAGGTTGGCCAATTCATGCCGTGCGCCCTCTTTCAGCGCATTAACTTTGGCGTCTACCGCAGGGTTTCCGTCAAAGAGGTCGTCATATTCCAAAAGGTCCGTTTCAAAGGCCATAATCTGCTGCATTCGCATGGACCATTGCTGATCCCATGGGCGGGGAAGGCCAAGTGCTTCGTTCCATGCCGGAAGTTGAACCGCACGCGCGCGCGCGTTTTTGGACAGGGTGACAGCCAGCATTTCAATGAGGATGCGATACACATTGTTTTCGGGCTGCTGTTCAGTAAGCCCCAGGGAATTCACCTGAACCCCGTAGCGAAAGCGGCGATATTTCGGATCGCTCACACCATAACGGGTTTCGCAGATTTCGTCCCAAAGATCGACGAAAGCGCGCATTTTGCACATTTCAGTGACAAACCGGATGCCAGCATTCACAAAAAACGATATCCGCCCCACAAGTTTAGGGAAATCTTCCTGAGGGACCTTACCGCGCAATTCGTCCAGCACGGCGGTGGCTGTGGCAAGCGCAAAGGCAAGTTCCTGTTCAGGGGTCGCTCCGGCCTCTTGCAGATGATAGGAGCAGACATTCATCGGGTTCCACTTTGGAACATGCTTATAACAATATTCCGCAACATCGGCGATGAGTTTTAGCGATGGTTTGGGCGGACAAATATACGTGCCGCGCGAGAGATATTCTTTGATAATGTCGTTTTGCACCGTGCCTTGCAGGCCGGTCACATCTGCACCCTGTTCTTCTGCGACCGCAATATAAAGCGCCAACAGCCATGGTGCGGTCGCATTGATCGTCATAGAGGTATTCATCTGATCCAGCGGGATCTGATCAAAGAGGGTGCGCATATCGCCCAAATGACAGATCGGCACACCGACTTTGCCAACTTCGCCGCGCGCCAGAACATGATCGCTGTCATAGCCTGTCTGGGTGGGAAGGTCGAAGGCAACGGAAAGCCCTGTCTGGCCCTTCGCCAAGTTTTTTTTGTAAAGCTCATTTGATGCTTTGGCGGTCGAATGTCCGGCGTAGGTGCGGATCAACCAAGGGCGGTCTTTTTCCTGTAACATCACGAATCCTTCAAGTCATCGGGCAATAAAATTTCAATTCATGTCTTTTATGCGAAATATTATGCCGTTGTCAATTCGCTGCAATGCAGCGCATAAGAAAAATTATCTTTCACCGCTTCAAATAAAGGCCTTTTTTGCCGCAGCTCTGCTTAAAACCGTCCAAATCACCACAAACTGGTGAATGTTTGAGATATATTGAAGTCCAATTTACTGGATAAAGCTCTTTATATTCAAAGATTTCACTTCTAAAAGACATAAAATTACAAAAATTGCGTTCAAAATGTTGCATTATTGCGCGATGGGCTGTAGCAAGGGAGAAGTTTGATTCTGCGTTGCGGCAAAATTTCAGCTGGAGGCACAAAAATGGCGTTAGACACGAATACTGGGATTGCTCCTTATGAGGCTCCTGAGAAGGATTTATATGAAATAGGCGAAATGCCACCTTTGGGCTACGTGCCCAAAACGATGTACGCATGGGCTATTCGACGAGAGCGCCATGGAGAACCTGACAAGAGTTTCCAGCTAGAGGTCGTTGATGTGCCGAAACTGGACAGCCACGAGGTGCTCGTTCTCGTGATGGCGGCTGGAGTGAATTATAATGGTATTTGGGCCGGTCTTGGCATTCCGATCAGCCCGTTTGATGTTCACAAGGCAGATTTTCACATCGCAGGTTCGGATGCCTCCGGTATCGTTTGGGCGGTTGGGGAGAAAGTGACTCGCTGGAAAGTTGGCGATGAAGTTGTCATCCACTGCAACCAAGATGACGGAGACGATGAAGAATGCAACGGTGGCGATCCGATGTTGTCGACCAGCCAAAGGATTTGGGGTTATGAAACACCTGACGGGTCTTTTGCGCAGTTCACCAATGTCCAAGCCCAGCAGTTGATGCCTCGCCCGAAACACCTGACTTGGGAAGAAAGCGCTTGCTACACACTGACACTGGCAACAGCCTATAGAATGTTGTTCGGTCATCATCCGCATGAATTGAAGCCTGGGCAGAACGTTTTGGTCTGGGGGGCGTCTGGCGGATTGGGATCGTATGCCATCCAGTTGATCAATACGGTTGGGGCCAATGCAATTGCAGTGATTTCTGACGAGGACAAGCGCGAATTTGTCAAAAGCCTTGGCGCAAAAGGTGTCATCAACAGGAAGGACTTTAATTGTTGGGGTCAGCTTCCTACGGTGAACAGTGACGAATATAAAGCTTGGTTCGCCGAGGTGCGCAAATTTGGCAAAGCAATCTGGGATATCACCGGAAAAGGCGTGAATGTCGACATGGTTTTTGAACACCCTGGTGAAAGCACGTTTCCCGTCTCTACGTTTGTCTGCAAACGCGGCGGGATGGTTGTGATTTGTGCAGGGACGACTGGATATAACCTTACCATGGATGCACGTTATGTCTGGATGAACCAGAAGCGCATTCAAGGTAGCCATTTTGCCCACCTCAAACAGGCGGCCGCTGCGAACAACCTGATGGTTGAAAGACGTCTGGATCCCTGTATGTCCGAAGTCTTTGGTTTTGACGAAATTCCAGCTGCGCATATCAAAATGCGCCGTAACGAACATAAGCCCGGAAATATGGCTGTGTTGGTTCAATCTCCGCGCACCGGATTGCGCACTTTTGAGGATGCGCTGACGAAATAAGAATCACTTTGATGTTTCAAGAAACGGCCGCAACATCACGTGCGGCCGTTTTTTCATTTTTGGGTAACGAAATTTCAAACGCTTATTAA
>Ga0129342_1000129_pt1 | contig 27700 bp, 23 predicted proteins | sample CPBDNA_5_FD_94426 | JGI IMG/M metagenome (GOLD analysis project Ga0129342, IMG submission 94426) | Freshwater to marine salinity gradient microbial communities from Chesapeake Bay, USA - CPBay_Sum_15_0.2_DNA | ecosystem: Environmental > Aquatic > Marine > Coastal | place: USA: Chesapeake Bay...
CTTTGACCGCCGCAAGCACATCTTCGACGTGTCCTGGAACTTTGACTTTGCGCCACTCCTTTACAACATTGCCTGTGCCGTCAATGAGAAACGTAGACCGTTCAATCCCAAAATAGGATTTTCCATACATTGATTTTTCTTTCCAGACGTCAAATTTTTCACATATATCATCATTTTCATCAGACAGCAGGGGAATTTTAAGTCCTTGTTTTAATACAAATTTATCATGACTTTTAACACTGTCTTTTGAAATCCCAATCACTTTGGTATTCAACGCCTCGAAAGCTGGAAGAAGTTCGCTGAACCCTGTTGCTTCTTTCGTACATCCGCTCGTATTGTCGCGCGGGTAAAAAAACAGCACGACGTTGGACGGCTTGAGTTTGGCAAGATCAATTGTGCCTTCCCCGTCGCGTGGCAGGTGTACATTTGGTGCGGGATAGGGCAGATTGGGCATGGTACCTCCTCAGGTGGGTTATGTGTTACGCCTCCAAATTAGAGCAGCTTCGTGGAGAATAAAGAGCCAAATATAAAATCTCCGCACAGAACAGGTGCGTTGCGGGTCGTATCGAGAATTTTTACTGCTTTTATTCGTGTGCTTTTTGCGGCTTTAGGCGCTGTTCTCACCACGTTAATTTTTGGATTGATTGCCGTAATCTTTCTGGTTCATGAGAACCAAATCCAACTGCCACAGTGGGCTATGGAACGCGTTTCAGAAAAAATGTCACAGGGTGCACCCGATATTGATATCAGTGACGCAAGGGTGAGCATTTCGCTCAACAAATCCTGGAAACCCCAACTGATATTTGTTGGTCTATCCTTGCGCAACACCTTTGGTGATGAACCTGTTACTTTGAACAGACTTGATGCTGTCTTTTCCCTTAAACAGGCAGTTTTAGGAAAGCTTGATATTTCCGAAATACATCTGGATGGTTTGAGCCTCGCTTTGTTCCGAGGCGAAGAGGGGGCTCTCACCGCCCAATTAGGGGCTCCGCGCGCGAATGCGCAGCCAGCTTCAACACCTTTCGACCTCAAGACACAATTTGACAGTATCTTCGCTTTGCCTGCTCTAGCGTCTTTCAAATCGCTGGATGTTCAAAATATGACCTTGAATTATCAGGACGCAAAAAATTTGGAAAGCTGGACGGTTGATGGTGGGCGGCTCGCCGTTACAAAAGAGGGGAAAGATCTGTCTATCAGATCGGATTTTGCGCTTTTATCCGGTGGAGCAGCGGTCAGTTTGGTCGAAGCAAATTTAAACACCGAAGTTGGCCAAAAATCCGCTTCTTTCGGGATTAAGTTTACAGATTTACCAACCAAGGCTTTAGCAAGCCAATCGCCGGGCTTCGCTTGGTTGGCAGCCTTGGACGCACCTCTCTCGGGCGCGCTCAGAGGCGGGTTTAATGAAAACGGAGCGCTTGAGCCAATTATTGCAACCCTTGATATTTCAAATGGCGCCCTCAAACCAAATCTCGCATCGAAACCTTTGGAGTTCTCGACGCTTAAAACCTATTTTACCTATCATCCATTCGGTCAATCCCTCACCTTTGATAATGTGACCCTGCAAAGCACAGATTTGAGTTTTTCTGCTGAGGGGGATGCTTTTGTGGAAAGGCGCAACGATGTTGCCACTTCTTTGATTGGGCAGTTTCGTTTGCACACGATCAAGGCTAACCCAAGCGGACTTTTTAGTGATGCAAAGTTTCTTGATGTGGCAAATCTTGATTTTCGGCTTTTACTGAACCCCTTTGAGGTCCAACTCAAACATTTTTATGCATTTGATAAAGTTCGCGATTTGAGCGTTCGCGGGGACGCGCGTATTGGCACTGATGAGACGGGCTGGACATACACTGTGCGTGCGATGCTAGACCGCTTGGACTATGAGTCACTGATGACATATTGGCCAAATAATTTCAAAGAACCACAACGCCGTTGGGTTTCTGAAAATGTTGCAAAATCAGAGCTATCAGACATCGTTTATGATGTCACATATGATGCCAAAAATGCAGTAAGGACAAGTTTGACCTTTGCCTTTGAAGACACGATTTTTACTCCAATAAAGGAATTTCCAGAGGTCAAAGACGCGCGAGGCTTGTTTTCAAGCTTTGATCGACGGTTGGCGATCAGCTTGGATGAGGGTAAAGTCAAGGCTCCGGGATTAGAAGCCATCAGTCTTGCAGGAACAGATTTTTTCGTTGCCAATACGAAAATCAAACCAAGTCTTGCGACCGTAAATCTGAACGTGAATGGAAACCTAGACGATACGCTCGGCCTTTTGAACCAAAAACCTCTTTCTGTATTTGAGCGTACCGGCAAAAATGTTCTTCCGGCGGACGGTGTGCTTGAGCTTACTGGTAAGCTTTCTTTTCTGATGAAGAAAAATCTCAAGATGGACGACGTGGTTTATAGCGCAGATGGTTCAATAATTGATTTTCAAATGCCGGAAACCGCAAACATAAAGGCGATAAAAGGCTCTTTGGTGGCGGTTACGCTGACGCCAGAGGCGGTTCAGCTTAAAGGGAAGTTCCAGACCAACGGTACGGAATTGGATGGGCAATTTGTTTACGATATGGTCCGCCAATCTTCGATCTTGAACGCAGAGTTCGCTGTTGATGAAACATTGGTTAAAAATATAGCTCTGCCTTTACCTGATGGCATGCTGTCGGGAACAAGCATCGCGAAATTGCAGCTAAATCTGTCAAAAGATGCCCCTCCAGCCATTGAAATTAAAAGTGATTTGATCGGGACAAAGCTATCTTTTCACCAATTGAAATGGCAAAAAACATCAAATGCCGCCGCAGATTTTGTTGCGCAAGGGACAATTGAAGACGGACTGAAGTTTGAAAATATTTTTTTGAAGACGCAAGGTCTTGAATTGAACGGACGATCTATTTCAGGCGCTGCGCCCGGAGAGGGCAGTTTTGAGTTTGACACATTTAAGATCAACGATCTGATCGATGTGGAAGGTGGTATTGGTTCCAACAAAAAGCTGACCATTAGGAAGGGATATTTTGACGTTCGACCTTATTTTTCGTCCCCTACCAAACGCGCTGCTTCAGGTGAAAAAATACCTGCGCAGGTAGCTCTTGACAGAGTGCGGGTGACAGAAAAAGTCTATCTAGATAATTTTTTAGGAGAGATAAAACTTGGCGGTGCTGTATCGGGTGTGTTTACAGCGCAGATCGGACCTCGTTCGAAAGTCATCGGAACGCTTCGTGAGGTAAGGGGGAGAACTGGCGTTGAAATTAGCTCTGATCAAGGCGGTGCCTTTCTCAAAGAATTTGGTGCCGTGAAAGGGGCGACAGGAGGCAAATTAAAGCTGACGCTCACGCCGGCCAAGGATGGCGTGTCAACAGATGCGTTTATTAAGGTTGACGATGTAAAAATTCAGGGCGCTCCGTTTTTGGCGGAACTCCTGAACGGCATTAGCATTGTGGGTCTGCTCGATCAGTTGTCAGGCTCGGGTATTCCAATCAACGAAATTGAGGCGAATTTCAGGATCAAAGAAGACCAGGTCATTTTGAAAGACTTCACAGTATTTGGACCCTCAATGGGCATTACGATGGATGGATATTACAATCTGAAAACAAAGATGATGGATATGCAGGGGGTGATTTCCCCAATTTATGTGATCAATGGTGTCGGGTCACTGGTGACACAAAAAGGCGAGGGTTTGATCGGTTTTAACTTTAAACTCAAAGGCCAGTCCGGTAATACGGTTTTGTCGATCAATCCATTATCGGCTTTGACACCCGCGATTTTTCGAAATCTGTTTCGCAGGCCGCCCCCTAACTATGACGAGTGATGCATTGCAACTTAGCGATTTTGATTTCGAATTGCCGGACGATCTGATTGCTTTGCGCCCTGCGGTTCCTCGCAATAGTGCAAGGCTCTTGGCGTATTCACAGGGAAAAATCTTAGACAGCTATGTCCATTCTCTCGCCGAACATTTTCGATCGGGGGATAGGTTAATTATCAACAATACCAAAGTCATTCCAGCACGGATTCGCGGAGAGCGTCTTAGAACCGGCACTGTACAAGGTGGGCGGGCAGGCGTTGAAGTGACGCTCTTAAAGCAGTCTGATGTCTCTGAGTGGATGGCTTTGATTAAACCTTTGAAGAAAGTAGCACTGGGCGAGGTGATCGAATTTGGAAACGGTCTAAGAGCACAGCTTTTGGACAAAGCGGATGGACAGGCTAGACTTCGGTTCAACTGTGAGGGAGAGGCTTTTTTTCAGGCGCTCAAAAGGGAAGGTCAAATGCCTCTGCCCCCTTACATAGCCGCAAAGCGGGCAACAGATGCTGCCGACACATCCGACTATCAGACGATATTTGCCCAAACAGAGGGGTCCGTAGCTGCCCCCACAGCTTCGTTACATTTTGATGCCACCGTTATTGAGGTTTTGCAGGCAAAGGGTGTTGAAATGAGCTTTGTGACGCTTCATGTGGGAGCGGGAACATTTCTTCCGGTTAAAGTGGACGATATCAAATCCCACAAAATGCACGCAGAATTTGGAGTTGTTGATCAAAAGGTAACGGAGGAGATCTTAACAACCCAAAGAAACGGAGGGCGCATTATCCCGGTGGGTACAACTGCCTTGCGTCTTATCGAAACGGCTGCCGCCCAAAGTGGAAAAATGCAGCCCTGGAGTGGTGAGACAGATATTTTTATTTACCCGGGCTTTGAATTTAAGGTTACCGACGCCTTAATGACCAATTTCCATTTACCTAAATCGACCTTGCTGATGTTGGTCTCGGCTTTGATCGGCATTGAAGATGCTCGGCGTGTCTATGCGCATGCAATCAAAAACAGGTATCGGTTTTTTTCCTATGGGGATGCGTCACTTTTATTCCCCTAAAGGTAATTTTGGGTAGCATTTCTCATGATTCTATCCCATAGCGGCGCACGCAGCCTGCTGTGCGTGTTCGGACCGTTTGGAAATTTGCTATGATATCAGTTTTGTCAAATTCGTGGGCTCTTTTGCTGGGCATGCTTTTATTGATGTTAGGCAACGGGCTTCATGGCACCTTGATCGGTGTGCGTGGAGAAATCGAGCAGTTCACGACGTTTGAAATGTCGATCGTGATGTCAGCCTATTTTGTTGGGTTCTTGGGCGCCAGCAGACTTGTACCAGATCTTATTCGCAGGGTTGGACATGTACGTGTTTTTGCAGCGCTTGGATCTTTCATATCTGCAGTTTTGATTATCTTCCCGCTGTTTGCGCATCCCATTGTCTGGACCCTTGGTCGACTTATCATTGGGTTTTGCTTTTGTGGGGTCTACATCGTCGCAGAAAGCTGGCTGAATAACGGAGCCAGCAACGATAACAGAGGCAAGGCACTGTCGCTTTACATGATTGTGCAAATGGCAGGTATCGTCGCAGGACAGGGGCTTTTGCTTGTCGCCGATCCAGGCGGATATGTTCTGTTCATGGTAATTTCGATTTTGGTGTCTATCTCCTTTGCACCCATCCTTTTGTCAATCAGCCCGACACCAGCTTTCCAACGCACAAACCCTATGACGCTGCGCCAGCTCTATGTGTCGTCTCCACTTGGCTGTGTGGGAATGTTTCTTCTGGGGGGGGTATTCTCATCTCAGTTTGGAATGGCGGCAGTTTTTGGTGCTGCGGCGGACCTGCGGCTGGGGCAGATTTCCGCGTTTGTTGCCGCATTTTATGTGGGCGCGATGGTTTTACAATATCCGATCGGCTGGTTCTCCGACCGAATGGATCGGCGTGTCTTAATTTCAATCGTCAGCGCAATGGGGGCACTGGCGGCGCTTGTCGGTATCTTTGGTTGGTTCAGTTTTCCGGTGCTGCTTGGTGCGGCATTTTTGATCGGGGGAATGTCAAATCCCCTTTATTCTTTGCTGATTGCCCATACCAATGATTTTTTAGATTACGAAGATATGGTGGCTGCCTCGAGCGGGCTTTTGTTTATAAATGGATTGGGGGCGATCAGTGGTCCATTGATCGTGGGGTGGGTGATGGATCGATTTGGCCCGTCTGGGTTCTTCCTAGTCATTGGAACACTTATGGGCGGGCTTACGATTTACGCACTTTATCGTATGACGCAACGGGCCTCCGTTGCAGTGGAAGACACTGGCGTTTATGCGGCGGTGGCGCCAAGCGCTTCGCCGGTCGCATTGAAAATTGCGCAAGATTATGCCGTCGATATAGCTGGTGAGGAAGAAGAAGGATAACTATCCGAATGAAACAGTGTAATTGTTGCGTGTTTCTTTATCGTGACTGGGAAAACGCTTTGGCATGATTTACTGAAATTTTAGTTGTTAACGAAGGTGAGCGGTATGACACCAGATAATATTCTTAAGTTCTGGCTGGACGATATTGGAGAAAAGGGATGGTACGAGGCAGACGTTGAATTAGACACAAAGATTAAAGAACGCTTTTATCAGAGCTGGATTGACCTTTGTGATGGATCGTTTGGACTTTGGCTCACCTATCCAAATGGTGCTTTGGCTTATATCATCCTAGCAGATCAGTTTTCCCGCAATATGTTTCGTGGCCACAAGAATGCATTTGCAACGGATCGAATGGGGGTGGCAGCGGCAAAATCCGCTATAAAAAGAGGGTGGGATCTGCGCATTGACGAACCTGCAAGACAATTTTTTTACCTTCCTCTCATGCATTCAGAAAATTTGTCCGATCAAGATCGCTGTGTTCGGCTTGTTTTGGAAAGGATGCCACAAACGGGGTCTTCAACATTGGACCACGCAAAGGCCCACCGAGAGGTTATTCGTGAATTTGGTCGGTTTCCCTACCGCAACGATGCTTTGGAGCGTACCTATACCAATGCAGAGCGCGAATATCTTGCCAAAGGGGGCTACGGGTTTACGCTTCAAAAGTTTTTAAAGACAACCTGACGAAAGCAGCATTGTGCTCCATTAAAAAATAGTTTAATATTAAACTGTTTTTTAAATATGGAGTTTGACATGTCTTCACATGCTTTCGATCTTGTAATTATTGGTGCTGGTCCGGGCGGGTATGTGGCTGCAATTCGCGCGGCACAATTGGGCCTGAACGTTGCCATTGTTGAGAGAGAAAACATGGGCGGCATTTGCCTCAATTGGGGATGTATTCCAACCAAAGCGATGTTGCGTTCTGCCGAAGTGCTTCACCTCATGCAGAGAGCCGGCGAATTTGGTCTGAGTGCGGAAAATATTAACTATGACCTCCCGGCAGTCACGTCCCGTTCGCGCGCGGTGGCAAAACGGCTCAGTCAGGGTGTTGATTACCTGATGAAGAAAAACAAAGTCCCCGCCTTTATGGGGCAGGCGCGTTTGACAGGTTCTGACACCATTGAAGTGACCAGCGAAAAGGGTAAGGAAACTCTTAAGGCCAAAAATATTGTACTGGCCACCGGCGCGCGTGCCCGCGAACTTCCCGGGCTTGAGGCAGATGGTGATCTGGTTTGGACATACCGCCATGCACTGCAGCCCAAGCGCATGCCCAAAAAGCTTTTGGTAATTGGGTCTGGTGCCATCGGTATCGAATTTGCGAGCTTTTACAATACGCTGGGTGCAAAGACCACTGTTGTCGAAGTCATGGATCGCATCCTACCGGTAGAAGACGCTGAAATCAGCGCATTTGCTCGCAAGCAGTTTGTGAAACATGGGATGAACATTCTTGAAAAAGCTGCCGTTAAAAAATTAGACCGCAAAAAGGGATCCGTGACCGCCCATATCGAACAGAATGGCAAAATCACAACTGAAGAGTTCGATACAGTGATCTCGGCCGTTGGAATTGTCGGAAATGTGGAAAACCTTGGGCTGGAGGCGTTGGGGATTGAAATTTCAAAATCTCATATCGTGACAGATGAATACTGCCGGACCTCTGTCAAAGGCATTTATGCAATTGGAGATATTGCCGGTGCGCCTTGGCTTGCCCACAAAGCCAGCCATGAAGGCGTTATGGTCGCGGAACTTATTGCAGGCGGTCATCCCCATCCCGTAAAACCTGAAAGCATCGCGGGCTGTACCTATTGCAACCCTCAGGTCGCATCGGTTGGATACACCGAGGAGAAAGCCAAAGCCGCAGGATATGAAGTTAAAGTTGGTCGCTTCCCCTTTGTCGGAAACGGCAAAGCAATTGCTCTTGGTGAACCCGAGGGTATGATCAAAACGGTTTTTGATGCTAAAACGGGGGAACTTCTTGGGGCACATATGGTTGGCGCAGAAGTCACCGAGTTGATCCAAGGTTATGTGATCGGGCGCAAGCTGGAAACCACTGAACAGGATTTGATGGAAACGGTTTTCCCACATCCAACGCTCTCGGAAATGATGCACGAAAGCGTATTGGATGCCTATGAGCGGGTAGTGCATATCTAATCGGTCTGCGCAACATTTCTCGTGTCTTGTTCTGAACCGGTTGTCCGAAGTCAATCTGTGTGCCGGTAATTGCGCAGGCAGTCGATATCTATCGTGACCTGGCAACGGAGAGCTGTATCCGCACTTCTTTGGACTTGGAAAGCAATGTTACAGCATTTGACCGGTTTGTCGTTCTTTTGAAGGCACTACGCCGCTCCCATTTATTTTTTAATTCCTACCCGTTGGTATTGTTGATTAATTCATAAAATACCGCCGGAGCTTTTCTACTTCCTCTATCTTATTTGTATCAAAGAGGAGAAATGACATGGGAAAGTATCTGGTAAGAGCAAACTATAATGGTTCGGGTTTTCAGGGAATGGTGTCGAACCCGTCTGATCGGGATCAGGCAATCCGGGGTGTTACATCCGCATTGGGCATTAGCGTTGATGCGCTTTATTTTTCGCCCTCCACGGGTGAAGCGATTATGATTGTTGACTCTGACCCAGACAAAAACGCGCGGCTTATGATGGTTGTTATGTCGTCCGGAACATTCAGTGGCGGTTCAATGATCGATCTGCTTGAGATGGCAGACATGACACAAGCGATGAAGGACTCCGGCGCCTTAATCGGCAGTTACAAACCAACCACAGGTTAAAAATATGCTGAGACGCAATGTTCTTCTATTGCGTCTCTTTCCTTTTAAACCGGGCTTCATCTCTGTAGCGAGTTGGATAAAATGTTTTTATTTCTATGACTGACGGCTTTATAGAGCCCAAAATACTGGTCACCGCCCCCTTTTCGTTAATATAAATTCTTAAACAAAGTTTTGGAGAAACACCATGTCCTCACGGGCCAACAGACCACCAATGGGCATCGCCACGCAGACGAGCTTTGAAAACAAAATCGCATATGCCGAATTTTTGAGGCAATTTGAAAATGGGGTGACAACACAGGTTGACGCGTCAGCTCCCCTTTTATTCGATCCGAAAGCACAGATTAACGCCAGTCACCCGATTAACCGTGCCACAGAGGGAACAGGTTATTTTGACGATATCATCTACCCCATTTCAAAGGCCTTTGAAGGGGTAAGGCGTCAAAACTATATTCTGCTCTCGGGTGAGTATTTGGGCAGCGAATGGGTCACGTCAACGGGGTATTTTTACGGCCATTTCAAGCAGCCGCTTTTCGGTATTCCGCCAAGCCACAAACTTGCATTTCTGCGGTTTGGCGAATTTCATAAAATGGAATTTGGTAAGATAACGGAAACTTACGTCTACCTTGGTCTTGCTGAATTGATCATTGCGCTCGGGATGTGGCCCTTGGCGCAAAGTCAGGGATACGAAGGTACTGTGCCGGGGCCTGCGACACAGGATGGTATTCTTCTGCAAAGGAGTGACCCGTCGGTTTCTCGGACAAGTGCCGATTTGGTGGAGGGGATGTTAAAGCTGCTCACAACCAAAGATGCGGCATGGCGCCCGTATTGGGATGAGCGCATGGTCTGGTATGGACCGGGTGGATTGGGAAGCTATGCCACTGTTGACGCATTCGACGCATTTCAGCGTCCGTTTGAAACAACCTTTGCCGGTTGGGGCGATGGCAAAGAGGAAGGCATTTCCGGAGTGGGCGCAGATTGTAAAGCCGGTGATGGCGATTATGCCTTTTTACATGGTTGGAAGATGATCACCGGTATTCATGTGAAACCGTTCTTGGGGATTGAACCAACTGGCACCCGCATTTTCATGCGCGATTGTGATTGGTGGCGCTGTGCAAATGGGAAGATTATTGAAAACTGGTGCATGTTAGATACGCTGCATCTGGTGCTGCAACTGGGCAGGGATGTCATAAGCGAAATCTCTTAACGCCCTTTGATCATCGCACAGCAAAAAAAGCCAACAGCCGTTTGGCTTAGTCTTCTTCACAATTTTAATCGCTGCCCGCCTAAAATATGGGGCGCATTTAGAGGAAACACCAAGGGTAGAATCTGACAACCAGCAACCCTTGGCTTATTGTCGCGCTCTCGTCAGACTGCCGTTCAGACGACCAAATCTGTGACAAAACGATTTTGTATCTGTGTTTTGGCGGCGGAACGTTTAATTCATTGGACGCAGCGCCGACCTCAGCGAGACGTTTATGATCGAATGTTTGAGCAATTCATCTTTGGATAAACGCCCGTCACGATCCTCATCTGCTTGGAAAAAATCAGCTGTTATGCCTTTGCGCTGTTCATCGCGGCTCAAGATCCAATCGTCTGATCTGTCCCAGAGGTCAAAGACGACTTTGCGTGCCGTTTCATAGGCTTGCTCGCGCCCTGTTTCTACTGCGACATCTTCCATCCCGAAACCCCAAGTTGAAAATTCTTGCCAAGTCAGGTTGCCGTTGTCATCGGCGTCCATTGAGACAAAGATATTTTCCGCTTGGTTGAGTTGCTCTTCAAGGCTCGCATAACCGTCGCCATTTTCGTCAACCCCCAGAAAGGCGAGCGTTGCAAGACGGCGGCCTTCTGTTTCTGAAGATACGGCAGAGGCCATAAAGCCAATACCCATCGCGATCAAAAGAATTTTTTTCATGTGTCATCCCTTTCTTCTGCAGGGGCAACCCTGCAACTTCATAAAACCCACCAAAAAGGTGTTTTGCACGAAGTTGCAAGGGCAAAATGGCCCCCCCAAATCACAAGTGTTCGTGATTTGGCAGAAAAAAGCTTATCCGCGGCGGCGTCCGCCGCGCCGACCACCCCGACCACCGATGTCACCACCAGCACCTGCCGGTTTATTGAAATGGATCCAAGCACCGCCATGCGGATCATTATTCGTCAAAAGATTGGCAGCGCGAATGGCTTCCATTTCTTTGCCGGGACGCGATAAGGTAGATCCCAGTCCAAAAAGCGTCACAAAGGTTTCATCATCTATATCTTCCGGTAAGAGAATTCCTTTGGCGAGGCATTCGTCTTTCTTCTCTTGGATTGCCTTTTGTGTAACGGGCAAAGCAACAGGGTTCATAATGGCCGAGGTCATCCCCGCACCCATGGCCATGGGGAGAAAGGCATTGTTAATGCCGTGCCGATTGGGAAGTCCAAAGGACACGTTGGACGCGCCACAGGTGGTGTTAACCCCAAGTTCTTCACGAAGTTTTCGCACCAGTGTAAACACTTGTTGTCCAGCTGTTGCCATTGCACCTATGGGCATGACCAGCGGATCGACCACGATATCATGGGCAGGAATGCCAAAATCTGCAGCACGTTCCACAATTTTTTTGGCAACCGCAAAGCGGACCTCTGGGTCTTCGGAAATGCCGGTGTCGTCGTTTGAAATTGCCACAACGGGAACATTATATTTTTTGACCAGCGGCAGAACAAATTCTAGCCGCTCTTCTTCGCCGGTGACAGAATTCAAAAGCGGGCGCCCCTTGGCGGTTTGAAGCCCCATGTCCAGCGCTTCAGGAACGGAGCTGTCGATGCAAAGAGGAATATCGGTGAGACCTTGAACCAGCTCAATCATCTTCTTCATGAGAGGGGGTTCGGTTTCATTGGGATTTGGGTTTGAATTATATACCACGCCCGCGTTTATATCGAGAATATTGGCCCCCGCTGCGACTTGGGCAAGGGCATCTTTTTCTACGGTAGAAAAGTCACCTGCCTCAAGTTCGGCGGCAAGCTTTTTGCGTCCCGTCGGATTGATCCGTTCACCTATGACGCAGAAAGGTTGGTCAAATCCGATAATGGCGGTCTGCGTCGCAGACTCTACAACGGTACGTGTCATATATGTGGTCCTTTAGGATTGAGAAGCTGGAACGCCTGCGCGTCCGCCATGGTCGGTGACCCAAGTGGCATTGGTCTTAATCCCTCCAAGCGGGAAAAAGTGAACTTGGTCAATGTTGAAATCAGGGTTTTGTGCCTTATGTTCAGCCAGCGCGTTTAGGACTTCGACCGGTTCATACGGCAAAAGAAGTTTGGTGACGTCCATTGCCCGTTTTTGCAGCACTTTCAAAGATGGCCCCACGCCACAGGCGATTGCAAATTTGATCAATGTCTGAAGCTTTGCCGGCCCAGCGATCCCAATATGAACGGGAATATCAATGCCTGACGCCTTAAGCCCATTTGCCCAGTCAATGATAGGACCTGCCTCAAACGCAAATTGCGTGGCAAGGGCCATTTTTGCATCGGTACGTTCAGAGAAATGTTGTTTCCACGACAGGGCGGCATCGACATTTTTGCGTGACCCGTCAGGATCAATGTCTTTGTTCCCTTCAGGGTGTCCTGCCACATGGAGGCGTGTAAACCCCTTTGCATCAAACAGGCCTGTTTCCAGAAGCTGCATAGAACTATCAAAGTCGCCATGTGGTGTGGTAACCCCTCCGGCCAAAAGCAAAGCTTGGTTCACGCCTGCTTCGGCCTGATACATGTCGATCCAGTTTTCAAGCGTTGCTTTATCTTTAATAATGCGGGCTGGAAAATGGGGCATAACAGCGTAGCCCTCTGAGGCCAAACGTGCCGCCGTTTTCACCATATCTTCTATGGGCGTCCCTTCAATATGAGCTATGTAAACGCGGGTCCCTTTCGGAAGAATATCTTGAAAATTCTCAATTTTTTCCGCTGTACGTGGCATGACTTCTATCGAATAGCCCTGCAAAAAACGTTCAAGCTCTGGGGAGGTTTCAACCAGATCTACCGGTTTGCGTTTGAAATTCAGCAATGCCATCAACCGTCTCCTAATTTGCCACATCAGCTTTGTGCGTGACCATGATTTTCAATGAGCCCTAAAATACGGGCTTTGTCGTATTCTGTTTCAAGCCGATTGGCCTCTCGTTCTGCGACGTCCTCTGCATCCCCCTCAACAGAATAGGGCGCGGCTTTGCGCCATTGTGTGAGGTAATCATCGGTTCCTGCCATGCCTGCCCGCATAGCAGCCATATCAATCGCCTGTTCAAACCGCTCCGCCAATTGACGTTTGGAACCACGGCGGCCTTTGCCAACGATGACTTGCGCGGGAATATCGCGCCAATAAACGATGGTGACTTCGGGCATGTTTCGAATCCTCGTAAAACTGCGCTGTTTCTAGGGCAGGCGGATCACCTGCTTGTGTCGAATATCGACGAATGCGCGTCATTGAGCGACCTTAGCGTGAATATTCGTCAGATCCGAGAGGGGACAAAGGTCAAAATCGTCAGCATAATTATGAATTCTATTCTTCAACCCCAGAACTGACATTTTTTCACCATCTTTAACAAAAATATTCTAAGTCTTGTCTTGCGACCTTTTGACATCGGGCATAACGTGAGAGGAAGCATTTTGATTGGAGGGCGTGACATATGGCGCCCAAGCGTCCTAGACCAGCGCGCGTCTTTCCCCAAGTGGTTGATGACGCCGCTCTGACACCCCCTAATCCAAACGCGCTTTATGCGGCGTTGGATTTGGGAACGAACAGTTGTCGTATGCTGATCGCTCAGCCCAAAGGAAGTCAATTTCATGTGGTCGATAGTTTTTCAAAATCTGTGCAGCTTGGCGTTGGATTGGAAAAAACCGGGAAACTGAGTCGGACATCAATGAACCGAACAATTCAGGCGCTCAAGGTCTGTCATCAAAAACTCAAACGTCACAACGTGACGCGCATGCGGCTTGTGGCGACAGAGGCCTGCCGGCGGGCATCGAATGCGGGGGAATTTTGTCAGCGCGTCCTGCGCGAAACGGGCCTGCGCCTTGAGATCATTGAGGCGGAAGAAGAGGCACGGCTTGCCGTTATTTCCTGTGCGCCCCTCGTTTCAAACAGGACAGAACAACTTTTGGTGATCGACATTGGCGGGGGATCGACGGAGCTTGTCTGGATTGACCTCTCGGATGTCCCCCCGCGCGAACGACCAAGATCGCTGATGCGGCTTCATGCAGGGTTTCATTCAGTGGACAGTCCTTTTCAGGCGGCAAAAGTCGTCGATTGGATCAGCGTTCCATTGGGGGTTGCAACATTGCGGGATGCTTTTGGAGATGTCAGTGACGATTCTGCGCGCTATGCTCTGATGAGTTGTTTTTTCGAAGATAAGCTCGCGAATTTCGCTCCGTATAAAGATGTTCAACCGCGAGAAGGATTTCAGATCATCGGAACATCCGGAACTGTGACAACTGTTGCGGCAAGCCATCTTGGGTTGCGCCGCTATGACAGAACCAAGGTCGATGGACTTCGTATGAGCTCGGATGAGATTGACCATGTCGTCAGCAACTATTTATCCTTAGGGCCTGATGGACGTCGCAGTGATCCTCGTATCGGGCATGACAGGCAGGCTTTGATCATGTCAGGTGCCGCCATTTTGCAGGCACTTCTGCGGTCTTGGCCGACAGATCGATTGTCGGTAGCCGATCGCGGTCTGCGCGAGGGGCTTTTATACGCACAAATGTGCGCCGATGGTGTGCTTGAGGACGTGCCCTACTGATGAGCAACAAATCGGAAAATACCTCGGGCCGGGGGCAACGCGACCTCAGGGTTAAGGTCAAGAAAGCCAAAGGCAAAACCGTTGCACAGGTACGCTGGCTTGAACGGCAGCTAAACGATCCTTATGTGAAACGCGCCAAGTCAGAAGGCTATCGAGGACGCGCGGCGTTTAAAATCATTGAGCTTGATGACAAATACCGTTTTCTTGTGCCAGGCGCACGGGTTGTGGATCTGGGCTGTGCACCGGGGGGATGGTGCCAAGTGGCGGTAAAGCGCACCAATGCGCTTGGCGAGAAAAAAGGCAAATCTATCGGGCGCGTGATCGGCGTCGATCTGCAGGAAGTCGAACCCATCGCAGGCGCGGATATCCATCAGCTTGATTTTCTGGAAGAAAATGCGGACGAAAAAGTAAAACAATGGCTTGATGGGCCTGCAGACGTTGTCATGTCAGATATGGCCGCTGCCAGTTCGGGACATAAACAGACAGACCATCTGCGCATCATCGCACTATGCGAAGCGGCAGCTTATTTTGCGTTTGACGTCCTCGAAGAGGGAGGGACATTCGTTGCCAAAGTTCTGGCCGGTGGGGCAGAGGGGGATCTTCAAAAAATCCTCAAGCAACGGTTCAGCAAAGTCTCGCATCTGAAACCTCCGGCAAGTCGCGCGGACAGTTCAGAGAAATTTGTTGTGGCAACGGGTTACCGTGCTGAACGGTAGGTTTTGGACAATTCGCGCGGCGACACACCAAAGCGCAGACGAAATGCACGGCTCAACGCTGCAGCGCTTTCATATCCGGATCGAAGCGCGATTTCGGACATACTAAGAGACGTGCTTTCCACAAGCTGACGGGCGTTTGTCAGGCGGATATGGCGATACACTTGAATTGGGGTGGTACCAAAAGCCACCTTAAAGCGGCGCAACAGTGTTTTTGGCGGGCAGGCAGCGATTTTTGACAAATCATTCAAAGAGAGCGGCTGTTCAATGTTGCTTTGCATTGCAGCGATTGCTCTTTGCACAGGGCTTGTTGAGGGCTTTGATTTGCCCCGGTGCTGCAGTGCAAGCGGATCATCGCGCAACAACATTGCATCGACATCCAACGCCACAGCGCTTCCCAAATGATCTTCGATCATGGATCTTGTTAGATCAAAAGCCGACATCGCACCTGCACAGGTGATCCTGTTGTTGTCCTTTACAACCCGATGACGCACTGTGTCGATATTTAAAAACCGCTCGGAAAAACTGTCCAGTGTTTCCCAGTGCAACGTAGCCCGCCGCCCTGCAAGCAACCCAGCGGAGGCCATCAGCCAAGGCCCCGTATCAAGGCCCACCATCACTTTGCAGGATTTTGAACATGCGCGCAGACGGCGCCGGCAATCCGCCGTGTCATGTTTTAGAAAATCATAACTTGCCACTACAAAAAGAAAATCGCAGGGTTTTTCAGGATCGAGTGCTGCGTGAGGCAGGATGGGAAGCCCGCTTGATGAGGCGACGGTGTCCCCACTTAGGCTCAGAAAGCGCCAGCGGTAAAACTCGCGCCCCACAAGCGTATTGGCCGCCCGCATCGGTTCCAAACAATTGGCCAGACACATATTTGAAAATCGATCAAAGAGAAGAAACTGCACAGTGATCGAAGCTATATCGCTCTTTGTCCATTTTGGTATCATATATGTCTTTTAGTGCAAACACTTTCCAGTGACCAGTGGCATATTCTTTCTCTTATCCTGCAGGAGAGACACTATGCCATTATCGATGAACAAAGAGGTTTTTATCACATGCGCCGTGACGGGGTCGGGGGGAACGCAGGACAAAAGCCCCCATGTGCCGCGCAGCCCGAAACAGATCGCGCAGAGCGCGATTGCCGCGGCAGAGGCGGGTGCTGCAGTTGTGCATTGCCATGTGCGCGATCCAGAAACTGGGACGCCCAGTCGCAAGCTTGAGTATTACAGGGAAGTCACTGAATATATCCGTGCCTCTGGAACAGATGTTGTTTTAAACCTCACCGCTGGCATGGGGGGAGATATAGTCTTTGGGGGTACGGAAGCCCCACTGCCGCTGGTTGCAGGGACAGATATGGCGGGTGCCACAGAGAGGGTTGCCCATGTCGCACAATGTCTTCCTGAAATATGTACGCTGGACTGCGGAACAATGAATTTTGCCGAAGCCGATTACGTCATGACCAATACCCCCGGCATGTTGCAGGCGATGGGTCAGATGATGACGGATTTAGGAGTGAAGCCTGAAATCGAAGCATTTGATACAGGACATCTCTGGTACGCAAAACAGCTGGTCGCGGATGGTGTTCTGGAACCAGACGCGCTTGTTCAGCTATGCATGGGGGTGCCATGGGGGGCGCCTGACGATCTGAACACTTTTATGGCGATGGTAAACAATGTTCCGCCAAATTGGACCTTCAGCGCGTTTTCGCTGGGGCGAAACCAGATGGCCTATGTGGCGGCTTCTGTGCTTGCCGGTGGCAATGTGCGCGTCGGGCTTGAGGACAACCTCATGCTGGAACGTGGGGTGTTAGCCGAAAATTACCAATTGGTTGAAAAGGCGCGTGGTATTATTGAGGCGTTGGGGGCACGGGTGATCGGACCGGAAGAGGTGCGGCAAAAGCTGAAGCTTACCAAACGCACGCCCAAGGGCTAGAGCATGGCACGGCGTGTGGTCGTTACAGGAGGCGCCTCGGGGATCGGGCGTGTGATGGCGGAGGCTTTTCTCGCTCTTGGTGATCAAGTGGCGGTGTGCGACAGCTCTGAGGCAAATATTCAAGACATGCAAAGAGCGCATCCCAAGTGCATTGCGCATTGTGCTGATGTGCGAAATGAAGCGGAAATGTCTGCATTTTTCGCACAGCTTGAGGACGCTTACGGCGGTGTGGATGTTTTGATTTCCAATGCGGGGACGGGTGGACCTGCGGGGGGCATCGAAACTTTGACTTATGCGGATTGGAGAGATTGCGTTTCTGTAAACCTCGACGGCGCATTTCTGAGCTGCCGGTGGGCGGCAGCGCGGATGAAAGCACAAAATTCTGGAGCGATCATCCTTATTTCATCAACATCCGGACTGTTCGGTGTGCCTTACCGCAGCCCCTATGTGGCAGCAAAATGGGGGCTTATCGGGTTGATGAAAACGCTGGCGATTGAATTGGGGTCCGCCCATGTGAGGGTGAACGCGATCTGCCCCGGTGCTGTCGAAGGCCCACGGATGGAACGGGTGCTATCTATGGAAAGCAAAGCCACGGGGCGCCCAATAGAATATATTCGTGCGCAATATACGGACGGCGTGTCCTTGCGCCGTTTCATTCCGCCGGAAGACATCGCAGGTATGGCCGTTTTCCTTGCCTCGGATGCAGGGCGAAACATCAGCGGGCAGGCGATCAGTGTAGATGGAAATACAGAGCGCATGGTATGATCCCCATGTGCGATTTGGAGAGTGACTAAGATGACCAAAAAAGCTGCAATCATCGGTGGCGGTGTAATCGGGGGAGGATGGCTCGCCCGATTTCTTTTGAACGGGTGGGATATCAAGGTCTTTGATCCTGACCCGGAGGCTGAACGCAAAATTTCCGAAGTCCTGAAAAACGCACGACATGCGCTTCCTATGCTTTATGATCAGCCATTGCCGAATGAAGGAACGCTGAAATTTTGCAAAACGATCAAAGAGGCCGTCTCTGACGCTGATTGGATTCAGGAAAGCGTGCCAGAGAGGTTGGACATCAAGCACCGCGTGTTTGCTGAAATTCAAGACAGTTGTCGTGGAGATGCGGTTATTGGATCTTCAACGTCCGGATTTAAACCCTCCGAACTGCAGGAAGGAACCGAACGCCCAGAGCAAATTATGGTCACTCATCCGTTTAATCCTGTCTATCTTTTGCCTCTGATCGAACTGGTTCCTAGCATTAAGACTGGCGCGCAACATATTGAAACAGCGAAAGAGGTTCTCACGTCAATTGGTCTTTATCCGCTTCATGTGCGCAAAGAAATTGACGCCCATATCGCAGATCGCTTTCTTGAAGCCGTGTGGCGCGAAGGTCTATGGTTGATCAAAGACGGAATTGCGACGACCGAGGAAATCGATAACGCCATTCGCTATGGTTTTGGTTTGCGCTGGGCGCAGATGGGGTTATTTGAAACCTATCGTATTGCGGGCGGTGAAGCGGGTATGGTACATTTTATTGCCCAATTCGGCCCATGCCTGAGTTGGCCTTGGACAAAGCTGATGGATGTACCCGAGTTGACGGATGAACTCACGCAGATGATTGCAGATCAATCCGATGCACAATCCGGCCATAAAACAATCCGTGATCTTGAACGCCTGCGCGACAACAATTTGATCGCCATCATGCGCGCCTTAAAACAACAGGGCAGCGCCGCGGGTGCACTGATTACCGCACACGAAGAAACGCTTCGCTTGCCCTTGGGGGCGGCGGTGCCGATGCGCACTGTCTCTCGCAGTATTCCTGTCGATTGGACTGACTACAACGGGCATATGAATGAAGGACGCTATGGGCAGATTTTTTCAGATGCAGCTGACGCCTTTATGATCGAAATAGGCGCCGATGCGGAGTATATCGCGGCAGGAAACAGCTTTTTCACCGCCGAAACAACGATCAAATACCTCGCCGAAACACTGGCTGGACAGACGGTCCATGTCAATACCCGTGTTTTGCTGTCAGAGGGGAAAAAGGTGAAACTTTTCCATGAGATGCGAGCCGAAGATAATGCAATATTGGCCACATGTGAACAGTTTATGCTGCACGTCAACCTGACCACGCGCAAATCCTGCCCGCCACTGGCAGAGGTGCAATCCCGCATGGACGCGCTGGCACAAGCCCATAAGGAGAGCGCATAATGCACTTTGGACTGAGCGAAGAACAAGAGATGATCGTTGATACGGTCAGAAGCTTTGTAGAAAATGAGATCTACCCGCATGAAGACATCGTGGAGCGTACCGGTGAAGTTCCCGCTGAGGTCGGCGAGGCGATCAAACAAAAAACCATTGATTTGGGGTTTTATGCCTGCAATTTCCCCCAAGAAGTCGGTGGCGCCGGCCTCAGCCATCTGGAATTTGCGCTGGTAGAACGCGAATTGGGGCGCGGTGCTATGGCGCTGAACCATTTCTTTGGGCGGCCTCAAAACATTCTGATGGCATGTGAGGGGGAACAAAAAGAACGCTACCTTTTGCCTGCCGTACGTGGCGAAAGAATGGATGCACTTGCCATGACCGAACCGGGTGCCGGATCGGACGTGCGGGGGATGAAATGCAGTGCGGAGCGCAAAGGTGGGGATTGGGTGGTCAACGGGACCAAACATTTTATTTCCGGTGCGGATCATGCCGATTTTGTGATTTGTTTTATTGCAACTGGCGAAGATCAAACTCCGAAGGGGCCCAAAAAACGCATCACTGCCTTCCTCGTCGATCGCGGCACGCCGGGCTTTACGATTCGTCAGGGGTATAAATCGGTCAGCCATAGAGGATATAAAAATATGATCCTCGAATTTGATGACTGCCGACTATCGGATGCACAGGTGCTTGGAGAGGTTGATGGTGGTTTTGCTGTCATGAACGAATGGCTTTATGCGACCCGCATCACCGTTGCCACTATGTCTGTAGGGCGCGCGCGCAGGTGTTTTGACTATGCATTGAATTATGCGGCGGAGCGCGAACAATTCGGCCAAAAGATTGGTAAGTTTCAGGGGGTAAGTTTCCAAATCGCGGATATGATTACTGAAATTGATGCGGCCGATTGGCTCACTCTCTCCTCGGCATGGCGCCTTGATCAAGGGCTTCCCGCCAATCGTGAAATTGCCAGTGCGAAACTCTATGCCTCAGAAATGCTGGCCCGCGTCACGGATCGGACATTGCAAATTTTTGGTGGTATGGGCTTGATGGATGATTTCCCAATTGAACGCTTTTGGCGCGATGCGCGGGTGGAACGGATTTGGGATGGCACCTCTGAAATTCAACGTCACATCATATCGCGAGAGCTGCTGCGCCCCTTGGGTGCCTAAGGTCAAAGGACAAAATTCCATGCAGGATTTGGACCGACTGTTGCGCCCTCAAAGCATTGCCGTCATCGGCGGTGGGATGTGGTGCCGCTCTGTCATCGAGCAATGCCAGAAGTTTGGATTTTCAGGGAATCTTTGGCCTGTTCATCCCAAAGCTGAAGAGATTGGAGGGCTCAGGGCATACCGATCTGTAAATGAGCTGCCCGATGCGCCTGATGCCGCCTTTATTGGTGTAAACCGCCACGCAACCGTCGATGTGGTCAAAAACTTAGCAAACGTTGGAAGCGGGGGGGCGGTTTGTTTTGCCTCAGGGTTTCTTGAGGCACAGGCAGAGGATGAAGGTGGCGCAAAGCTTCAACAGGAATTGCTAACTGCAGCAGGGGATATGCCTATCATTGGGCCCAATTGCTATGGGTTCATAAATTACTTGGACGGGGCTGCACTTTGGCCCGACCAGCATGGAGGACGTCGGGTCGAACGCGGTGTAGCAATCATCACGCAAAGTTCCAATATGGCGATCAATATATCCATGCAAAACCGCGCTTTGCCCATAGCATATATCGCGACTGCGGGAAATCAGGCGCAACAGGGGCTCGCCGATATCGGACGGGCCTTGCTTTGTGACGATCGGGTAAGCGCCCTTGGACTTCACATTGAAGGGCTCGGGAATATCGCCGCCTTTGAAGCTTTGTCCAAAGCCGCAAAAGAGATGGGTAAAGGCATCGTTGCGATCAAAGTCGGTCAATCAGAACAGGCACAAGCCGCCACCATTTCTCATACCGCCTCTCTTGCGGGAAGCGATGCGGGGGCGCGTGCTGTCTTGAACCGCCTTGGTATTGCAAGATTAAAGAGTGTTCCCGAATTTTTGGAAACGCTCAAACTTCTCCATTTTTGCGGACCGTTAAAGGGCAACAAAATTGCTTCTCTGTCCTGTTCAGGGGGGGAGGCGAGCCTTATTGCTGATACCGCGCTGTCCTATAATGTGCGTTTTCCTGCGTTAAACGAAATCCAAAGAGTTGGGCTCCGCCAGGCCCTCGGCCCGATGGTCGCTTTGGCCAATCCTCTGGATTATCACACCTATATTTGGGGCAACGGTCGCGCGATTGGGGCAATGATGTCGGCGATGATGACTGGGGATCAGGACATCACGCTCTCAATCGTGGATTTTCCGCGCGATGATCGCTGTTCACCGGCTGCTTGGGAATGCGTATTGGAGGGGGCTGAAATCGCGGTAAAAGAGGGAAGCGGGCCCTTGGCCTTTGTCACAACACTTCCTGAAAATATCTCTGAACCGGTCGCGGATCGGTTGATGGCTATGAATGTTCTGCCCATGCATGGATTTAACGAAACGCTTGCCGCAATTGAAGCGGCGCATTTCATTGCGCTTTCCCAAGAGGACACATGGCCCCCGATTGTCATTGGAAAATCCTCACGTAATCCGGTGATGATTGATGAGGCTGATGCAAAATCGGAGTTGTCCGCATTTGGATTGGATGTCCCACACCGTGCAATTGCATCAAGCCTTGAGGACATCTTGAAAGAAGGCACGCGCATCGGGTTTCCTTTAGCCCTAAAGGGCAGGGGTATTGCCCATAAAACGGAAAGTGGCGCTGTTCGGCTGGACATTTCTAACAGCGAAGAATTGGAACGCGCTGTCCGTGAGATGGGTGTAAAAGAATTTTTAGTGGAAGAAATGATTGAAGAAGCAGTTTGTGAACTTTTGATTGGGATTACAAGAGATGCGGCGCATGGATTTGTTTTGACTCTGGCGGCTGGGGGGGTGCTGACCGAATTACTCAGCGATCAGGTTTCGCTTGTCCTGCCTGTTCAGGTAAAAGATGTAAATAAGGCTCTTGGGCAGCTCAAACTTTCTAAATTATTGGCGGGGTATCGCGGCAAGCCCGCGGCTGAGCTCAGTCAGATTGCCAAAGCAGTGATGGCTTTGCAAGAATATGTTCTGGCGCATATAAACGAAGTTGAAGAAGTGGAAATCAACCCGCTTATCGTGACGCCGGCAAGGTCGATTGCAGTGGATGCGCTGATCAGAAAAGGAGAGGCAGATGTCTGAAACCCCGATAAAGACGCATAAAGATGGTCATATCCTAGAGGTCACCATTGATCGTCCCAAGGCCAATGCCATTGATTTGGCAACCAGCCGCATTATGGGAGAGGTGTTTCGCGGGTTCCGCGATGACCCAGAGCTTCGGGTTGCGATCCTGACAGCGACAAATGACAAGTTTTTCTGCCCGGGGTGGGATTTGAAGGCTGCTGCAGATGGCGATGCGGTTGACGGAGATTATGGGGTTGGCGGTTTTGGCGGGTTGCAGGAACTTCGCGGATTGAACAAACCCGTTATTTGTGCTGTGAACGGGATCTGCTGTGGCGGTGGGCTTGAAATTGCGTTGTCTTGTGACATCATTCTGGCTGCAGAACACGCCACATTTGCATTGCCTGAAATTCGCAGTGGCACGATTGCGGATGCGGCAAGCATCAAGCTACCCAAGCGGATCCCATATCACATCGCAATGGAGATGCTTCTGACAGGCCGGTGGCTTGATGCCGAAGAAGCTGCCCGTTGGGGCATGATCAATCATGTTCACAAGAGCGAGGATTTGATGGGCGAAGCGCGCAACATGGCGGCTCTTTTGGCATCCGGCCCACCACTCGTTTATGCAGCTATCAAAGAGGTCGTTCGGGAAGCTGAAGATATGAAATTTCAGGATTGCCTCAACAAAATCACCAAATCCCAGTTTGAAACGATTGATCGATTGTATCACTCTGAAGACCAACTCGAAGGTGCGCGTGCTTTTGCGGAAAAACGCGATCCTGTTTGGAAGGGGCGCTGAAAACGTTATTCGCGCAGCGCCTCATAAGAAATCATGACATGGGTTTGGTACTGAACACGTTGGGTGAGGCGGTCATAATAGGCCCGCAGGTGAGGCAGATCTGCACGAGTAATATCAATATCAAAATAGCGGTATAAGATGTGTCCAAGGCTGATGTCGGCCAGCGAAAAGTCGTTTCCAGCCAAATATTCATTTTGCGACAGTTGATGATCTGCAATTTTCAGACGATCTTCAAATTTAAGCACAGCCTGTCTGATGGCATCGTAATTGCGTTTGGCCGCCGGAGTGCGTACGAGTGCCCAAAAAATCGGGACCGTAAAATTTGTAGCAACGCTGATCTTTGACCATTCTGCCCATTTGTCAATCTGTGCCCGATCCGAGGGATCACATGGCCAGAAAGGGGCAGTTGCATAGCGATTTGACAAATAACGCAGGATTGCACCGCTTTCCCAAAGGGCAGGACCGCTTGAGTCCACGAGAACGGGCACCGTACGATTGGGGTTCATAGCGATGAAATCAGGCGTATCGGTACCGCCAAAGCGATGACCGATGTCATGACGGTGACATGACAACCCCAGTTCGGCGATGCACCACATCACCGCCTGTACGTTTGAGGAATCCGCACGCCCGTATACCGTGAGCATCACATACCCATCCCTTCTGTTTATTTTGACGCTTTGCTAACTATGGCTTTTGGGGCGTCCTTTTGCAGCATCAATCCGCAGTTTGCACATCGGTTACGCGAAATAAACCATTTTTGATGTATCAAAATGATTTTGGGCGCCTTGAGTGCTTTCGCAACAAGACACCCACAACACAGCATACTTCACCAAACTTGCCTCTGCATTGAGCGCGATACCATAAGGTAAATTCGCGTCTAATCCTTCTGCATTCGAAGCCTTCATGCGAAAATTCATTTCCGAGGATCTGAATCTTCAGCCAATTCAACTCGACGCCAAAGTCCTAAGATATTGAATCTAAGATACAAATCTTATTCCTTTTGCAAGCATGGCTGGTATTTTTTCTCTGATCTACATTCTGCTTGGCTGACTTGTCCTCCGCGAAGGAAGTGCAGTCGGTTAAGCGGGATGTCTCCAAATTCGAATACCCCCCAGTAAGCTTACGTTTACGATAGCGCAAAAAATTTGTATCACAAAGATAATTATTGTTATCCACAGGCATACCCACAAGTTTTCTTAACTTATCCACCGAATTGGTGTTTTGGGCTTCTTTTATTAAGCGCACGCGCGGGGAAACATGTTTTTTTTGCGATTCGCATCTGTGATGTTCTCCATGATTGCTCCAAAGTAATAAGCACACTAAGGTGTGAGACCTTTTGATTAGGTATTTCAAGCTGGATTGGGCATTTTAAGCCGTCTTGGGTTTCAAAACTGGGCATTCAAAACGTCTAAAAAACTGGGATAATGGCTTTTTTGGGGGGAGCAAATCGCTAAACAAAAATAATTTCGGCCGCTCACCGTTACGGAAATGGAATATGCGTAGAACATGCTGAGTATAAATACAAATTTGTCAGCTCAAATTGCATCCGCTGCCGCCACTGCTTCTCAGTCGGCAGCGGGTGTTGCTATGGAGCGCCTTTCAAGTGGTACGCGGCTTAACAGTGCAAAAGACGACGCTGCGAATGTGGCTATTTCCAGTAGATTGCATAGCGAAGCGACAGGGCTGAACATGGCCGTTAAAAATGCCATGGATGCTCGATCTCTTTTGAGCGTAGTCGATGGCGCTTATGTTGAGGTTGAGAAGAACCTGCAAAGATATCGGGAAATTCTTATATATGCAAAAAACGATACGTTAAGCGAGAGCGACCGAAACGCATTGTTCGAAGAGGCGTAACAACTTGCTCTTGAAAACGAGAGGATACACGAAACGACAACCTGGGGAAGTCAATCTGTTTTTGCGCAAGACAATTCTACCGTCGTTTCATTTTCTTCTCAGATTGTTTTTGGTGTTCCTGTGGTGCTTGAAAATTCTCAGAACAGCACCAAATTTGAGTTTTTGGTCGGACCATCGGCCGAAGCGGAAAATAGGGTTTCCATAGACATTCTGAATTTGAGAGACAGAGTGTTTTCAGGATCTGGGAAAATTATAGATTCTACGCGCGTAGACAGTACCATGAGCTTGATTGATGCTGGTTTGACCAACTTGAGTGAAGACCGTGCAAAAGTTGGTTCTTTCTTGAATAGGATTGATCACACGATTTCAAATTTGACGTTGACCTCGGTGAATATTCAGGCAGCAAAGGGCCGTATCGAAGATGCTGATTTTGCGACAGAATCTACGGTATTGGCGCGCCAAATGATCTTACAACAGGCGTCCACAGCGATGCTAGCGCAGGCCAATGCATCTAAGCAAAACGTCTTGTCCTTACTGCAGGGATAGGTTTGATTACCAGCACAGATACGAACTTTTGACTCTGACTCAGTCGTTTGCGCTTTTCGTTTTGCGTCATGAACAAGTTTGACTGCGCGTTGGTGCTTATTTTTGCACGAGGGCTGGTATTTGAACAAGAAACCCGCCCCAAAGCGTCAGCTCTGAAGGCGCATAAGAAGACCTCTGGAAAATAACCCAGGCGTCACGGTTTTCTGATACGGGCAAGGCATCACTTTTTTAATTCTTTGCTCAATTTTGTGGATCAAACAGAGGGACTGTTGAAACGTTTTTAAAACACGGTATGCGGAGTGTTGGTACAAATAACGCGTCATAAAAGGCACAATCCGCTGAACGCCCCGGCAACTCTGCTAATCTCCTCGAATTAGGCGGCATATTTTCCGTCAAAGGATTTTTTACGGGCGATGGACGGCTGAATGCCAAATTTCTGTCTGTACCATTTGGTAAGCAGGGTAACATTGGAAAACCCGCAGGCGACTGAGATTTCTGAAATAGACAATTCTGTTTGTATTAACAGTTTCTCGGCTTGCTCCAATCGCAATGAACGATAAACCTGCAACGGAGATTGACGCAATTTTTCGCCAAATGACCGTTCAAGACGGCGCGGAGAAACTGCCATAATGCTCGCGATCTGTCCAACGGTTAGCGTATCTTCTAGGTGATCAAGCATAATGTCCAAAGCCTCGCTCACCACTGGGTTGCCTTCGGCTAACCGCTTATAATGCCAGTGTTCCCGAGAACGCGTCGAAGAATGATCTGAACTGAGCCCCAGCTGCGCCCGTAACGCGCCTGCGATGAAGTTCCCCTCAAGCGCACCCACAAGGTCAATCATCATTTCAATGCCGGCGGCGGGACTAACAGCGCTGCTGATAGAGGGTTGATGGCACGTGTTTTCTTCATGAAAGTCGCAAAGATAACCCCTTTCCTTGACCGCGGCACGAAACTCTGGATGGACTGAGGTTTTTTGGGTTTTCAAAATCGAAGCGCTCAGGGGAACAAAGATGGCAGATCCGATAATACAAACACGCGCGGCCGTGCGCAGCGTGCAGCGAAATTGGGGCAGGTCATCTTCAGAAACGTGCCAGGGATCATGTATTCCGCCTGCAAGAACCAATGTCTGTTTTGATGTGCAGAGCTTTGTTGTGTCAGAAAGTTCTTTGGCATCCACATGCGTCCAGCTAAAAACCGAATTCCCGATCAATGCATTTGCCGAGCGCAGAACATCGATGCATCCATCTGCCGCGAAACGGGTCATGTCATTTTGCGAAACGAAAACAAAATCGCGCGTTACGCTGCGAAGCGCTCCAAGAGCGTCTGCGCTGGGATGTTCAGAGGGATTGACTTTCTTTAGATACATCTTTGTTTCCTCCCTTTAGATTTCGAGCACGCTCAGTTTCATGTCACTTTACAAAACATTCTCTATGGATGTTTCGATTGCATGCAAAAATGATTTTGCCGATGAACTGGCAGACATGAGCGTGTATTCGTCATCAGAATTTCGAATTATAACGGTGCCCAAATGTTCCATCACCGTTCTTGCGAGGGCCCCGACTTCAAAAGAGCCGGGGTGAAGATCAATCGGACAAATCCGCTCCAGCGCGCGAAGGCTATCGGGACCTCTGATCGTCAGGCTGACCCAGACATCGCTCTGGTCGGTGGTGTAGACTGTCCCGGCGAGTTTTTCAGACAGGGCCC
>Ga0129342_1000130_pt1 | contig 27380 bp, 23 predicted proteins | sample CPBDNA_5_FD_94426 | JGI IMG/M metagenome (GOLD analysis project Ga0129342, IMG submission 94426) | Freshwater to marine salinity gradient microbial communities from Chesapeake Bay, USA - CPBay_Sum_15_0.2_DNA | ecosystem: Environmental > Aquatic > Marine > Coastal | place: USA: Chesapeake Bay...
ATGCCGGCCCACTGGACGCTCATGGAGGAGATCGACGATCAGGGCATGGTGTAGACCACGCTGGGCGCGATCTTCGAGGCCGACATCATGAGCATGGAGGACATCGAACGCTTCATCGAGGAGATCGTCTCGACCCTGCCGTCGGCACCGGACTTCTACGACACCATCCGGCTCGTGAACGCCGGCCAGGCGGCCACGGCCGAGGAGATCGAGACCCTCGAGATCGGCAAGAATCAGTGTGCCGCCTCAACCAGCATGTGACCGACCCGCTATGAGAGGCTGACAGGTATGAAGAAGCCCCTTACCCTCGCCGGCGCTGGCATCGCCGCGGCCGGCCTTGTCCTCGCGCTCGTCCCCGCCCTGCCTGCCGCGGCGGACGTGGCCCCCTGCGCCCGGATGGGCGGCAACGTCACCATTCTCAACACCCCGACGCCGACCTGCACCCTGCTCTACACCTCGGGCAGGTCTTCCATCGTGCTGCCGCCGGACGGTCCGCGCATCGTCTACGGCGTGGTCAACATGCGCGGCTCCGCCGTCCCCTCGACCTTCACCGGCCAAAATGGCCGGACGTATGCGATTAATCCCACGGAGGGCAAGCGCTGGCTCTCAGTCGGTCCGACCAAGGCGGCCCAGACGATCGTCAAGGCGGAGATCGTGAACAACCGGATCGGCAAGACCTTCCCGTACCTGTTCATCACCGATGATGCGATCACCGATCGCTTCGCGGGCAAGTCCTTCATTGGCAAGACCAACAATGCGAAGGGATCGAAGAACGCTATCTCGATCTGGACCCGCATCGACTGGGCGCCCGGACTGTCCTCGAACGGCGGCCTGCGCGGCGTGATCGCCAACTACAAGCAGAATGTCCTCGAGGCCGGGCAGTGCAAGCCCGCGATGACCAAGCAGCATGCCGACCTGGTCAAGCAGCGCTTCGGCCAGAAGGGCAAGCTCGAGATGGGCTGGAATCCCGGTCTGTCCAAGGCCCAGGGCGGCTCGAGCCTGACGATGCGCACCGAGACCAACGCGCTCTTCACCCGACCGGCGCCCACGGCCCTCGAGCTCACCCAGCGTGTGTGGAAGCCGGGCAAGATCAACTTCACGCTCGCCAGCTCCGATGCGGGACTGATGAAGATCCTCGTCAATGACGTCCGCGCGGGCAGCGCCGTCACCAAGTGCTCGCTGAAGCCATAGGGAGGCCGCAGTCATGAAGCGCACGCTCATCGGGACGCTGGCCGCGGCCGCCGCGATCGGCATCACCATGTCCCTCATCCCCGGGTCGGCCTCGGCCGCCCCGGTCACCAACCCGCAGGCCTGCGAGCGCATGGCCGGCACCACCCTGGTCATCGGCCAGGCCACACCGGTCTGCGGCCTCGTGTGGGTCCAGAAGGGCTCGCCCAATGTGCGCCTTCCCGCGGACAAGCCCGAGATGGTCTACGGCGTGCTCTTCCGCTCGTCCTATGGCCAACCACCATCGGCGCTCATCCTGCGTGACGGCACCCGACTGCCGCTCAAGCCCTCCGAGGCCGCGAAGTGGGCTAACGAGAGCTCGATCAAGGTGGCGCAGACCATCGTCCGCGCTCAGGTGCTCAAGCCCAACCTGCCGTCGCGTCAGGCGGTCAAGACCACGCCGTATGTCTTCATCGCCGATGACGCCCTCGTCGACCACGCGGCGGGCTACTCCTTCACGGGTCGTTTCGCCAACGCGAACAACTCCAAGAAGGTGTGGGCGCGCATCAACTGGTCGCCCAAGGGCAAGGTCGGCGACGACGTCACCGGTGCCATCGCCAACTGGGACATCGCGGTGCAGGACGGCAAGATCTGCCACGCGTCGGTCCAGAGCCAGTACACGAGCGACATGGCCAAGACGATCGGCGGCAAGAAGGTGCGCATGTCGTGGGTGCCCAACACCTACGCCGGCGGTCAGGCCTACTTCGTCATCACCACGGACACCGGCGTGAAGTTCTTCCGTAATGCGCCGTCCCTCGCCAAGTTGGTTAACTCGACCTGGGATCCGCTGGAGAAGGGCAAGCTCAACTTCAAGTCGACCAACTCGCCCAGCACGTTCAACCGTCTCAACGTCTCGGCGATCACGCCGCGCGTCGATACGCAGAAGTGCAAGCCGTAGGGAAGAGGCTGTAGTCGATGGACCGTGAGACGGCGCTGGAGATCCACGAATTGCATGCACGCCTGTGCAAGGCGATCGCGGATCCCAAGCGCCTGCTCATCATCAACGAGTTACGTGACGGACCCCTGACGGTGGGCGAGCTGGCCGATGCTCTCGGGATCGGCCAGCCCAACTGCTCACAGCATCTCGCGATCCTCCGCGAGCGCGGGGTGGTGGAGGCCACACGTCAGGGGCCGCACGTGCTCTACTCGCTCCGCAGCGACAAGGTGCTGGCCGCCATCGATCTCCTGCGCGAGTTCATGGCGGAGGAACTCGGCACGCGCAGTCGGCTGGGCAAGGCGGCGACCCGCGTGCCGCAGCCCCTGGCCGTGCGCTAGCGGTCGGCGCTCACTCCCTCGTCGCCTAGGCGAGCCCGCAACCCATCGAGGATGCCGATCGCCGCCTCCAGATCACGCCTGCTCACGCCGGTCTCAGCAAACACCTGCTCATTGAGGATCCGGGTAGCTGCGCGGGCCCGACGTCGACCTGCCGTCGTGATGGCGGCCAGGACGCGCCGCCGGTCCTCTTCTCCACGTGAGCGCGTGACGAAGCCGTCGCGCTCGAGCCGGTCCACCGCGCTGGTGACGGAAGCTGCGTGCACCTGGAGTCGGGAGCCGATCACCGACATGGGCAGGGCGCCGCGGCGGCTGAAGTCCAGCAGCATGAGGATCTCGTAGCGCGCGAACGTGAGGTCGGGGTGCAGCAGCGCGTCGATGCGCTGGTGGAGCAGTTGCTGCACGCGCGTGAGTGTCGTCACCATGCGCATGCCGGAGGCTGCCTCATGCCAGCCGCGCTGCCGCCAGTGGGACTCGGCCAGTGCGATCGGATCGACGGTCACATGCCCCGCCGATACTGACCGCCCACTTCGAAGAACGCCTGCGTGATCTCCCCGAGGGAGCAACTGCGTACGGCCTGCATGAGGGCCTCGAACGTGTTTCCCCCGTCACGAGCGACCTGCTGCAGGTGGCGCAGGGCGGCCGGTGCCTCGCCGCGATGGTGCTCCTGGAAGTCGCGCAGTCGCGCGACCTGCGCCGCTCGCTCGTGCTCCGTCGCGCGCGAGACCGTCTCCGGAGCGACGTGGCTCGCGTCGGGATCAAGGAACGTGTTGACGCCGATGATCGGCAATGAGCCGTCGTGCTTGCGTCGCTCGTACTCCAGCGACTCATCCTGGATACGCCCGCGCTGGTAGCCGGTCTCCATCGCACCGAGCACCCCTCCACGCTCGGTGAGCCGATCGAACTCCGCGAGGACAGCCTCCTCGACCAGGTCGGTGAGCTCCTCCACGACGTAGGAGCCCTGGAGTGGATTGTCGGTGCCCGCGAGGCCCCACTCGGAGTCGATGATGAGCTGGATCGCGAGAGCGCGGCGCACCGATTCGTCCGTCGGTGTCGTCACGGCTTCGTCGTAGGCATTGGTGTGCAGGGAATTGCACGAATCGTAATAGGCGCACAGGGCCTGCAGGGTCGTGCGGATGTCGTTGAAGGACATCTCCTGGGCGTGCAGGGATCGTCCAGAGGTCTGAATGTGGTACTTCAGGCGCTGCGCCCGCGGGCCGGCGCCATAGCGGTCGCGCATCGCGATAGCCCAGATCCGCCGCGCCACTCGTCCGAGCACGGTGTACTCGGCATCCATACCGTTGGAGAAGAAGAATGAGAAGTGGGGCGCGAAGTCATCGACGTCCATGCCGCGTGCGAGATAGGCCTCGACGTAGGTGAATGCGTTGGCCAGGGTGAAGGCAAGTTGCGTAATGGGGAAGGCGCCCGCCTCGGCGATGTGATAGCCGGAGATCGAGACCGAGTAGAACGAGCGCACCCTGTGATCGATGAACCATTGCTCCATGTCGGCCATGCAGCGCAGGGCGAACTCGGTGGAGAAGATGCAGGTGTTCTGACCCTGGTCCTCTTTGAGGATGTCCGCCTGCACCGTGCCGCGAATGGTCGTCAGGGTGCGGGCGGCGACCTCGGCACGCTCGGATTCACTCAGGGGCGCCCGACCCGCCTGGGCTCGCTCGATTTGATCGTCGATCGCGCAGGTGAGGAACATCGCGAGGATGGTCGGGGCAGGTCCATTGATGGTCATCGAGACCGAGGTGGCCGGATCGCACAGGTCGAAGCCGCGGAAGAGCGCCCGCATGTCCTCGATCGTGGCGACGCTGACCCCTGACGTGCCCACCTTGCCGTAGATGTCGGGCCGCTCGGCGGGGTCGCGCCCGTAGAGGGTGACCGAATCAAAGGCAACGGACAGGCGAGTCGCGGGCTGTCCCTCCGCGAGCAGGTGGAAGCGTCGATTGGTGCGATCGGGGTCGCCCTCGCCGGCGAACATTCGCGCGGGCATCTCGCCATCGCGTTTGAGGGGGAACGCGCCCGCGGTGAAGGGGAAGCTACCGGGGAGATTCTCCGACCGCAGGTAGCGCACGAGATCGCCGGCGCCGCGTGAAGACGGCATGCCGACCCTGCAGATGCGTGTGCCCGACAGGGTGGTGCGCCACGCGGTGGGATCGTCTCGGACGCTCGTAGCTCGATCAGGCCACTGCTGCAGCGACAGGGCGACGTCGGCAAGCAGGCGCGCACGCCGCTCGACGGCCGCTGCCGTGAGTTCGGGCAGGCCCGTGATGGAGTACGCAGTCTCCAGGGCGGCGACCTCGTCAGCGATGAGCGCCTGCTCAGTGGTCACCCGGTGGTATGCGTGCACCGCCTCGGCGATCTCGGACAGATACCGCGCGCGCTCGATCGGCACCGGGCCCGCTCCTGCCGTGGTGATCCGCGTCGCGGGCCCCTCCGGGGCCTCCATCTGTAGGCCGCGGGCAATGAGCTCGCGCTCGAGGTGGTGGGCGAGGGCCGTGACTCCGTCATCGTCGAACCGCGCTGCGGATGTGCCGAAGACGGGCATGTCCTGCCACTGTGCGGTGAAATCACCGCGGTTGCGCAACAACTGACGCGACACGTCGCGCTGCGCATCGAGCGCTCCACGACGATCGAATTTGTTGATCGCGACGACGTCGGCATAGTCGAGCATGTCGATCTTCTCGAGCTGCGTCGACGCACCGAACTCCGGAGTCATGACATACAGGGCAAGGTCGGAGATCTCGGTGATGGAGCGGTCACCCTGGCCGATGCCGGGAGTCTCGACGATCACGAGGTCGTAGCCGGCGGCGGCACAGGCGTCGGCGGCCAGGGGAAGGTGATCGGGTATCGAGGCCGCTCCGCGCGTGGCGATCGAGCGGAAGAAGACACCCTCGTCGGTGGTGGAGTTCATTCGGATGCGGTCGCCGAGCAGTGCCCCGCCGCCTCGCGAGCGTGTTGGGTCGACGGCGAGCACCGCGACGCGCACCTTGCCCGAACTGTCCTTGCGAAGGCGACGGATGATCTCGTCGGTGAGGCTCGACTTGCCAGATCCGCCCGTCCCGGTGATGCCGAGCACGGGTACGCCGGCGCGCTGCCGCGCCCCGGCAAGCGCCTGGAGATCCTCGGCGGAAAGCGTCCCGTCAGCGATGGCCGTGAGGGTGCGACCCAGTGCGACCTCGTCGCCCGTGAAGAGGGATTCGATGGCCGTACCTGCCGGGCGCGGGCGCATGCGACACGTCGCCAACATGTCCTCGATCATGCCGACGAGCCCGAGTCGCTGACCCTCCTCCGGCGAGTAGATGCGCACGTCGCGGGCGGCGAGGAGTGCGATCTCCTCGGGCAGGATCACGCCGCCGCCTCCGCCGTAGATGCCGATGTGATCTGCGCCCGAGTCGCGTAAGGAATCCCGCAGATACGTGAAGTATTCGACGTGACCGCCCTGGTAGGACGACACCGCGATGCCGTCGGCATCTTCGTGTATCGCCGCTCGCACCACCTCGGTGACGCTGCGGTCATGACCGAGGTGGATCACCTCGGCACCTTGCGTTTGCAGGATGCGGCGCATGATCGTGATCGCGGCGTCGTGGCCATCGAAGAGGCTCGCCGCGGTCACGAAGCGCAATGGCCTGTCGCTCATGGCATCCGCACCTTCCCCGCCGCACGCGCCGTGCGACGTGGCTGAGATTACTTGGATATCAAAGTATCCCGGAGAAGGCTACGACTCCGCCTCGAGGCTGGCAAGCCGGACGACCCGGTCGGCGATGAGGTCAGCCTCCTGGCGGTCGTGGGTGACGTGGAGCGCGGGGACGCCGGCATCGTGCAGTAGCGCGCGCATGTCCGTGGCAAGGCGGTCACGCAGATCGCGATCGAGCGCCCCGAACGGCTCGTCGAGCAGGAGTAGCACAGGCTCGGGGGCGAGCGCGCGGGCAAGCGCGACGCGCTGCGCCTCACCACCTGACAGCGTCGACACGTCACGCTGCTCGAAGCCGGGCAACCCGACGAGCTCGAGCAACTCAGGGATACGGGCCGCGTCGCGATCGGGTGTCGGCCCGGCGAGCCGGCGGAGCCGCCTGTGTCGGGCTAGACCGAATCCGACGTTGCCCGCGACGGTGCGGTGGGGGAAGAGCAGGGGATCCTGGAAGACCAGTCCGATGCGCCTGCGGTACGCCGGCATCGTGGTGATGTCATGGCCGTCCCAGGAGATTGTCCCGGCATCTGGCGCCTGCACTCCGGCGATGCACCGCAGCAGGGAGCTCTTGCCGGAGCCGCTAGGGCCCAGCAGCACCACGATCTCGTGCGATGCGATGTCGAGGTCGACGTGACGGAGCAAGGGCCTGCCGTCGTAGTCGATCGACAGGCCCCGCACCTCCAGGCCCGCGCGCGGAATGGTCATCGCTGTCACCACCCTCCGCCGCGCCTGGGTCGCAGTCTCTCAGCCGAGGCGACGATGGCGATGGTGATGATGAGCAGGAGCACGGCCAGGACGGCGGAGACACCGGCATTGGCCTCGCCGGGTCGGCCGAGCAAGCGCACGATCTGCACCGGCACGGTCGGGTTGTCCAGCCGCACCAGGAACGCCGTGGCGCCGAACTCGCCCAGGGCAACAGCGGCGGCGAGGCCGCTGGCGACCGCGAAGGCACGCAGGGTGATCGCGCCGTCCGTGGCCCACCAGGCGCGCAGAGGCCGGGCACCGAGCGTGGCGGCAACCTGGCGCATGCGCGGATCGATCGAGCGAAGCAGTGGCAGGACGACGCGGATGACGATGGGCAGCGCGACCATGGCCTGGCCAAGTGGCACCAGGATCCACCAGTCACGCATGTCCATGGGTCCACGTAGGGATACCAGGAGCAAGCCGAAGCCGACCGTGACCGCGGAGACGCCGAGCGGCAGGGCGAGGGTCGCGTCGATCCAGGCACCCCAGCGTCGGGCTGCCAGGATTCCCGTGCAAGCGAGCGCTCCGAGTGCGACGGCGATGATCGTGGCGGCCGCCGCATATTGCACCGACAGTGCCATCGACTCGAAGGCAGACGCGGACCGCGTTGTCGTATCGCTCGGGCTGAATGCCTGGACGTACCACGTGAGGCCCCACCCGTCTCCCACGCGCAGCGACCGAGCGACGAGCGCAAGCAGCGGCAGGCAAATGGCGGTCGCGATCACCCAGGCCCAGGTGATGCACAGGCCATCGACGACACCGTGTGCCGGCGGGCGCCGTTCATCGTCCGCTAGGCGCTGCGACACGGCTCCCTGCGCCTGCCAGCGCGTGGTCGCGATGATGACCCCGGCGACGATGACGAACTGCAGCAGCGCCAGACCCGCGGCTGCCTCGAAGTCCAGGCGCTGGATCGCGGAGGTGTAGATGGCCACCTCGATGGTGGGCAGCGAGGGGTCACCGAGGACCAGGATCACACCGAAGGACGTGAAGGTGAAGAGGAAGACGAGAGCGGCGGCACCGAGGATCGCCGTGCGCAGGAGTGGGAGCGTGACGTGCACGAACGTCCCCACGGGGCTCAGGCCAAGAGTCTGGGCGACGGCCATCAACCGCGGGTCGAGATGGCCCCACAGGCTGCCGACGACGCGCACGACGAGACCGACGTTGAAGAACACATGCGCGACGATGATCGCGGCGGTGGTTCCCGGGAAGGGCAGTAGTTCGCGGAAGGCCAGGCCGACGACCACCGTGGGCAGCACGAAGGGCACGGTGATGATCGCGAGCAGCGCGCGACGGCCGCGAAGGTCGCGCCGATACAGCGCGTAGGCGATCGGAAGTGCGATGAGCACGCTGAGCAACGTGCTCGCCACAGCCTGCGCGGCGGTGTAGCCGATGATCTTCCACGTGCTTGCGGCGGTCAGCGTCGCGAGTGCCTCAGCGCCCATGCCGGCCGTGACGACTGCGACGACGGGGACGATGACGAACGCTGCGACGATAGCCAGCGGCAGGGCCGCGGTGACCGTACGTCGACTCGCTTGGACCGTCATCGCAGGACGATCTGCGTCCACTCGTCGATCCAGTCATCCCGACGCTCGGCGATCTGCGCGGCGGGCAGCTCCGCCGGATTGTCCGGCCGCATGACAAAGCGCTCGAAGACCTCGGGGAGGGCGACACCGGCGCGAGCAGGGAAGACGAACATCGACAGGGGGACGTCCGCCTGCACCTCGGGAGAGACGAGCCAGTCGACGACCGTGCGCGCAGCGGTGGGGTCGGCGCTGCCGCGCAGCACCCCGGCGAACTCGATCTGCCGGTAGCAACCGTCGGTCATCGTGGAGGTGGAGGGGCGATCAGGTGCCGGATCCTCGGCGTAGACGATCTCCGCCGGCGGGCTCGTCGAGTAGGACACGACCAGGGGTCGGTCCCCGGAGCCACCGCCCGCGGTGAACTCGCTGAGGTAGGCCTCCGACCAGCCGTTGACGACAAGGGTGTCGTTGTCGCGCAGCCTCTGCCAGTAGTCAGGCCAGGCGTCGCCGTAGCGCTCGATGCTGGACAGCAGGAATGCCAGCCCGGGCGAGGACGTCGCTGGATTCTGGACCACGAGGAGTCCGCGATAGCGAGGGTCGGCGAGATCCTCGAGTGTGGTCGGGGGTGCGAGACCCTTGTCGGCGAACCACCGGTCGTCGATATTGATGCAGACGTCGCCATCATCCACGGGTGTGACGACTCCGAGACCGGCTTCGCGCAACTCGGGGCGCAGTGCGTCCGGGTCGGCGACGTAGGGATCGAATACCTCCGCGTCAATCGCTCGCGAGAGGAGCGTCGTGTCGATTCCGAAGAGCACGTCGCCCTCCGGATTGCCCGCAGACAGCACCGCTCGATTGACCATCTCCCCGGCGTCCCCGGCAGGAATGAACTCCACATCGATGCCGGACGCCTGCTCGAACTCTGCGACGAGATCTTCGCTCAGGGCGAAGGAGTCGTGCGTGACGACACGGACGATGGGCGTCGCCGTGGGCGAGTCTGTCGAGTCGGACGTGGTCGTGCTGCCGCACGCGACAAGTGCCATTGCGGCGACGGTGATCGGGACAACGAGCCTCATGACGCTCCCTCCGCTGGCATTACCCAGATCAGGTTCGTGGGTCAGCGGTGGCGCCCGCCCTCTCAGCCCGACGTTCCTTCGAGCTCCCCTGGTGAGACCAGCATAGGCCGGTCGTGAAGGTGCCGCTCACGCGACGTGGTGGGAGGCTGACGCAATGACCGATCTACGGACGCGCTCCATCATCGTCGTCGGGGCCACGGGCGGACTCGGCGCACCGATCGCGGCTCTCCTGGCCGAGGCGGGCGCGCAGCTCACGCTGGTGGCCCGCGACGAGTCGCGCCTCGCCGCCGTTGATGTGCCCGGCCAGCGCGTCGCCATCGATGTGCGCCTCGCATCGAGCCCGGATCGGATCGTTGACGCGGCGACGTCGGCGTATGGAGGACTGGACGGGATCGTGTACGCCGCGGGAGCTGTCGCCTTCGGGAGCGTGGATGAACTCCCTGACGAGGTCATGATCGACCTGTTCACTCTCAATACGCTGGCGCCGATCCGGCTGCTGCGGGCTGGGCTCCCGGCGTTGCGTGCCTCGGCTGCGGCAGGCCATGACCCTGTCGCTGTGCACATCAGCGCCGTGGTCGCGGAGCAGCCACAGGCAGGCATGGCGGCGTACTCCGCGTCGAAGGCCGCACTGGCGGCATACGACTCCGCCGCTATGCGCGAGCTGCGCCGCGAGGGCATCCGGCTCATCGATGTGCGACCCCCGCACACCGAGACGGGGCTCGCAACGCGCCCCCTGGCCGGAGCAGCTCCGAGGCTTCCGCAGGGTCTGGCGCCGATGGCTGTCGCCGAACGCATTGTCACCGCTATCCGGGAAGGCGAGAAGGACCTGCCGAGCGCGTCGTTCACCGGCTGAGGGCGGTGATCCGATCGAGCAGGCGCTTCTGCGACACCGGCCGCGGAGTGCCCAGGTCCTGCGCCCAGAGGCTGACGCGGAGTTCGGCGAGGTCGGCGCGGATTGCTCGGCCCTCCGAGGTCGCTCGCTTCGCGGCGGATAGGGCGAGGTAGGCATCCTCGACCTGATGCACCTGGTCCATGCGCACGAGGTCGCGTCCGGCGTCCGCGGGCAGGGAAGCCAGTCGTCGACGCAGGGCGGTGAGGTAGCGCCGTAGGTCCGCGATGCCACTCGGGCGCGCGCGGGTGAGGAAGTCCCCTCCGGTGAGATCACCCAGATGCACCTCGACGTCCTCGCGTGCGGCGGCAAGCGTTGCGGGCGCCGCGGCGTCGAGTGCCTGCCGGATCTGCCACCAGTCCTCGATTGCGGGGAGCACCTCGAGCAGGAGGGCGCGCATCAGCGTGGCTCGACGCTGACGGAACTGCGTGAGCAATCCGGCAAATTCGTCGGCCGACACGGGTGCTCCGCCGGCCTCGTCCATGAGGTCCAGTGCGATGGCGGTGCTCGCGTCCTCGAGCAGACCCGCGACTGAGCCGTGCGGATTGCGGCCGAGGGCGAGCTTGTCCGCGTCACTCAGCCGCAGGTCCGCGACCTTGAGCGGCGCCTTCAGGGCTAGCAGGCGAGCGACACCACGCGGGTGCTGCACGTCCCGCGCGGGGCGTGTGGGGAAGACCCTGAGCGACACTGTCCCGTCGTCCTCGGCGATGAGTCCGGGCATGGCCAGGGCGCCCCTCTCCTCATGCGGGGTCAGTGGCACATCGGGCCAGTCCTCGAGCGACGTGCGTTCGAGGTCGGGCATCGCTTCCCGGATCGCTGCTGCGCTGCGCTCGCCGCACTGCGCGCGCAGCGCGGCGATGGCCTTGCCGCTTGCGATCTCGAGACCATCCGCGTCCTCGACCACGATGGTTGGTCGGAGATGGTCTGGTGCGGAGTTGAAGGCCCACTCGGTCGGATCGACGACGACGTCTCGCAACTGCCGTATCGCCGCGCTCAGGGATGACCGCGGGTCCGCGACATCCATTCGCGCAGCCAGCTCGCCCGCGATATCCGATGCGGGTCCGATGGATCGACGTACCTGCTTGGGTAGGGCTCGGATCAAGGCGACGACGAGATCCTCGCGGTAGCCGCGCACCTGGGCGGCGAAGGCGTCGTCATGCAGGCTCGGCAGCGCGGCCACGGGCACGTGCACGCTCACACCGTCACGCGGGTCTCCCGGCGAGAACCGGTAGGTCAGGGCGAATCCACCCGGCCATTCGCCCGGGAAGTCGTGCTCGCTGGGCACGTCGCGGAGCAGATCCTCCGGCAGGTCGAGCAGGTGCGGTGAGTCCCCACGCGTGCGGCGCCACCAGGCGTCGAATGCTCGGCCGGAGGTGATGTCGGCGGGGATACGCGCGGCGTAGAAGTCGACGAGCGCCTGCTCGTCGAGTGTGCCTTCGGGGAGCCGGGCACGCTGGAGGCGGTCCCGCTGCTCGGCGACCCTGGTGGCGTTGTCCTGGAGTACGCGGTGTCGGTGGCTCCACTCATCGCGGACGAGCGCGTGAAGGATGAACAGGTGCCGTGCCTCAGCCTGGTCGATGCGGTCATAGGGGATCCGTCGATCGGTGACGACCGGCAGACCGAGGACGGTGACCCGCTCGACGCATCGCGCCCGCGCCTGGCGTGGGGACCAGGTGGGCTCCGAATGTGACCGGACCGCCAGGTCACCCGCGAGCGGCTCGATCCAGGACGGATCGATGCGCGCAGCCATGCGGCCCCATAGCCGTCCGGTCTCGACGAGCTCCGCGGCGACGACCCACTCGGGGCGCTCCTTGACCAGCGCCGATCCCGGCCACAGGGCGAAGCGGGAGTCGCGTGTCCCGCGGTAGGGCGGAAGACGACGGTGGGACGTCGTCGCCGATGTCCTCGCCGCGCGCGCCGTCCGCGATACCTCTTCGGGGTCGAGCATTCCGACGTGGGAGATGAGTCCGGACAGGACCGACCGATGGATGGCATCGCCGTCTCGGCCGCTCGTCGTCCGGGGAGCATCGACGACACCACGCAATTGGCTGACGAGATCCTGCCACTCGCGCACGCGCAGGTAGTGGATGAACTCACGCTTGCACTGGGCTCGGAATCGCGTGGAGGACTGCGAGGACTGGGCCTGCTCGAGATAGTCCCAGAGGTTGAGCATCGTGAGCAGATCCGACGTCGGATCGACGAATCGTGCGTGCAAGGCGTCCGCAGCTCCGGCCTGATCGTCGGGACGCTCACGAGGGTCGCGGATGGCCAGCCCCGCAGCGATGACGGTGACGTCGTCGAGGCAGCCTTCTCGCTCGGCTTGCACGATCATGCGTCCGAGTCGCGGATCGACCGGCAGTCGCGCCAGTCGACGGCCGATGTCGGTCACTCGACGTGCCAGGGGCGCCGGACCGCGCGCCGGGCGCAGCGCGCCGACCTCTTCCAAGATGGCGATGCCCGCAGCGATCGCGCGTCGGTCCGGTGGATCGAGGAAGGGGAAGTCGTCAATCTCGCCGAGCCCCAGGGTCGCCATCTGGAGCAGCACGCTCGCGAGGTTGGTGCGCAGGATCTCCGGATCGGTGTACGCCGGTCGGCCCTGCAGGTCGCTGTCGGAGTAGAGCCTGATGCATACGCCTGGCCCGAGGCGTCCGCATCGGCCTGCTCGCTGGGCCGCGCTCGCCTGCGAGATGGGCTCGATGGGCAGCCGCTGCACCTTGAGGCGCGTGGAGAAGCGCGACATCCGCGCCGTGCCGGCATCGACGACGGAGCGGATGCCCGGCACGGTGAGAGAGGTCTCGGCGACGTTCGTGGCAAGCACCACGCGCCGTTGATCATGTGGAGCGAACACCCTGTGTTGCTCCTGCGCGGACAGCCGACCGTAGAGGGGCACGATCTCGATGCTGCCGCCGAGGCGATCGGCTAGGGCATCGCGCGCGTCGCGGATCTCGCGCTCGCCCGTGAGGAAGACGAGCACGTCGCCATCCGTGTCGCGCAGGAGTTCGTCGACCGCGGACGCCACGGCGTCGACCTCGTCGATGTCCTCGTAGGGGCGGTATCTGATCTCAACCGGGTAGGTGCGGCCGGAGACCTCGATGACGGGCGCGTCGCCGAAGTGGGCGCTGAATCGCTCAGTGTCGAGCGTGGCCGATGTCACGACGACGCGGAGATCCGGTCGCTGGGGGAGCAGCCAGGCGAGGTAGCCAAGCAGGAAGTCGATGTTGAGGGAGCGCTCGTGAGCCTCGTCGATGATGATTGCGTCGTACTGCTTCAGGAGTCGGTCGCGGCGGATGGAGGCGAGCAGCACGCCATCGGTCATGACCGTGACAGCGGTGTCCTTGCGGGTGCGATCGGTGAAGCGGACGCGATAGCCCACGCCTTCGCCGAGCGCGACCCCCATCTCCTCGGCGAGTCGCTCGGCCACAGCCCGCGCGGCGATGCGGCGCGGCTGCGTGTGGGCAAGGCGTGGTGTTCCATCTCGGCTGAGTGCCTCGAGGACCATCTTCGGGACCTGCGTGGTCTTGCCCGAGCCGGTCTCGCCGGCGATGACGACCACCTGGTGGTCCCGGAGCGCCGCGACGATGTCATCGCGTCGCTCCGAGACCGGCAGGTCCGCGGGATAGTGGACGCGCATAGGAGAGGCGTCCATCATCACAGGGGCACCTTAGGAGGAGCCCCATCAGTGGGGGACGACGTCCCCTAGCCGCGTTGGCGGCGGGCGACCCAGAGTGCCTCAGCACGATCCCGGTCGCCGGCACGCCGCTCCTCGGGGGCCTGCTTCGTCAACAGCGAAGCGAAGACCGAACCGAACGGCGACATACAAATCACTCCCTTGCGGGGTCCACGCGTGTGTGGTGGCCCCTCTTCAGCCCGGAGGATCTCTCAGGGCCACCTCCAGGGTGCTCGGTCACGGGGCCGCGTGAGGGGCCGGGGGGCGAGGTGAGTGGCGCGCGTCACCCGAGGCCCGCCGCGACTTCCGGGCCCTGCCGGGATTCAATGGGGGCATGACATGGGTGTGGCGAGGCCTCGCAGCGTGTGCGTCGCTGCTGGTGCTCGTCGGCGTCGGCGTTGCGGCGGCGACCGGGCCGACCGCCCTCGCACCCCGCTTCGACACGGCCGGTGCGACGACGCAGGACCCGAGTTCGGCCGCGCCGGGCGCCCTGCCTTTGCCGACGGGCGAAGCGAGTGCCGAAGCGGCGACGGTGGCGACCGAGCCGATCCCGGTCGAGGAGCGGCCTGTGGCGGTGTTCCTCGGCGACTCGATCACGCGCGGCGCCACGGTCGACACCGCGTGGGGTGGTGCGACGGAGTGGTCCTGGTTCTACCGCCTGCTCGACGACACTGAGGGAGTCGTTCGCTATGGCGGCATGGTCGCCGAGAACGGCATGACGACCTCGTGGATGGCCGGCCAGGCATACAACGCTCTCGCCCTCAGCCCGGACATCCTCGTCGTCCACGGGGGCACCAACGACGTCTCGGGCGAGGTGGATCCGGCGTACGTCGTGGCCAACCTCCAGAGGATCAAGGATGCGGCCGACATCTACGGAGTGCCCATGGCCGTGTGCACGCTGCCGCCTCGGGATGATCCGATGGCCGATGCCCGAGCGATCGCGGTGAGCGATGCCATCCGCGCCTGGGCCGCGTCGGAGGGGGTCATCCTGCTCGACACCGGGGCCCCACTGCGCGACCCTCTTGGCGGCTGGCGGTCGGGCTACTCCAACGACGGCCTCCACCCCACGCCTGCAGCCGCGGTCCTCATGGCGCGGGCTGCCGCGGAGGCCTTGCGCCAGATACCCCTGGGGGTATAGGCTCAGAAGCAGACCACGAGGAGGCTTCCACCGTGACCGCACCCGGCGTACCCCATGTCATCACGCTCGATTCCACCGGACTCGGAGATCGCAGCTACATCGTCCACGACGGCCGCAATGCCCTCGTCGTCGATCCGCAGCGCGATATCGACCGTGTGGAGCATCTGGTCGCCGAACACGGACTGACGATCGCGGCGGTGGCAGAGACCCATTTCCACAACGACTACGTCAGCGGTGGCATCGAACTCGCCCGCAAGCATGGCGCGGACTACTACGTTCCTGCCGGCTTCGACATCCACTACGCCGCCAACCAGGTCAACGATGGCGACGCTTTCACCGTGGGTGACCTCCAGGTGGATGTCATCCACACTCCGGGGCACACGCCCAACCACATGTCGTACGCCGCGCGTATCGGCGACAACAGCGTCGTCTTCACCGGCGGTGGCCTGCTCTACGGCAGCGTCGGCCGCCCCGACCTCGTCGCCCCCGACCTCACCGTGAAGCAGGCCCACGATCAGTGGCACTCGGCTCACCGCCTTGCGGAGAAGCTCGATGACGACACCGCCATTTTCCCGACGCACGGCTTCGGCTCCTTCTGCTCGGCCACCCAGACCCAGGGCGTCTCGTCCACGATCGGCAACGAGAAGGTCATCAATCCCGCCCTCACCAAGCCCGAGGAAGACTTCGTCGAGATGACCCTCGCGGGTCTGGACGTCTTCCCGGCGTACTACGCCCACATGGGCCCGGCCAATGTCGCGGGTCCTTCTGAGGTGGATCTGTCGACCCCGGAGCTCGTGGATCCCGAAGAGTTGCGCGAGCGCGCTCGTCGCGGTGAGTGGATCGTCGATCTGCGTTCACGTGAGGTGTTCGCGGCCGGTCACGTCCCCGGTTCGCTCAACTTCGATCTCGACGGCGCATTCATCAACTACCTCGCGTGGATGATGCCGTGGGGCACCCCCGTCACCCTGCTCGGCGCAACGCCGGAGCAGGTGGCGCAGGCGCAGCGCGAGCTCGTGCGCGTCGGCATCGATCAGCTCACGGGGGCCGCTGTCGGTGGCCCGGACTTCTGGCTGGAGGATCCCGCGGGTGCGGCGACGTTGCGCCGTGTGTCCTTCGCCGACCTTGCCGACGAGGTGAAGGGCCAGGATTCGCCGTTCATCGTCGACACTCGCCAGATCCTCGAGTGGGAGGCTGGTCACGTCACCGGAGCGACATTCATCCCGTTCTACGAGATCGCCGATCGCCTGTCGGAAATCCCGCGCGACAAGCCCGTCTACGTCTACTGCGGTTCGGGCTATCGCGCGGCCGCGGTGACGTCGATGCTGCAGCACGACGGCTTCGACAACGTCGTACTCGTCGACGATGCGTTCGGCAACGCCGCCGCCGCGGGTTTCGTGATCGAGGCCACGCAGGCACCCGAGCGCGAGCCGGGCTGGACCTGGCTCGCCTCCCGCGGCGTCGTCCGCAACTTCGAGGAGCGCAGCACCACCAAGGCCTGAGCATCATGCGAAAAGGACCTCAAGGTCGTTCGACACGCGCCTGAACGTCATGCGACGGGGCGATCCAACCCAGGTTGGGTGGCCCCGTCGTTCTTGCCACGATCGATGCCGCGAAAACGACGCGTCGTCACGGTTTCCGAGGGTCCGCAACGTGACCAAGCGTCGTTTTCGTCGGTGCGAGCGGCCCGGCGTTAGGCTCGCGTCGTGGCCGACCTGGAGTTCGTCCGTCCCTCACGGACGAGTGCTAAGTGGGGAGCATTCCCCACCGATGTCCTACCGCTGTGGGTCGCGGAAACGGACTACGTCCTTTCGCCTGCGATCGCCGCGGCACTGCACGACGCGATCGATCGATCGGACACGGGCTACCGCTGGCCCGGTGAACTGCCGGTCGCTCTGAGTGAGTTCTGGCAGCGCCGTTTCGGCTGGGCGCCGGAGCCCGACCGGGTGATGGTGCTCGGTGACGGCCTCGTCGCCATGGCAGAGACGATCCGTCGCATGACCGACGGGGCCGTCATCATCACTCCGCCGGCGTACCCGCCGTTCTTTCGCGTCGTCACCGACGTGGTGGGGCGTGAACTCGTCCAGGTGCCGCTCACGACTGAAGGCCTCGACATGGATGGCCTTGAGCGAGCATTCGCTCGCCCCGACGTCACGAGCTTCCTCCTCGGCAATCCGCACAACCCGACCGGGCACGTGTGGACGCGCGCCCAACTCGAGCAGATTGCGCTGATGGCCCGGAGGTATGGCGTCACCGTGATCGCCGACGAGATCTGGGCGCCGTTGACCATGCCCGGCGTGCAGATGACTCCCTATCTCAGCCTCGGCGAAGAACTCACCGGTCCTGATATCGCGCTCGTGTCGGCATCCAAGGCATTCAACCTCGCCGGGCTGAAGTGCGCCCAGGTGATCGGGGGATCTGCCGAGACGACCAAGGCGCTCGCCGCGAGTATTCCGGCCGAAATCACCTACTCCGCCGGTCATCTCGGAGTCATCGCCACCATCGTGGCCTTCCGCGATGACGATCGTTGGCTCGATGACACGCGGGAAGCACTTGCCGCGAATGCACGACTCCTCCACGACCTACTACGTGAGGATCTACCCGCCGTCGAGTACTCCATACCCGATGCGACGTACCTTGCGTGGCTCGACTGCCGCGGGCTGGGGCTCGGCGACGATCCGTCGGCGGTGTTCCTCGAGCGCGGTCGGGTGGCGCTGAGCCCCGGTCTGGACTTCGGCGCCGAGGGGGCCGGCTTCGTGCGGCTCAACCTCGCGACGGTGCCGGAGAACATCGAGATCGCCGTCGCGCGGATGCGTCAGGCGGTGGAGTGACGTCGCTCCAGCGCTCCCGTGCGGGAGCAACGGCGTTCTTCGCTATCAACGGGATCGTCGGCTTCGCCTTTGTCCCGCGACTAGCGGACATCCAGTCGTCCCTGGGCCTGGACGATGCGGGCCTAGGGGTGGTTCTCGCCATCGGCACGATGGGTGGACTGCTCGTCGGGCCCCTGGCCGCTCCACTCATCCACCGTTGGGGAGCGGTGCCCGTCGCATCCGCAGCGGGGTTGCTGTCGCTGCCTCCGCTCATCCTCCTCGGCTGGGCGGCCGTGCCCGCGGTCTTCGCTCTCGCTCTCGCCCTGCTCCTCGCCGCGGACGCCGTCATGGATTCGGCCATGAACACCAGGGCACTGGAGGTGGAGCGCGTCTATGGCCGGTCGATCATCAACGGCTTCCACGCGTGGTGGTCGCTGGGCACCATCATCGGCAGCGGCCTGGGAGCGCTGAGCATCATCCTCGGCATTGCGCTCGGGCCGTTCCTCACCGTCATCGCTGTCCTCGCCGCGGCCGCCCTCGTCGCGGTGTGGGTGGCTGGCACCGGCGCCGTCCCCGAGGGGGAGCAGGCGCGCAATGACCATGGCGACGATGGAACGCACCACCTCAGTCGAGGGCGCGCCCTGACAGTCATGCTCGCCAGCGGTGGAGCGCTTCTCGCTGCCTTCATCATGGCGGCGATCCTCGTTGAGGACGTGCCCGTGCGCTGGGGCTCGGTCTACCTCACCTCCATCACCGAGTCGGAGGGCCTGTGGATCGGTCTGGCGTACGTCGCCCTCACCACCGCGATGACGATCGGCCGCTTCACCGGAGACCGCATCGTCGACACGATCGGCGAGGTGCGTTGGATCCGCCTCGCTATGGCCGCGGTCGCCGTTGCCATGACCGCGGCACTCATCATCGGCTCACCGCTGGCCTTCGTCGTGGCTGCCGCGGTATCGGGCTTCGGCGTCGCCACGCTCTTCCCCGCGGCGATGCGCGCTGCAGCTGCCCTGCCCGGCGTTTCACCCGCCATGGGTGTCGCACTTGTCACGTGGTTCTCGCGCATTGGCTTCGTCGTATCCCCGCTTGCCGTGGGATTCATCGCGCAGGCCGCCGGGATCCCCTGGGGCATGGGGGTGGTGGTGGTCGCCGCGCTGGCGCTCATCCCGCTGACAGCCGTCTTGCGCTCGACGCAGCGAGCATGACGCTCACGGCGGCTCAGTCGGCCGCGCTCGTCCGATGGAGGATCGATCAACTTGAGCAGGTTGACGATCACCCCTTCGCGTGGTGGGCGATGAGAGGGGAGGACTACGTCGTCGTCAAGGCCGGCGATGTCGAGCAGCGCCGGCGCGAGGCGGTTGCCCTGCGGGCCTTCGACGGGGACGCGGCCACCTCCGTCGTGGAGCACGACCTCGACCTCGGCCTCCTGGTCACTGAGCGTCTCCTTCCCGGCGATGACATCCGTCCCCTGGCGCGCGCGGACGACGACGCCGCGACACGGGAGGTTGCGGCGCTGGCTGCGAGGCTCCACTCCCGTCAGGTGGGGGTCGCTGATCTGCCGCACCTCCGGGAGATCAGCGCGGCCTTCGAGCGTTCAGCGGATCCGCGGATCCCGGAGGGCCTGATCGCGGACGCGCGGCGCATCTTTCTCGAGCTCATGGCCGATGTGGTCGACCCTGTGGTTCTCCACGGAGACCTACAGCACCTCAATGTCCTCAATACCGGTGGTGGTTGGCGGGCGATCGATCCGCATGGATGGATCGGCGATCCGGCTTTCGAGGCCGCTGCCCTCGTTGCCAATCCCCGCGGGCTCGTCGAGGGCGGTGATGCCCGCGGCATGGACGGACGCGAACTCGCGCGCAAGGCCCGCAGGCGCGCAGAGATCTATGCCGAGGTCACCGGCTACGACACCGATCGACTGCGCTGCTGGGGTTTCGTCGGATGCGTTATCGCGGAACTCTGGATGATCGAATCCCACGACCTCGTGCACGGAGCTCCCCTTGCCGTCGCCGAGGCCCTGCGGTCCGCGTGATCAGTCCCGGAGCGATCCGGCGATGTCGATGACGAACCGGTAGCGCACGTCGGAGTCCTTCACGCGCTGCCAGGCCTCGTTGATATCGGCGATGTCGATGACCTCGACGTCGGCGACGATCCCGTGCTCGGCGCAGAAGTCCAGCATTTCCTGGGTCGCATCCACCCCGGCGAGCTTTGCTCCGACAATGGTGCGGGCCTCGCCGACGAGATTGCCCGCCTCGAAGGTGAGCGGCTCGACGGGAAGTCCGACGATGGCGAGTGTGCCGCGGGTCTTGAGCAGACCGAGGTAGGCATCGACGTCGATGGGTGCCGACACGGTGCTGAGGATCATGTCGAAGGACATCCTCATCGCCTTGAAGGCGCTGGTGTCGGTGGATGAGGCAAAGGCATCGGCGCCGAGTCGCTTGGCGTCGGCCTCCTTGCCGGGGGAGTGGCTGAAGACGGTCACGCGCGAGCCCATCGCCTTAGCGATGCGCACCGCCACGTGGCCCAGCCCGCCGAGGCCGATCACGCCGATCTCCTTGCCGGGCCCGGCATAGTCCTTGAGCGGCGGGTAGACGGTGATACCCGCGCAGAGCAGCGGAGCGACGGCCTGAGTGTCCGGACCCTCGGGGATCCGCAGGACGTAGTGCTCATCGACCACGATGCTGTCGGCGTAGCCGCCGTAGGTCGGCGTGACGCCATCGCGCTCATAACCGTTGTACGTCGTCGACCAGTCGGGGCAGTAGTTCTCATCGCCGGCCTCGCAGGCGGGGCAGGCGCGACAGGAGGCGACGTAGCAGCCCACGCCGACGCGGTCTCCGATCGCGTGCGTGGTGACGTCGGAGCCGACGGCTGTGACGCGTCCGACGATCTCGTGGCCGGGGACCATGGGGAAGATGTCCATGCCCCAATCCGCCTCGGCCTGGTGGATATCGGAATGGCACACGCCGCAGGCGTCGATCTCGATGAGGACGTCGCGCGGGCCCACGTTGCGACGTTCGATAGTCATGGGGGCTAGGCGGGCGCCTGCCTCTGCTGCTGCGTATGCCTTGGCCTGCATGGTGCTCCTCTGGTGGACGGACACGCCAGCCTAGTGCGCCACGCGGCGCGCTGCTCAGGGCGTAGCCTCAGCGCAGCACTCACCCGATACTCGCCCGAGGAGGGGCCATGAGATCACTCACCACGGCCATCGCCGCGACCTGCGCGGGCCTGATGCTTGCGGCCTGCGGTGGTGGCAGCGGCGGCGATGACGCGCCCACGCCAGAGGAGACCATGAACAATCCCGCATCCGCTTACTGCGAAGAGCAAGGCGGCACCGTGGATCTCGCCACGGGCGTCTGCACCCTGCCTGACGGCACCCAGATTGATGAGTGGGAGCTCTTCAACCGCGATAACCCGTCCTGATCGGGGCTACGCCACGGTGAAGTGGATCACCGTCGTCGCGGCGTAGGCCTCTCCCGGGCGCAGCACACTTGCGCCCAGGCTCGGCTGGTTCGGCGCGTCGGGCATGCGCTGCGCTTCCAGGGACATCGACTGGTGCACGGCAAACGGTGCCCGGAGATTGTTGCCGCTGTAGACCTGCATCCCCGGGGCGTCCGTATGCACGCTCAATCGCCTTCCGGAGGCTGGGTGCGCGAGCTCGGCGGCGAAGCGGAGCCCCTCGCCGTCGATGACGTAGCAGTCATCGAGCCCACCGGTGGAGTTGAGGAGTGGCCGCAATGTCTGCGTCTGACGCAGGTCATAGACCGTGCCGTCGACGTCCATGATTCCCGTGGGTATCTGCTGCTCGTCGTACGTCAGCTTGCGCTGGGCCGGAACCTGGAGTTCGTGATCGTCGATCGAACGTGATCCGGCCAGGTTCCAGTAGCCGTGGTTGGCCATGCTGACCACGGTGGGGGCATCGGTGTGCGCTGCGTAGTGCATGACGATCTGACCAGGCGACACGACGTAGGTCGTGCGGGCATGCACCGTGCCGGGAAAGCCCATGTCGCCGTCGGGGCTGGTGAGGGTGAACTCCACCGTGACCACGTCGTCAGACTCGCCGAGGTCCGCGACCTCCCAGATGAGTCGGTCCCAGCCGAGCGTGCCCCCGTGGAGGGTGTTGGGTCCGTTGTTGACGTCGAGTTCGTAGTCGCGACCATCGAGAGTGAAGCGCCCGCCGGCGATGCGGTTGGCATAGCGACCCAGCGTGGTGCCGAGATGGGGATTGAGGGCGCGATCGGCATGGTCGGCGACGGTCGGTAGGGCCAGGTGAACGTGCCCGAGGTTGCCCTCGCGGTCGGGGACCTCGACCTCACGGATGCCGGCTCCGAGCGAGAGCAACTGCACGCGCATGCGAGGCAGTGCGATGTCGATGACGGTCACATCCCCGGCCACCGTCGCCTCGGGGCGAGTGCTGACCGTCATGTGTTGCCCAAGGTCGCGTCGACGACCATGCGCGCGGCCTGCTGCACCTCGGCGAGGTGCTCGGGTCCGCGGAAGGACTCCGCGTAGATCTTGTAGACATCCTCGGTGCCCGACGGCCTGGCAGCGAACCACGCGGTCGCGGACTCGACCTTGAGTCCGCCGATCGGTGCGTCATTGCCGGGAGCGCGCGTGAGCACCCGGGTGATCGGCTCACCGGCGAGCTCGGTCGAGGTGACCTGCTCGGGTGACAGCGCGGCCAGTGCTGCCTTCTGCTCGCGCGTCGCGGGGGCATCGACGCGGGCGTAGGCCGGGTCACCGTGGACCTCTGTGAGGCGGCGGTAGTGCAGGGACGGCGAGGATCCGGTCTCCGCGAGGATCTCCGAGGCGAGCAGCGCCAGGATGATGCCGTCCTTGTCGGTGGTCCACACCGACCCATCGCGCCGGAGGAACGACGCGCCTGCGGATTCTTCGCCGCCAAAACCCACGCTGCCGTCCAGCAGCCCGGGCACGAACCACTTGAAGCCGACCGGCACCTCCCACAGTCGCCTGCCGAGCGCTGCGGTGACGCGATCGATCATCGATGAGCTCACCACCGTCTTGCCTACGGCGGCATCGGCGCGCCAGCCCTCCCGACGCGCGAAGAGGTAGTCGATGGCCACGGAGAGGAAGTGATTGGGGTTCATGAGACCGCCATCCGGAGTGACGATGCCGTGGCGGTCGGAGTCGGCGTCATTGCCCGTGGCGATGTCGTAGTCCGCGCGGCGATCAATGAGCGAGGCCATCGCGTGGGGGGAGGAGCAGTCCATGCGGATCTGGCCGTCCCAGTCGAGCGTCATGAAGCGCCACGTCGGATCGACCCGCGGGTTGACCACCGTGAGATCAAGATCGAAGGTCTCCGCGATCGCCGCCCAGTAGTCCACGCTCGCACCACCGAGTGGATCAGCGCCGATGCGCACACCGGCCACGCGAATCGCGTCGATGTTGATCACGGAGGGGAGATCGTCGACGTAGTGCCGCAGGTAGTCGTAACGGTGCGTGGTCGCAGCAGCCAGCGCGCGTGGCAGCGTCACCCGACGTACGCCGTCGAGGCGAGTGGCAAGCAGGTCGTTGGCGCGCTCCTGGATCAACGTGGTGACGTCCGACCCGGCCGGTCCGCCATCGGGCGGGTTGTACTTGAATCCACCATCGCGCGGCGGGTTGTGGCTCGGAGTGACGACGATGCCGTCTGCGCGACCGGGATCCGTGGCCGGGCGGCCACGGTTGTGGGCGAGGATGGCATGCGACACCGCGGGAGTGGGGGTGAGTGCCTCGCGGGAGTCGACCATGACGGTAATGCCGTGGGCCGCCAGCACTTCCACAGCGGTGGCCCACGCCGGCTGGCTCAGCGCGTGGCTGTCGCGCCCGAGGAAGAGCGGGCCGTTGATTCCCTGCTTCTTGCGGTACTCCGCGATCGCCTGAGTAGTCGCGGCGATGTGGTCGTCGTTGAACGCGTTGGTCAGTGACGATCCGCGATGCCCTGAGGTGCCGAAGGCGACCCGTTGAGCTGGATCGGCGACATCCGGGTGGCCGGTGTAGTACGCCGTGACGAGTGCCGCGACGTCGACGAGATCGTCATCGTGGGCCACCTGACCTGCGCGGGGGTGCACGCTCATGGGCTCATCTTGCCCGGTTCAAGAGCACCGCGTCAGGCGCATAGGCTCGTGGGGTGCAGCACGACGACGCGGCGGCGATCTCGCGCGAGGGTGTGCCGGATCGACGCTACTTCCGCACGCCCGCCACGGCACCGGGTCCCAGCGGCCCGCGGATGCTCGGCGCGATCCGGGCCATCCGATCCGACGCACTCGGCTTCCTCGAGCGCATGGCTCGCGACTACGGTCCCGTCGTTCAGTTCCCGATCCCCTCGCCCCCGTCGTACCTCGTCTCCGATCCCGAGGCGGTGCGCCGAGTCCTGGTGACGAAGGCGCGCGACTACGACAAGGAGACGATCCAGTACAGATCCCTGTCGCTGGTCACGGGCGAGGGGCTGCTCACGACCTCGGGCGAGGTGTGGCGGCGCCAGCGCCGGATGGTGCAGCCGGCGTTCCACCACGAGGTGCTCGAAGGCGTGGTCGGGCATGCCGCTCGCGCTGCCGATGATCTGCTCGCGCGCTGGGGGGATGCAGCCCGACAGGGGCGGCTTCGCCGACCCGCCGGGCCCGAGCGTGGCTCTGTCATCGACATCGACGAGGCCATGATGCGGGTGGCGCTCGAGACGGTGGGCGCGTCGCTCTTCGGCACGGATCTCTCCGCCGACGCAGATCGACTCGCGCGAGCGACGATCGAAGCGCTCGACGTCGTGGTGGCCCGTGCTCAGGTGCCGGTGCAGCCCCCGTCGTGGCTGCCGACGCGGCGCACGCGCGCGCTGCGTGGAGCCCTTGCCCAGCTCGACGACGCGGTGGCATCCATGATCGCCTCGCGCCAGCGTGCGGGAAGCGCGGGTGAGCCGTTGACACTGCTGGACCTGCTCGTCGACGCGGCCGCGGCCGACCCGCCGATCCCGGTGTCGGAGGTGCGCGATGAACTCGTCGCCTTCCTCGTCGCCGGGCACGAGACGACGGCCAGTGCGCTCACCTGGGTGCTCTGGCTGCTCGCGGGGGACCGCCGGGTGCAGGACGAGGTCGCACGCGAACTCGACGATGTGCTGGGCGGACGTGCCCCGACGTATGCGGATCTCGAGCGCCTGCCCTGGACGCGTGCGGTCTTCGATGAGGCGATGCGGCTCTATCCGCCTGTGTGGCTGGTCTCGCGTCATGCGGTGCAGGACGATGTGCTCGCCGGACGTGAGATCCCCGCTGGATCGTTGGTGATCATGACGCCGTACATCGCGCAGCGCGACCCTGCCCTGTGGGACGAGCCCACGGCATTCAGACCCCAGCGATTCCTCGACGGCCACCGCCGCGGCGCCGCGGGAGACGCGGTGTTCTGGCCCTTCGGGCTGGGTCCGCGCATGTGCATCGGTCGTGACTTTGCCTACGTCGAAGGCATGACCGTGCTCGCCAACCTCCTGCGCCACGTCGAGGTCTCGAGACTGCCGGGCGTGGCACCACGACCGGCGGCGCTGGTGACGCTGCGACCCGCGGATGCGCTCCCGCTTGTCGTCAGCCCCCGCGGGTGACGTAGTCGACCAGGGCAGCGCGCTCATCCTCGAGTGCCGCCAGGCGGGCCTTGACGACGTCGCCGATGCTCACGATGCCGACGAGTTCGTCTCCGTCGACGACGGGTAGGTGGCGGATCCGCGACGAGGTCATGACCTGCATGGCGTCGTCGACCGTGTCGTCGGGGCCAAGGGTGCGCACCTCGGCCGTCATGATGGCGCTCACCGGTTTGGGCCGGACGCCCCCCGTCGTGCCCGCATCCGGGTCTGCGGCCATCGCACGCACGACATCACGCTCCGAGACGATGCCGTCGATGTGCGTGCCGTCGGCCGAGACGATGACGGCGCCGATCCGGTGCTCAGCGAGGAGCCGGAGCAACTCGGTGACATTGGCATCGGGCGCGATCGTGATCGTGCCGGTGGATTTGGTGGCCAGGATCTGGGAGATCTTCATGGCGATCACCTCCGTCTCCATGGTTGCCTTGAGCCTCGCGTGTGTCCAGACCTGTGATGGGATCGCGACATGCTCGTGCAGACCGCCCGCCTCACACTGCAGTCCCTCACGATGGACGAGTGGGCAGCCGTTGCGGAGGGCGATGCGGTCAGCGGAGCGCCGGACTATCCCGCCGAGGGTGACCTGATCCTGGCCAGCCTCATCGCCGCGGGTCAGTGGCCGGCGGGAGAGTGGGGTCCGCTTCAGATACGTCGGCTCGATGACGGTCTGGCGATCGGAGGTGTGGGCTGCAAGGGTGAGCCCGACGCTGCCGGTCGGGTGGAGATCGGCTACGGCATCGCCCAGTCTGCGCGAGGGTGCGGATACGCGACCGAGGCCGTGCTCGGACTCCTGGCATGGCTGCGCGATCGCAACGTACGCGAGGTGATCGCCGAGTGCGATGAGGACAACGAAGCGAGCATCGCGGTGCTGCGCCGATGCGGGTTCGCCGAGTCCTCGCGTGTCGATGGCCTGGTGCGTTGGAGCCTGATGATCAGTCGCGCATGACGGCCAGCACCGCGTCGTGCAGCAGGCCGTTGGTGGTCAGCGACGTGAGACCTCCGGGCGCACTGCCGTCCAGGCTGGTGAAGCGACCACCCGCTTCCTCGATGACGGGGATGAGTGCGGCGATATCCCACAGACCGAGGCCCACCTCGGCCGCGATATCGACGGCGCCCTCGGCCACGAGCATGTGCGACCAGAAGTCACCGTAGGCCCGTGTGCGCCAGGTGCGCTCCATGACCGCGTCGAGTGCGCGCCGGTCCCAGCCGTCCGGATCGCTGAAGGAGAACGACGCATCGGCGAGGTCGGCGACGGAACTGACCTGGATGCGGCGCGGCGCCGGCGACTCGGGCCCGGTTGTCCATGCGCCGTGCCCGCGGGCCGCCCACCAGCGGCGCCCCAGTGCTGGGGCGCTCACGACGCCGACCTGCACGGCAGTGTCATCGGCGAGCGCGATGAGTGTCGCCCAGACGGGAACGCGCCGGACGTAGTTCTTGGTGCCGTCGATCGGGTCGAGAATCCATCGGCGACCCGCGGCCGCGTCACCGCCGTACTCCTCGCCCACGATCGCGTCATCCGGTCGCTGAGCCGCGATCATGTCGCGCAGCAGTCGTTCGGTGGCCTGGTCGACCTCGGTGACCGGCGTCATATCGGGCTTGGTCTCGATCCGCAGGTCGTGTCGCATCGCGTGGGCGAGGGTGATCTCATCGGCACGATCGGCCATCGCCAGAGCCAGGACCAGGTCGGGGTCGAGATCCGCAGGAATCGCCACGCCCACACCGTAGCCGTGCGCG
>Ga0129342_1000131_pt1 | contig 27355 bp, 23 predicted proteins | sample CPBDNA_5_FD_94426 | JGI IMG/M metagenome (GOLD analysis project Ga0129342, IMG submission 94426) | Freshwater to marine salinity gradient microbial communities from Chesapeake Bay, USA - CPBay_Sum_15_0.2_DNA | ecosystem: Environmental > Aquatic > Marine > Coastal | place: USA: Chesapeake Bay...
AAGGTTTAATGAGCAACAACACATCGCAAGGGCATTTTCGGGTGAGCTTTCGCGCCACAGAACCTATATAATATTTTAGCAACCCTTCCCGTTGAAGCGCGCCCAGAATGAGTAAATCTGCTTTTTCATCCACACAGGCGTTAAGCAACACTTCCGCAGGGTGTCCTGCCTTCCACAACACGGAATATTTAGGGAGGGATTCAGGAAAATCAGCAATGATTTTTTGAAGGGAAGCTTTTTTTTCACCGCTTTTTTCACCCACATGCACCATAACCAACGAGGCGTTAAACAAGACACTCATGCGGAGCGCCTCAAAAACATTGGCTTTTAAATTGGGCGAAAACGCCACACCAACGACAATTGTGTGATATTCGTTTTTGTGCATACGCTAAAATATAGGAAAAAGTTGGTTTTTGGCAAGTTATGGCGAACCAACAATTATACCACCTCAAGACGCTTCCCAACATTGATAAAAGCATCTACAGCTCGTTCTATTTGTTCAATAGTGTGATTAGCACACAATTGTACGCGAACCCTTGCATGATTCCTTGGCACGACAGGATATGAAAACCCAACGGCATAAATCCCTTTTTTTAATAGTTCCGCCGCAAATTTTTGAGCTAAAACAGCATCATATAGCATAACCGCACAAATAGCAGACTGCGAAGGTTTTAGCTCAAACCCAGCAGCAACCATTTTTTCTCTAAACATTAGGGTGTTTTGATGTAATCGTGAGAAAAGCTCTTCAGACCGCTCAATTAAATCAAAATAAGCGATGCCCGCAGCAGCAATTGCAGGGGGAATTGAATTAGAAAACAAGTAAGGGCGAGAGCGCTGTCGCAGCAGCGCAATCACCTCTTTTTTGCCTGTAGTAAACCCTCCAATCGCCCCGCCAAAAGCTTTACCCAATGTTCCTGTGATGATATCAACTTCCCCTCTTAGGCCAAAGTATTCTGTTACGCCACGGCCGGTTTTTCCTACTACGCCAGCAGAGTGGCATTCATCAACCATAACTAAAGCATCATATTTTTTTGCCAAAGCCACAATTTCATCCATTGGCGCAAGATGACCATCCATAGAAAAAACGCCATCAGTAACGATTATGCGAAAACGCTGCGCTTGAGCCTCTTTTAGCTTTAGCTCTAAATCTGACATATCTGCTGTGTTATAACGATATCGTTTGGCTTTGCACAAGCGAACACCATCAATTATAGACGCGTGATTCAGTGCATCCGAAATAATGGCATCTGCTTCTGTTAACAAGGGCTCAAACACCCCGCCATTGGCATCAAAACAAGCCGCATAAAGAATACTATCTTCGGCACCGAAAAAAGCAGCAATTTTTTCTTCAAGCAATTTGTGCAAATCGGTAGTACCACAAATAAAACGCACAGAAGACATCCCAAAACCGTGAGTATCTAACCCTCTTTTGGCAGCGGCAATGAGCTTAGGGTGATTTGACAACCCCAAGTAGTTGTTAGAACAAAAATTTAAAACCTGGCGACCATCGGCAAGCCTTATTTCTGCATCCTGCGGACTTACAATGACACGCTCGTCTTTATAAAGCCCGTTTTTTGTAAGTTGTCGTAATTCTTTTTCAAGGTGTTTGTAAAAAGAAGCTTTCATATTAGTCCCAATTTAAAATTACTTTTCCACAATTTCCAGACGCCATTATATCAAAACCCTTTTGAAAGTCGTCAATCCCAAAGCGGTGCGTGATTATTGGCGAAACATCTAGCCCCGAGAGTAGCATTTGTTCCATTTGATACCAAGTCTCAAACATTTCTCTACCATATATCCCTTTAATTGTAAGCCCGTTAAAAATAATTTTAGTCCAATCTATGGGAGCAGATTTGGGCAAAATACCCAACAATGAAATTTTACCAGAACGATACATGTGTTGCACCAGCTCATTAAAAGCAACGGGTGATCCCGAGCATTCCAACCCAACATCAAACCCTGAGATGTTAAGGGCTTTCATGACACGCTCTAATGATTCCGTTTTTGGGGTAACAACTTTAGTCGCCCCCATTTTTTTGGCAAGAGCAGCCCTAAAAGGATTGAGTTCAGTAGCCACGATATTACGTGCGCCAGCGAAACGCGCAACCTGAATTGCCATACTGCCAATAAGCCCAGCTCCCGTAATGAGCACATCCTCTCCAATAAGCGGAAAAGACAATGCGGTATGAGTAGCATTTCCAAGCGGATCCATTATAGCTAAAACTTCATCAGGTATACGGGAATCAATCTTCAAGACATTTTCTGCGGGAATTTTCACATATTCTGCAAAGGAACCGTTTGTGTCTACACCAATTCCGATGGTTTTCTCACAAACATGCTTACGCCCACGCCGGCAATTGCGGCATCGCCCACAGGCAATGTGCCCCTCGCCAGTCACCCGATCGCCCTCTTTGAGCCCCTGTACTTCGCCCCCAAACTTGGCCACATACCCTACATATTCATGCCCGATTATTTGTCCTGTTTTTATAATGTTTTTAGCCCAATCATCCCACAAATAAATGTGTAAGTCAGTTCCGCAAATGGCAGACTTGGAAACTTTAACTAGGACGTCGTTTGGACCAATATTGGGAACAGGAACGTCTTCAAGCCAAAGCCCCTTTTGTGGCATAGATTTCACAAGCGCCTTCATACCACGAGTTCATTTGCTTATACGCCAAGGTACAATTTTTATTAAAACTAAAACAAAGGATAGGGAGCAAACCTAAACATCCCAGGGCAGATAAAAAGGATTACTCGTTAAGCTTTAGCACCGCCATAAATGCTTGTTGCGGAATTTCTACATTTCCAATTTGGCGCATTTTCTTTTTCCCCTTTTTCTGACGCTCTAGGAGTTTTCGTTTTCGGGTGATGTCGCCCCCGTAACATTTTGCCGTTACGTCTTTACGGACAGCTTTAACGGTTTCTCTAGCGATAATTTTTGCGCCAATAGCCGCCTGAATAGGAATATCAAATTGCTGGCGCGGAATCATTTTTTGAAGCTTTTCACATATTTTTTTCCCTAAACCATAGGCGTTATCTGTGTGAACAAGTGCCGAAAGCGCATCGACCGAATTACCGTTAAGCAACACATCTACTCGAACCAGTTTGGACTGGCGCAAGCCCATGGGGCTATAGTCAAAAGAAGCATATCCTTTTGAAACAGACTTTAATCGATCGTAAAAATCAAATACAATTTCGGCTAATGGCAAATCAAAATGCAATTCTACACGCTCGGGCGTAAGGTAGGTTTGGTTGGTAATGACGCCCCGTTTTTCAATACACAAACTCATTACATTACCCACAAAATCGGACTTGGTAATAATCGTTGCTTTTATAAATGGCTCTTCCACACGGTCAAGCACTGAGGGGTCTGGCAAATCCGAAGGATTGTTAACGATAATGATATCGTTTGGATTTTTTTTGCTGTAGGCATGATACGACACGTTGGGCACCGTAGTAATCACGGTCATATCAAACTCACGTTCCAACCGCTCTTGAATAATCTCCAAATGCAGCATCCCCAAAAACCCGCAACGAAAACCAAAACCAAGTGCCGCCGAACTTTCGGGTGCAAAGACCAACGAAGCATCGTTAAGCTGCAGCTTTTCCATAGAGGCGCGCAACTCTTCATATTCTTCGGTATCCACAGGGTAAATGCCCGCAAAAACCATTGGTTTTACCTCCTCAAAGCCTTCAATGGCACTTTCGGTAGGTCGTGCAACAGAGGTAATTGTATCTCCCACCTTTACCTCTTTGGCTTCTTTAACCCCCGTGATGAGGTAACCCACATCGCCGGCAAGCATTTGTTTGCGGGGTTCTTGTTTGAGTTTTAATGCACCAATTTCGTCGGCATGATAATTTTTTCCAGTAGCCATAAATTGCACCTGCTCCCCTTTGTTGATTTTTCCGTTAAGGATACGGAAATAGGTTTCCACACCCCGAAATGGATTATAGACGGAATCAAAAATAAGCGCTTGCAGAGGAGCATCAACATCACCTTTGGGTGCAGGAACGCGCTCCACAATGGCGCGCAGCAAGGCATCAATTCCCAAGCCTGTTTTGGCGGAGGCGTGAATGACCTCGTCGGCTTTGCAGCCCAACAAGTCCACAATATCGTCAGTAACTTCTTCGGGATTTGCAGAGGGCAAATCGACTTTGTTAAGCACGGGAATAATTTCCAAATCGTTTTCGAGAGCCAAATACAAATTAGAAATGGTTTGCGCCTGAATGCTTTGGGCGGCATCTACTACCAGCAGCGCACCTTCGCAAGCCGCAATGGAGCGTGACACCTCGTAGGAAAAATCAACGTGCCCGGGCGTGTCAATCAAATTAAACACATAAGATTCACCATCTAGCTCATAATTCATTTGAATGGCGTGCGACTTAATGGTAATTCCGCGCTCGCGCTCTAAATCCATATTGTCTAACAACTGATCTTGTTTTTCTCTTTCGGTTACGGCTCCTGTGGCATCAAGGAGCCTATCGGCTAGTGTACTTTTGCCGTGGTCGATGTGTGCGATAATGCAGAAATTTCGAATGTGCTTCATGGGAAACAATCGCCTTAGCCAACAAAGATACGCCATGCAAGCCTAGAGGCGACGAAAGTGCCAAAGAAAAGTTATTTTTGGCAAAAGGAAATTATGGCACACTTGCGCACCATCTTACAGTTATTTTTGGCAGCCACCTTTTTGTTTTCGGCATACACGAAGGCAATTGCCCCTGGATTTTTTGAAATTCTCTTAGAACAACAAGGGATTGTGCCCAACCGCCTGTATGGCGCATGGGCAACACGCGCCATTATTGCGCTAGAAGTTTGGCTCGGCATTGGCTTGTTGTTACCGTTTTATACTCGATTATTGTTGCGTATCAGTTTTTGGTTGTTGGTAATTTTCTCGGTCCATTTAGGCTATTTGGTTTTTATTGGCGACACAAGTAACTGTGGCTGTTTTGGCGAAATGATAGCGATGTCGCCTTTGGAGTCGTTAGGCAAAAATGTAGTGCTTTTGGCGATAAACGGATTTTTGGTGCGATACAAATACAAATTTGGAAAGAAACCATGGCTTACCTGGGCGTTGCTTCCTGCGCTATTTGCAGCAGCAGTATTTGTGTGGCCCATTCAAACTGAGCCTGATGAAGTGGTGGCAAAATTCCCTGCGTTTGAAAATGCTGCCGAAATCGATTTTACCAAGGGCGACTATTTGGTTGCGGTGTTAAACTTTAGTTGCGAACACTGCCAAGAAGCCGCCCAAGAATTGGCGGAACTACAACGCAACGGTGCAGACTTGCCGCAAGTGGTTGCGCTATTTTTTGAAGAAGGAGACACCACAGTGGAACAATTTAACGCACTAACGAATTCAGATTTTCCCCATCAAATGATAGGCGTAAACACCTTCTTTGACCTTATAGGTAGCGCGCCGCCGCGCGTATATTGGGTCAAAAACGGAAAGATGATGCAGTTTTGGGACACCGAAATTGCCAAAGGAATTCAAACGACTTTTGCACCCTGATGGTAAAAATTGGCAACATAACACTTGGCGAATTTCCGCTATTGTTGGCACCCATGGAAGATGTCAGTGACCCGCCGTTTAGAGCCCTTTGCAAAGAACAAGGAGCAGATGTGGTCTATACCGAATTTATCTCCAGCGAAGGATTGATTCGTGATGCTGCCAAAAGTGTGATGAAATTGGATATTTACGAAGCGGAACGCCCCGTGGGAATTCAGATTTTTGGTGCCAATTTGGATTCCATGTTACAATCGGTAGATATTGTAGCGCAAACCAAACCCGATATTATTGACATCAATTTTGGGTGCCCCGTAAAAAAAGTGGTGTCCAAAGGCGCAGGGGCAGGGATTTTAAAAGACATTCCGCTGATGGTATCCTTGACCGAAGCCATGGTTAAGCGAACCCATTTGCCTGTAACCGTAAAAACACGTTTGGGCTGGGATCATGAAAGCATTCAAATTGTAGAGGTTGCCGAGCGATTGCAAGACGTGGGTGCCAAAGCGATTTCCATTCACGGCAGAACCCGTGCGCAGATGTACAAGGGCGATGCGGATTGGACACATATTGCAGCGGTAAAAAACAACCCTAGAATGCATATTCCTGTATTTGGCAATGGCGATGTAAATTCCCCCGAACGAGCGGTAGAAATGCGTGATGCGTTTGGTCTTGATGGCGCCATGATAGGCAGGGCAAGTATTGGCAATCCTTGGGTTTTTAACGAAGTAAAACACTTTTTTAAGCACGGCACACACGCACCCCCACCAAGCCTAGCGGAGCGCGCTGCTATGGCACGCCGCCATTTGGAAATGTCTATTGACTGGAAGGGCGAAAAATTAGGTGTTTTTGAAACCCGCCGCCATTATACGAACTACTTTAAAGGTATCCCCGATTTTAAGCCCTACCGCCAACGTTTGGTAACCGAAGACGACCCCGCAGATGTGTTTGCCGTATTGGACGAAATTGAAGCGCTTTTTGAGGTTGGGGTTTAAGGAACACTTAAATTATCAATCTCGAACAACCCCTTTTACCACCTTAGCGGTTAGCCAAGACACGAGCGTACTTAACCCCCCTACGACCAAAAGCACCGTCCAAAAAGCAGACCACTCCAAGGCTACAGGATACGCCAAATACGACCCAGGAATTTGCACAAAAGGCGTTGTTTTTTGAAGCACCACCAACACCAAAGCCACCAAAAACCCAATGCCGCCGCCAACGCCACTTAGCAACACCCCTTGACTAAAAAACACTCGCTGTAAGGCAGTTACGGGCGCACCCAGTTGGTAAAGGGTTTTGATGTTTTCCTTCTTTTCCAAAACGGTCATAATGATAGCCCCCACAACATTAAACAACGCAATAAGCACCACAAGCGAGAGAATTCCGATAACGGCCACCCGTTCTGTTTGGAGCATTTTATACAACGCAGGGTTGCGTCCTGCTTTGGTTAGCACGCGGTAGTTACTACCCAAGGCTTGCTGAAGACTTTCTTGCACCTTTTGGTCATTGACTTGCGACGCAAGTTTTACATATAATGCAGAAGTATTTTCGGGAGAAATCTGCAACAACTGTCGCACCATAGCAAGGGGAGCAAAAGCAGTGGTTTCGTCTACGGTTTCGCCAAGCTGAAACACCCCACGTACTAATGCCGTTTGCGCTCGAAAAGGCTGTTGGTTGAGGACGCTTTTACTTTTTGGATTCGGCACCAAAAGCGTTACCCCTTCAGGGTGGTCATAGGCAGCACCATCCAGTTGCGACAACACGCCAATACCCAACACAAGATCGTAGGCATCGGGGGAAACCCATTCGCCCACCATGGTTTCTCCCGCAACCACCTTGCTAAATAAGCTATCCACACCAATGATGTTGGCAAAAGCAGTGCGGTCTTTAAAGCGCAGCATCATTTCTTGTGAGAGGGCAGCGGAAACTACCTCAACATCGGGATGTTGGTGCACGGCTTTAAGCGCACTATCGTTAATGTCAAAAAGTTCGGAGGAGGTAGATTCGATATAAATATCTGGGTCAAAAGCGTGGGTAAATTCCAATCCAAATTGCCGCAACCCACCAAACACCGACAGCACAATAAAAAAGGCAAACACCGAAACGCCCACCACAAAAGCCGCAAAGCGACTGATTAGCGTAACCGCCACTTTTTTTCGTAGTCCAAACGTATAGCGTAACGCAAGTAAGCGAGTAAAGCGCATGTTATTCTTTCAAAGGGTCATTTTTTCGCGTAAGGGAAGCTTCAATCGCATCGATGTATTCAAGCGAATCGTCTAAGTAAAAAATTAAATCGGGAACCTTGCGCAAATCGTTGCGGAGGTGTTGTGCCAAATCGTGTTTCAACACATTTTTGTTCCCTTGAATTCCTTGCAAAATCTCTTTGGCTTTGTAGTGTGGAAAAATGGAGAGATACACTTTTGCCGCACTAAGGTCAACGGTAATGCTGACTTTGGAAACCGAAAGCACCAAGTTTTTTACGCCCTGTGCGCGAATGGCGCCCTGCAAAAGCGCTGTGATTTCTTGCTGCAATAGCGCATTGATTTTTTTCTGTCGTTGTGTTTCCATTCACCAAAAGTACTAATTAACGGAACAACGTTTAGTAGTTAATGCTGTCACTTCGAGTGAAATGCTGTAAGAATTTTGTATCGAGAAGTACTTATATCATCTCCTATTTAGAGCAATAACGCAGCCAAACCTGTATTTTTACGTATGGATTTTCCCATTCGTAAAATTGTACATATTGATATGGATGCGTTTTTTGCCTCGGTAGAGCAGCTGGACAACCCTGAACTTCGAGGGAAGCCCATTGCCGTGGGCGGAGGTTCCGAGCGTGGGGTGGTGGCAGCCGCAAGCTATGAGGCGCGCCCCTTTGGCGTGCGCAGTGCCATGTCGGGAAGGCAAGCCAAAAAGCTATGCCCAGAGTTGATTTTTGTGCCCTCAAACGGCACGCGATACAGAGAGGTTTCGGAACAAATTCGGGAGATTTTTTATGAGTACACCGATTTGGTAGAACCCCTTTCGTTAGATGAAGCCTACTTGGACGTTACCCAAAACAAAAAAGGAATGGTATCGGCAACGCAAATTGCCACCGAAATTCGAGCTAAAATTCACACCAAAACCCAACTCACGGCATCTGCTGGAATATCAATCAATAAATTTTTGGCAAAAGTGGCAAGCGATTACAACAAACCCAACGGACAAAAAACCATTCCCCCCGAAGAAGTGTTGTCTTTTATGGAGGCGTTGGACATTCGGAAGTTTCATGGTATTGGAAAAGTAACTGCTGAAAAAATGTATCGGGTGGGGATTTATACGGGGGCAGATTTAAAAAAGCGTACCGAAGAGGAGCTTTCAGAAAAATTCGGCAAGTCGGGGGCTTATTATTATCACGTGGTGAGGGGCATTCACACGAGCCAAGTTAAACCCACGCGTATTGCAAAATCGGTAGGGGCAGAGCGCACTTTTTCAAAAAATCTTTCTAGTGAAATTTATATGGAAGAACGCTTGGCGGAGATTGTTTCAGCCCTACAAAAGCGTATGGGTAAAAAGAAAGTAGCAGGAAAAACGATTACCCTCAAAATAAAATATGCCGATTTTGTGATACAAACACGCAGCAAGACGTTACCGCTATATATTTCAGACGCAAGTCTCATTTTGGAGGAAGCAAAAAAGTTACTGTATCAGGAAGAGTTACAGGATTCTGTGCGCCTGTTGGGCGTGTCTTTATCGAACTTTAAAAACGAAAAGCAACAAACCCCTATAGAGGAACAATTGCGTTTTCGGTTTTAGACCGTGGAAACACGCAGGGTATTAACTTTTCCGCGGTCGGCAACGGGCATTGCCACCAAATTGATAAGGGAATCGCCCTCAACCACATAGCCTTTTTCTTTGGCAATTTGATTGACTTCTTTTACCGTGTCATCTGTAGATCCATCGCCTTCATACAAATATCCTTTAACGCCCCAAATAAGATTGAGCTGCGTCAGAATGCGCCTGTTTGTGGTAAACACCAAAATGGATGCTTTTGGGCGCCAGGCTGAAATTTGATAGGCAGTATAGCCGCTATTGGTCAGCGTACAAATGGCTTTTGCCTCAATTTCATTTGCCATGTTAGCAGCATGATAACAAACAGACTTTGTTATAAAACGGTCGTTTTTGTTTTGCGGAGCGCTAACAGGCACTTGAATATGTGGAGAGTTTTCTACGCTGACGACAATTTTACGCATGGTTTGAATCACCTCCACAGGGTATTTTCCCACCGAAGTTTCTCCAGAAAGCATTACCGCATCTGCCCCGTCCATTACCGAGTTTGCCACATCATTAACTTCGGCGCGCGTGGGAGTAAGGCCATCAATCATTGACTCCATCATTTGGGTTGCCACAATAACGGGAATGCGCGCTCGTTTAGCGTGTTGTACCAACTCTTTTTGAACCAGGGGCACTTCCTCGGCAGGCACTTCTACACCCAAATCGCCCCGCGCCACCATAAGCCCGTTACTTACCGCAATAATTTCTTCAATGTTTACTAGTGCTTCGGGTTTCTCAATTTTAGAAATGATAGGAATATCATGCTCGCCGTGCTTTTTTATAAGCTGACGCAAATCTTCAACATCTTGCTTGTGACGCACAAAGGATAAAGCAATCCAATCTACATTTTGTTCAATGGCAAAAATGGCGTCTTTTATATCTTTTTTGGTCAATGCGGGAAGTGAAATGTTAGTGTTAGGCAGGTTTACGCCCTTTTTGGACTTTAACACCCCACCTTGAATAACTCTTGCCGTTACACTTGTTTTTTTGTCTGTGTCAACCACTTCAAAAATAAGTTTACCATCGTCCAAAAGAATGCGCTCACCAGCACTCACATCTTTTGGAAATTGGCTGTAATTCATATAAATGGCGTCTGCGGTTCCTTCGTCAATTTTTTCCGTGGTAAAGCGCACTTCTTGCCCATCCTCCACAATTGTATCAGGCGCCATATTTCCCACCCGAAGCTTAGGGCCCTGTAGATCGGCAAGTATGCCCACATGAAAGCCAAGCTCCACATTGAGCTCGCGTATAATTTGAATGCGCTCTAGGACATCTTCGTAATCTGCGTGAGAAAAGTTGATTCGAAATACATTAACACCACTGAGCATCATTTCCTTTATCACCTCTCGGGTAGAAGATGCAGGCCCTAGAGTAGCTACAATTTTAGTCTTTTTAATTTTTCTCATTGTTAAAAGGTAAGTTGTTCTTTAATATTGTTTAGTTTTTTTGGCAGGGGGTAGCACGAAATTACACGTTTAATAGTTGTAATTTTTTTTAACGCATCATCAGAAAGCCCGTTTACGCAAATCAACAAGTCGGTTTGCTCCAACTCAGGAAACAAGCAAAAGCGTTGCTCGCTCTGAGCAAAAAGGGTGTTTTCGGACTCGGACTGCGTTGCAGTAAAACGATTTTCAATGACACGCCAAGTTTGTTGCATGACAGCGCAATTGTGTTCATAAACTGCAAACCTATGATTTAACGCATTAGATGCAATATCATCGTTACTTCTAATAAGCGACAGCCCTAAAAGTTTGTTAAATTCAAAAACAAATAAGTAAGCAGGAAGCACAGTGTGAACGCAGATGACGTCTTGCTCGTCTGCTTCTGTCTCTAAGCTAAGCATATGTGTTCCCATAGGTTTCGGCTAAGATACGGCACAATAACAGAATTCAGCTTAGTAAAAAACAATGATATTGTTTTATTAATGTTTGTTTTGAATTGATTTTATTTGATGTTGAAACTGAAAATAGGCTCTTTTTGACACTTTTTCAATCGCCTTTTTTTTGTTGGTTGCTCTTGCAGTTGCGATTACCTTATTGTCTAGCCAAAGCTTTGCTTTATAATAAGTAGTTTTTTCGGCACCGTTATCGCTTTCGACATCGTACTTGTAGCGCAATCGATTTTTTTGAAACCAATCCACCAAAAGGCTTTTATAGCTTAAGACCTTGTTGTGTAGCTTGACCAAATCAACATGGGGCGTAATCATGCACTCGTGCACAAACGCCGAGCAGGCATCGAAACCACAATCCATATAAACGGCACCAACAAGCGCCTCAAATAAGTTTCCGTGAACGTCAGGCCCATAGTTTTTTTGTGGCACATTTGAAGCTAGATGATGAATTAGCCCTAGCCTTTCGCCAATTTGATTTAAAAAATCACGGCGCACTATTTTGGAACGCATCAGCGTTAGCGAACCTTCGCTATTTTGAGGAAGCTCTTTAAACAAATGCGCCGCAACTATGGTGTTTAACACCGAATCGCCCAAAAACTCCAACCGCTCATAATTAATCTTTTTACCGGCAGCATCTGTTTCTTCCATAGAAGTGTGTGTAAACACTCGGGTATAAAGCGATAAATCTTTTGGAGAAATTCCTGTGATGCCTTTAACGACAGTGAACAATGGCTCTTGCTTGTTGGAACGCCCAGACCGCAAAAACCGCTGAAGCTTCATATCAATCCATTTTAGCAAACAAAACGCAAGCGTTGTGCCCACCAAAGCCAAAAGTATTGCTCATGGCCATGGATACGTCTCTTTTTTGAGCAGTATTAAAAGTAAAGTTGATTTTGGGGTCGATATTTTCGTCGGCAGTACTGTGATTAATGGTTGGCGGAACAATTCCATGTTTTACACTCATAATGGACGCAATGGCCTCCACAGCTCCAGCAGCTCCGAGTAAATGCCCCGTCATGGATTTGGTAGAGTTGATATTAATTGAATACAAATGTTCACCAAAGACCTCTTTTAATGCTTTTGTTTCAGCGATATCACCAAGTGGCGTAGACGTACCATGCATGTTGATGGCATCAATATCTGAAGCAGTCACTCCTGCATCTGCCAAACAATTTTCCATAACACTTGTTGCGCCGACCCCTTCAGGATGAGGCGCTGTAATGTGGTGCGCATCTGCAGATAAGCCGCCACCCGCAAGCTCAGCATAAATGGTTGCACCTCGCGATTGAGCGTGCTCAAGGCTTTCCAATATTAGCGCGCCAGCGCCTTCGCCCATTACAAATCCATCCCGATTCTTATCAAAAGGCCTTGATGCTGTTGCAGGATCATCATTTCGAGTAGATAGCGCATGTAATGCATTAAACCCACCAATACTTGCTTTGGCAACACCTGCTTCGGAACCTCCAGTCACCATCACATCGGCATAGCCTAAGCGGATATAATTTAGCGCATCGATAATGGCATTTGCAGAAGAGGCACAAGCCGAAACGGTTGCAAAGTTTGGCCCTCTGAATCCGTACTTAATCGAAATCATTCCAGGCGCGATATCCGCAATCATTTTTGGTATAAAAAACGGATTGAAGCGCGGTGTTCCATCGCCATCTGCAAAGTTTAGCACTTCGTTTTGGAAGGTTTCCAAGCCCCCAATTCCAGAACCCCAAATCACACCAATTTTTGACTTATCAACAGTGTCGAGATTAAGCCCTGCATCTTGTACCGCTTCATCAGCAGCCACCATGGCGTACTGCGTAAAACGATCCATTTTACGCATCTCTTTTCTATCAAAATGCGCAAGTGGGTCAAAACCTTTGACCTCACACGCAAATTGAGTTTTGAATTTTGAAGCGTCGAAATAGGTTATGGGAGCGGCTCCACTAGTTCCAGCCACAAGCGCATTCCAATATGCATCTCGGGTATTTCCAATGGGGGTTAATGCTCCAATTCCGGTAACGACAACGCGCCGCCTAAGCATGAAAAATGATTATTTACTTCCTTCTATATATTGAATAGCTTGACCAACAGTAGCAATGTTTTCTGCTTGGTCATCAGGAATTTGAATATCAAACTCCTTTTCGAACTCCATAATAAGTTCTACAGTATCTAATGAGTCTGCGCCCAAATCGTTTGTAAAGCTAGCTTCAGCAACTACTTCATTTTCGTCAACGCCTAGTTTATCTACAATAATGGCTTTTACACGTGATGCAATATCAGACATAATTTTGGTTTTAATATTTCGGACAAAAATAGAAAAACTTTACTGTTCACATAGTTTTATTTAAAAAAATGCGTCTTATAGAAGTTAAACGAATGCGAGTTTAAATGCGTAATTTTGCATAAAATTTGAAACACTTTGAAAACAATAGTTGTTTTCGCCTCTGGTTCTGGCACAAACGCAGAAAAAATAATCGCTTATTTTGCTGAGAGTGAACAAGTCACGGTGAGCAAAATTTATACAAACAACCCCAAAGCTGGGGTTATTAGCCGCGCTGCGGCTCTTGGTGTAGCCACACGAGTTTTTGACCGAAACGCCTTCGAAAACCAAGTGCTGCTTGAGCTTCAAGAGCAAAAACCCACGTTAGTTGTCTTAGCTGGATTTTTGTGGAAAATACCCCCTTCGTTTATAAAAGCGTTCCCAAATAAAATCATCAACATACACCCTTCTTTATTGCCAAAATATGGAGGAAAAGGGATGTACGGGAGACATGTGTTTGAGGCGATAGCAGCGAATAACGAGCAAGAAACGGGCATTACCATTCATTATGTAAATGAGCACTATGACGAAGGTGCCATTATTTTTCAAGCCAAAACCTCTGTTGCACGAACAGATACAGCAGCGGATATAGCACAAAAAACGCACACGCTTGAATATGCACATTTTGCTCCGCAGATTCAAAAACTGCTACAAAACAAATGAAACAAGTCCATTTATATACAGATGGCGCAGCAAGCGGAAACCCCGGACCAGGGGGTTACGGATTGATCTTGGAATTACCAGGAACAGATTATAAAAAAGAGTATGCAGAAGGGTTTGAGCATACCACGAACAATCGCATGGAGCTTTTGGCGGTAATTGTTGGGCTGGAACTGCTAAAAGAATCTCCATTAGACGTTACTGTTTTTACAGACTCTAAATACGTTTGCGATGCGGTGGAAAAAAAATGGGTAATGCGATGGGAGCGCGATGGATTTAAAAAGCAAAAAAACCAAGACTTGTGGTTGCGCTTTCTCAAAATCTACCGAAAGCATCAAGTAAAAATTAGTTGGATTAAAGGGCATAATCAGCATCCACAAAACGAACGCTGTGACAAGCTAGCGGTTGCTGCATCCAAACAACCAAACAAAAAACAAGACACGGGATACATAACAAGCACAACATGAAAAACAATAAATTAGTAGTCGTTGGCACAATGGCTTTTGATGAAATAATTACTCCAACTGCCAAATCTGGAAAAATTTTAGGTGGTGCTGCTACCTACATCGGGCTGGCGGCTGCATACGCCAAATCCGACATTGCAGCCGTTTCGGTTGTAGGAGAAGATTTTCCGCAAGAACATTTGAATCTGCTCACGGAGAGAGGCATAGACATTTCGGGTGTTGAGCAGGTGAGAGGAGGAAAAACATTTTATTGGAAAGGCAAATATCACGACAACATGAACAAGCGCGACACCCTTGATACGCAGCTAAACGTATTGGCGGAGTTCAATCCAATTGTTCCCGAAACGTATCGCGATGCAGCGGTGGTAATGCTTGGCAACCTAGACCCCAACGTGCAACAAAAAGTGTTGGATCAGCTTACGCCAAACCCAAATCGAACCGTGCTTTTGGACACCATGAATTTTTGGATGGATTTGCAACTTCCTGCGCTTTTGAAGGTAATAAAGCAAGCGGATGTTATTACCATCAATGACGAAGAAGCACTTCAGCTAAGTGGAGAAACCAACATGGTTTTGGCGGCAAAGACCATTCATAAAATGGGACCAGAATATGTAATCATTAAAAAGGGCGAGCACGGCGCGCTGCTGTTTTATGAGGACCACCCCTTTTATGCACCTGCGCTGCCTTTAGAAAAAGTGGTTGACCCAACAGGTGCGGGCGATAGTTTTGCGGGGGGGCTTTCAGGCTATTTGGCTGCTCAACAATCTAGCACAGCACACACTATTAAAGAAGGAATTTTGCATGGTACGGCGGCGGCTTCACTTTGTGTTAGTGCTATGGGCACAGCGGGTTTGGTGCAATCGAGCAAAGAAGATTTTTTAGCACAACTTCAAAAACTAGAACGATTACGAAACATAACGGCATAAACAATGAAATTAACAGTAATTTTATTTAATTTTGTGCAATGAGTGATGCCATCAAGCACGAGTGCGGAATTGCCTTAGTCAGGCTTCTCAAACCCCTAGACTATTACAAGGAAAAATACGGAAGTTCATTTTATGGCCTTCAAAAAATGTATATAATGCTGGAAAAGCAGCACAACCGCGGACAAGATGGCGCGGGCTTTGCCAGTATAAAATTAGATATGGCGCCTGGCGAACGGTTTATGAGCCGAGTGCGCTCGTCGGAGCAGCAGCCCATCAAAGATATTTTCGGAAAAATAAATCAACGGATTAATGGCGTCGAGGAATCTCTCAAAACGCCGGTTACCTCTTCGCAACAGTTAAAATCTGCTTTTCCGTATGTGGGCGAGGTTATGCTTGGGCACCTTAGGTATGGAACGTTTGGGGGGAACACCATTGAAAGCGTTCATCCATTTTTGCGCCAAAACAATTGGATGCACCGAAACCTAATTGTTGCCGGGAATTTTAACCTGACCAACGTAAACGAACTTTTTGACAACCTGGTAACCCTAGGACAACACCCAAAAGAGAAAGCGGACACTATAACGGTGATGGAAAAAATCGGACACTTTTTGGACGATTCGGTTTCCAAATTATATAAGAAACTAAAATCGGAGGGCTTTGATAAAAAAGCGGCTTCACCAGAAATAGCAAAACGCTTGAACATTGCAAAAATTTTGCGCAAAGCCTCTAAAAACTGGGATGGTGGCTACGTTATTGGTGGGATGTTAGGGCATGGAGATTCGTTTGTGGTTCGTGACCCTGCGGGAATTCGCCCCGCCTATTATTATCAAGATGATGAAGTGGTGGTGGTTGCTTCCGAGCGGCCAGCAATTCAGACGGTTTTTAATGTGTCTATTGATGCGGTCAAGGAGGTTTTGCCTGGTTCTGCAATTATCATAAAGAAGTCAGGGGAAGTTGTTCATGAAGAAATTAATCCTGCTGCCGAACGGCGCGCGTGCTCTTTTGAGCGAATTTATTTTTCCAGAGGGAATGACGCCGATATTTACAAAGAACGCAAAGCATTAGGGCGATTGCTTTTTCCAAAAATATACGAGTCCGTAAATGGGGATTTGCAAAACACGGTGTTTTCATATATACCCAACACGGCTGAAACCTCTTTTTATGGTTTAGTGGAGCGCGTACAAGACTTTATGATGGAAGAGTCAGAAGCAGCGATATTGAAGGAGCCCAACTTGTCGCCTGAGCGACTGAAAGTACTGTTGTCGCCAAGACCACGTATTGAAAAAGTTACCATAAAAGACGTAAAACTGCGCACCTTTATAACCGAAGACAGCAGCCGAGATGATTTGGTTGCGCACGTTTATGACATTACATATGGCTCTGTTAAACCAAGTGATAACCTTGTAATTATTGATGACAGTATCGTTCGTGGCACAACGCTTCAAAAAAGTATTTTGCACATTTTGGACAGATTAAATCCCAAAAAAATCACGGTGGTTTCGAGTGCGCCTCAAATTCGATATCCCGACTGTTACGGGATAGATATGGCACGACTGGAAGACTTGATTGCTTTTAGAGCGATGTTAGTTCTACTTGAGGATCATAACAAAACACATCAATTAGAGGAAGTGTATAAACGCGCAAAAGCGGACATGGAGAAAGAAACACATGAAATTCAAAACCATGTGAAGTCGCTTTACGATCAATTTACAGACGATCAAATTTCAAAGAAAATTGCAACCATGCTACGCACGGAAGAAATTAATGCTGAAGTTGATGTTATTTTTCAGTCAGTTGACCATTTGCACGACGCTTGCCCGCAAAATACGGGCGATTGGTACTTTACTGGAGCATATCCAACACCGGGCGGCAACAAGGTAGTAAATAGGGCATACATGAATTTCTACGAAGGGAAAAAGGAACGTGCGTATTAAATTTAAATAAAAAGTTATTTTTTTTCGTTTTTTCTTTGAAATGTAATATGAGTTTGTATATTAGCAGAGCCATAACATAAGTAGGTTAAGTTCATGGTAAGATTTGGGGCAAAAAAGGTGGATTCTTTCCACCTTTTTTATTTTATACAAAAAAAGAGGGCAAAAAGCCCTCTTTTATGTTTATGTAACTCACTGATTATTAGCGTGAAGCATAACGTTTGCTAACCTCAGTCCAATTCACAACATTGAAGAAAGCTTCAATATAATCTGGGCGTCGGTTTTGATAATTTAGGTAATAAGCATGCTCCCAAACGTCCAATCCAAGCACAGGCGTACCGCCACAGCTGACGTTTTGCATGAGTGGATTGTCTTGATTTGGCGTAGCACAAACTTCCAATCTACCGTCTGTATGTGCGCAAAGCCAAGCCCATCCTGAACCAAATTGAGTAGCTGCAGCTTTAGAAAAAGCATCTTTAAAGCCATTAAAGGAACCAAATGCAGCATCAATGGCCTTGGTAAGCTCTTCAGACATTTCCCCTTTGTCTGGACCCATTACCTCCCAAAACAAACAATGGTTGTAGTAGCCGCCACCATTGTTGCGAACAGCCGCATTGCTCATATCTAATCCAGACAAGATTTCTTCAATGCTTTTGCCTTCAAGCGAAGTGCCTTCAACGGCAGCATTAAGGTTTGTGGTGTATCCATTATGGTGTTTGCCGTGATGTATTTCCATGGTGCGCGCATCAATATGTGGTTCCAATGCATCATATGCATAGGGTAAGGAAGGAAGTTCAAAAGCCATTTTTATATATTTTAATTTGTACAAATTTAGGCATATATTCCTATATTTAATACAGACTTTTAGAACGCCACATGCCCAAGACAAAACAATCTTCATTTATTATTTACAATGCCTCTGCCGGGTCGGGCAAAACACACACCCTTGTGCGCTCTTTTTTGTGCCAATTGCTGAGTAGCCCATACCCAAATCAGGTGCAGCGCTTGCTTGCCATTACGTTTACCAATAAAGCGGCACAAGAAATGAAGCAACGGATTTTAGAAAAGCTAGAATATTTTGCGTCTGGTGTTAATGCCGTCAAGCAAGATGACATGTTTAAGGAGCTTGTGGTACTTTGCGAATTATCTCCTGGCGAATTACACCAACGCGCCAAAAAGGCATACCTATATATTCTACATCATTTTGGCCAGCTAAATGTGTCTACTATTGACAAACTAACGCATCAAATTATTCGAACGTTTGCAAGGGATTTTGGATTAAATACGCGTTTTGATGTTGCGCTGGATAGCAAAGACTTTATGGCGGAGGTTGTTGCAAGAATTTTAAGCGGAGCAGGAGAAGATAAAGCACTTACCAAAATACTTCTAGACTATGTGTTGCAAAAAGCAGATGAGTTAAAATCATGGGATGTAACGAAGGAAGTTTCCACTGTTGCTGAAATGTTCACCAATGAAAATCATATGCATGCGTTGACGAAGCTGTCTGAAATACCAATAGAAGCATTTACGGCATTGGACAAGAAAATTCTACTTCAAATCAACACGATAAAGAACCCATTTAAAGAAAAAGCAACGGCTATTTTGGACTTTTTTAAACAGTCCAATCTTTTGGACGAATTTTTCCCAAACAGTTTATTGCCAAAGCTTTTGCGACTTGTACAGCAGGGAGAATGGGAAAAAGAACCGCTAAATAAAACCCTGCAAAAAAGCATGGAAAAAAGGGCTTTTCTAAAAGTCGCGGAAAAAAAGCATCAGCCATTAATAGACCCCGTTACAGATGACATTATTAACTTTTTGCAATCGTATTTGCGGTATTGGCGCCAAGTTTCGCTTTTGGAATTGCTTCGAAAAAATATAGTTCCACTTTCGCTGATGCAGCGCATAGGCCATGAGGTAAATCAACTTCAAGAAGAGCGTAATAGCCGCTTGCTCGGATTTTTTAACAAACATATTTCAGACAATATAAAGGATACGCCGACTCCATTTATCTATGAGCGTTTGGGGGTTCGGTATCAACATTTTTTTGTGGATGAATTTCAGGATACTTCTGAGTTGCAGTGGGCAAACCTTCATCCGCTGTTTTCGCATGCTGTTGAAGGAGAACAACGCAAGGGTTCTCTAGCACTTGTTGGCGATGCCAAACAATCAATTTATAGGTGGCGGGGAGGCAATCCAGAGCAGTTTATGAAGCTGGCAAATAAAGAGGTGCCGTTTACGGTTAAGCCTGAAGTGGAGAATTTACCTGTAAATTATCGAAGTGACGCATCTATTGTATCGTTCAACAACACATTTTTCACAAAAGCGGCTCAATTTTTACCACTCAAACAGCAACAAAAGCTATATACAGATTCTTGTAACCAGCAGGCAAACACCAAAACAGGGGGCTTTATAACGCTATCTACTATTGAAGGGAAAAACAAAGACGAACAGTTTAGTGCGTATCGCAAAGCGGTGGTAGACCGTGTAAATGACTGCATCCAACAAGGTTATCAGAAAAAAGACATTTGTGTCTTGGTAAGAAAAAATGAACAAGGGGTAGAAATAGCCAAAGCACTAACAGAAGCTGAAATTCCCATTACATCGTCAGATTCGTTGCTTCTAGCACATAGCCCGGAAGTTCAGTTTTTAATGCATTTGGTAAAACTTCGACTAGAGCCCAAAAGCCGCATCAGCCAGTACGCCGTTCTGGAGCGATTTGCGCTTCAGCAGAAAGACCCACACAATTGGACACAACAGCAATTTTGTCGCCCTTTTGGCACGGTGCTTATGGACTGCACAAACGAAAAGTTTGACTTTAGGGTTTTTCAACAACTAACACTTTATGCTGCGTTAGAGTATGCCATTTGGGCATTTTCCTTGACGGATGAATTAACGGCACATGTTCAGGCATTTTTGGATGAAATCACCAAGTTGCAGGCTAAAAAAGAAGCAACCACCACGCAGGTATTAGCGCATTGGGAGCGTCAAAAAGAAAACTGGACAGTTCGACCACCTGAAGATAGAGACGCAGTTCAAATTATGACGATTCACAAAGCAAAAGGACTTGCATTTCCAGTGGTAATTCTTCCGTTTTCGGACACGGTCTTTATGAGCAGAAACACTACTTACGCATGGTATCCATTACCTAAAGAGGAGTATGCACCATTTGATGAAATGCTGCTGCCAGTGAATAAAAAACTTAACGCAATGGGTGATGGTGCCAAACAAACCTATGAAACGTATTTTTCTCAAGCGGTAATGGACACGCTAAACACCCTTTATGTTGGAATGACGCGCCCTATTAAAGAGCTGCATGTTGTTACTCAGAAAGGCAAAGCAGACAACACCCTCAACAGTTTAGCAGATGTTTTTTCGCGACTATACCCAGAATTGTTATACAAAAACTTAGTGTTTGGTGAGCGAAAAAAACCTGTCAAAACAACCTCACAAAGAGGCATACTTACGACTCCATGGGTGTTTAATTTATCGCATACCACAAACACTACTGTTCAGGCACACAAAAGATCTGAAGAAGCTCAATACGGATTGCTTTTCCATGAAATTATGTCACATATAGAAGTGCATCAAGATATTGGTCACGCTTTGACGCAGTCAAAAGCAAAGGAATTGTTAAGCGAGAAAAAATACTCGGAATTGAAACAACAAATTGACGAGGTTGTTTACCATAGAGACTTGAAGGAGTTTTTTAATCCCGCAAATAAGGTTTATTGCGAACGACCATTATTGACAGAAACAGGCAAGGTTTTGCGCCCAGACCGTTTTGTAGTCACAAAAAACAATCAGGTACTTTTACTTGACTATAAAACAGGACATTACAAAAAACAACATGAGACCCAAATCAATGAATACGCAAAAGCATTAAAAAAAGGTTCGTTGGTAATTAAACAAAAGTCTTTAGTATATATCTATGATCACATTATGATTCGGAGTATTAAACGGGCTTCATAATCTTAACCCCTGATTTTCGTATGCGTTCAATTATATAGCCCTCAAATTACTAATAAACCTTTACCTCACGTTTTTTTATTAGATTTGTGGAAATTATTAATCTACAAATGAAAAATTATACATTTATAATGATGCTTTTGCTAGTCGGTTTTTCTGCTAGCTTGGTTGCACAGAATGATACAAACCCCTGGAATATTACCGTGGGGACTAATGCTGTCAACCTAGATTTGTCTGGAAAAGACGGCGAAACACAAGTTTCCTCAAACTTTTCTTATCTTGAAATTTCTAGATATATAGGCGGAGGCTTTTCAATAGACCTCGCAGGAACACTCAACAATTTAGACCGTGAGTCTGGAGCAGAGGATTTATATTACAGCTTTGATTTAGGAACGTCACTTTCTGCAAATCAAATTCTTGATTTAGGAAAATTCGAGCCATCACTGCTTGCAGGTGTTGGCATTGCAGGCGGCCTTAGCGGAATTTCAGCTTCTAGCGATGACTTCTTTGTTACCTATGCAGGTCTTGGGTTAAACTATTGGTTTAGTGACGCTTTAGCTCTTAGCCTTAAATCAACCTATAAAATTTATTCAGAAGAACTTGATGGGCTTTTAGATAAAGGTGATGGAGGTCTTACTTATTTACAGTACACAGCAGGTCTATCATTTGCCTTTGGTGACGGAGACACTGACAGAGACGGTGTTAAAGACAGCGTGGATGCTTGCCCAGAAGTTGCTGGTCTTGAAAGCCTAAATGGCTGTCCAGATGATGATGGCGATGGAATAAAAAACAGCGACGATGACTGTCCTTTAACTGCTGGCTTGGCGGCACTTAACGGTTGCCCAGATGCAGACGGAGATGGCATTAAAGACTCAGAAGATGCATGTCCTAACGTAGCTGGAGTTGCAGCATTAAACGGCTGTCCAGATGCAGATGGTGATGGTATTACAGATGCTGATGATGCATGTCCAAATGTAGCAGGAAGCAAAGAAATGAACGGCTGTCCAGACGCAGATGGAGATGGTGTTGCTGATAAAGACGATAAATGTCCAGCAGTTGCAGGACCCGCGTCAAATGACGGCTGCCCAGAGTACCCACTTTCTATGTTGGCAGACTATGACATCAACTTTGACTTAGAAAAGTACAATATTGACTCCCAAGACGTACAACGACTGTCAACAGTACTTAAGGTGCTATTAGCAAACTCAGGCGCGAACATCAGCATTGAAGGGCATGCTGACAACACGGGAGAGGAATCGTATAACAATCCACTTTCTAAGAATCGTTCAAAATCAATTAAGGATTATTTGGTTAATCTTGGTATTGAAGAAAATCGTTTAAGCACAAAAGCATTTGGCGAAGCTAAGCCAAAAGCTAGTAACGATACTGAAGAGGGCCGTGCGATTAACCGCCGTGTAGAGTTCAAAGTAGTGGACTAATCAACAGGCAAAATAAAGAACAACAAAACGCGGTGATTTCACCGCGTTTTTTTATTTTAGGCTATGCCTATTTCTTTTCTAGGAAACGTCGTACAACAACTACTGTCCCATAACACAGACTGGGCAAACCTATGCTTTGTATTGCCCAACCGTCGTGCGCGACTGTTTTTACAACAAGAACTAATCCAAAGATTACAAGGGCCACTTATCTTACCTGAAATGATAAGCATTGACGACTTTGTGGCGTCAATAAGCACATTACAACCTGCAACAGAATTGCAGCAAAAGCAAGCACTTTATCAAAGCTATTATGCAACTGTAGGGGCAAAAAAAGCAGATTCTTTTGAGACCTTTTTGAGCTGGTCTTCTCCACTATTGAAAGATCTTAATACTATGGATCAGTACTTATTGGAGCGCCAACCGTTTTTTTCTTACCTCAGTTCGCTGCATAAGATTCGCTCGTGGGGAGAAAACCAAGACAGAATCATTCAAAATTACACGTCCTTTTGGAATCAGCTCCCTCAAATGTATCAGGATTTTGTTTCCAGATTAGAACAAACAGGCCATACCACACCTGGACTGTGCTATCGTCTAGCCACATTACATTTGGAAAGTTACCTTCAACACAAAAACACAACACAGTTTGTTTTTTGTGGATTTAATGCGCTAAGCCCAAGCGAGCAGCAGATTGTGCAAGAGCTTTTGGCGCAACAACGGGCTCAAATTTTTTGGGACATTGACAAACAGATGCTTGAAAACAAATACCATCAAGCGGGGGTATTTATACGTGATTATGCAACTCATTGGGCGCAGTATGCCAATAAGCCTTTTGATCAGGGGCACCACATCTTCCATGAGCCTAAGAACGTGCGTGTAATTGAAGTACAACAACAGGTTGGACAAGCCAAACAACTGGGTGCATTATTGGCAGAAATGCCACCACACCAAGATTGGTCTAAAACTGCAGTTGTGTTAGCGGACGAATCCCTTTTACTTCCACTACTATATGCACTTCCTGACACTATTGAGCAACTCAACATAACCATGGGTTTTCCAATAGAGCAACATCCTTTGGCGTTATTTGTCACATCATTTATGAAAATGGCTATTCGACAAAACAAGAAAGGGTTTTATTATAAAGATGTGGAAACGCTATTGTCATTACCCGAAACGCAAGCCTTATTTGCATTACACGACTCGGCATTTGGCACCCACTTGCTTTATCAAGCAAAAAAAGAACACCGAAGCTTTTTGAGCACAACATTTATTTGCGAAAAAGCCCCAGAATCTATGACTGATTTGCTGAAACAGTTATTTCGTTCAAATCGCACCCCAGAACAATGGATAGACGATGTAATTGCGTTACTGCCTGCATTTCACAACCCGCAACATACACAGGCACTCACGGAGGTTTATCGGGTTGCAGTGGAAAAGTTTTTAGCATTGTTTCATCAAATTAAAGAAGTAACAGAAACAATAGACGAAGAAATTACGTTCACCTTACTTCGCAGTTTGTATGTGCAATTAAGCGCAGGGCAAAAGCTTGATTTTGTGGGCGCACCTCTTGAGGGCCTTCAAATTTTAGGAGTATTAGAAACGCGAGTTATTGACTTCGACCGCGTGATTATAGCTGGTGTTAATGAAGGTATTTTGCCGAGTCAAGGCGGACAGCCGTCGTGGATACCTTACGATGTGAAAAAAGAATTTGGGCTGCCCACACAAGAAGAGCAAGATGCCATTTTCACCTATCACTTTTATCGTCTAATGTATCGCGCAAAAGAAGTTTATTTGCTTTATAACGGCACCACAGACGGGATTCAAGTGGTAGAGCGCAGCAGGTTTATTCGTCAATGGGCTTATGAACGCCCCTCAACACATACGTGGGAAGAACTCATTCAAGAAGCGGTTTTTATTCCTCCAACCAACCAAATCAAATCTGTACCAAAAACGCCATCAACCCTAAAAAAACTTTCCGAGCTAGCGGAAAATGGGTTTTCGCCTTCTGCACTTAACCTGTTTGTAAAAGACGGATACGGATTTTACCAACGTTATGTGTTGGGATTAAAAGAAGAAGACGAGCTGGAGGAGTCGTTTTCATATCGGACCTACGGCACGCTGGTTCACAATTGCTTGGAGGCACTTTATAAGCCCTATGTAGGTAAAACGCTAACAACGGAAGATTGCTCGGAAATGATAACAAATATTGATGCTGTTGCCGATAAGGTGGTTAAAGCGATTTATCCGCATGACATTTCAGGTAAAAACGTATTGGCATTTGCAGCAATCAAACGGAATATAGAACAGGCTGTTGCCATGGAAAAAGAAGAAATAGCAAATGGAAGCACCATAACATTATTAGCGCTTGAGCAAAAATTAGCAACTTCTTTAACCATATCAGGCGTTAGCAATTCTATCAAAATTAAAGGAACGGTAGATCGAGTGGATCGTTACAATGGTAAAATTAGAGTGCTAGATTATAAAACGGGAAAAGTAGGAAATCTTGGAATTTCTGATTGGTCTTTGGTTGCAACAGACCCTGATTTGGGGCAAGCACGCCAACTATTGCTTTACGCCATGCTTTGGAACGCCACTCACCTCAACCAAAAAGCCAATCACGCAGGAATTATTGCACTAAAAGAACTTAATAAAGGGATTAAGTTTGTGGGCGATAAAATTTCGCCTCGAAAGATAAAGGAAGATCTTTCAGAGGAAAATATGCAACAAGCAGCAAATGTCTTGGAGCAAATTGTTCAGAAATTATTTGATTCCCAAACGCCTTTTAGTGAACCTGAAGCTTAGCTACTGTAATTTCGCATCACAGCCAATCCATATCCAATATACGCCACAGACTGAAGACATACGCAAAGTGTTATGACGGGCATTAAAGCGGGAAGCATTTCCATGACTACAGCAATGCTTTCTAGCTCCGTGTCACTAAAATCATCGTAGTTGGGTTGTTGTTCAAGTGCCGCTTGAATAATTTCAGCATCGGCTACCATAAAACCAATTGAAGCAAGAACAAACAAAACCCCAACAAGTGCCAATATCCCTCCGTAAATTACCACAGCATAGGAGGCAATTCCTTCAATTTGGCTTACGGGTTGTTGTTGCTTTAGCTTTTGGTACGTAGCCCAAAACCACATGGGGATAATGCCCCAAAAAAGACCTGCAAAAACAGATCCTGCGCTTAAAACGAGTAAAAACCACACAACCCCTAAAACAAATCCAGTAAAAAATGAAAAACGAACAAATCGCGACATAAGTACTGCTTTATGCGAAGATATAAATACTTTATTTGATGTATTACAAAAGAGGGATATTGCTTACTTTTGTCCTCACTCAGGTCCTATAGCTCAGTTGGTTAGAGTAGCTGACTCATAATCAGTTGGTCCCTGGTTCGAGCCCAGGTGGGACCACGCTAAGAATCCCTAATTATCTAATTATCAGATAGTTAGGGTTCTTTTTTTACTCCAAAACCTAAAAGAGGGATAAATGGAGGGATAAGTTTATGGGTTTAACTACACATTTACAGGGAAGAGATAAAATAGGTTCAAGTCCCTTTGAGACTGGAACCAAGTTAGTTTTTTATATGATTAACTCAAATTCTCATAAATTTGAATCATCAATTTTGAACTAAGAATTATGAAGAGGATATTGATAATCTTAACAACGATATTTTTAATTGGATGTTCCAAAGAAGAATCAGATAATTCAAACGATACCCAAGGACCAACTAAATACACTCTAATCCTTCAACAGAACATTGAAGAGGGTGGAACAATTTCTACAAATCCAACTTCAGGTCCTGATGTATCTAACCAACAATTTGAAGAAGGAACAATTGTTACTATAACTTCTCAACCAAATGATGAATATGAGTTTGAAGGATGGACGGGTTCTGTTGAAAGTTCTGAGATTTCGATAGAACTAGTAATGGATAATAATAAAAGTTTAACGGGAAATTTTATAAAGTCTCCACCATTGTTTTTGGATGAAAATGGAGTAACTATAAAATGTCAAGACTGGGTAGAAGTTGGAAGTTATTATGAACTAAATGGAGTGTTGTATGAAGTAATTAATGAAACTTTATTTGGTGAATATATCGACAATCCAGATTATGACTTCAGTAAATCAGTTCTTAAAAATGTCAAAAAAATGGAGTGTTGGTTTGGAGATTGTCCTACTCCCAAACCAGATCACGTTAAAAATTTTAATCAGAATATCTCACATTGGGATACAAGTTCAGTCACTAGTATGGTAGGTCTTTTTTCAAACAATGAAAAATTCAATCAAGATATTTCTAATTGGGATGTAAGTAATGTAACTGAAATGGGGGGTATGTTTTATGGTCCATACACTGTTTTCAACAGAGATATATCAAATTGGGATGTGAGTAAAGTTGAAGATATGCAAACAGTATTTACGTTGAACAAAACATTTAATGTAGACATCTCAACTT
>Ga0129342_1000137_pt1 | contig 27041 bp, 23 predicted proteins | sample CPBDNA_5_FD_94426 | JGI IMG/M metagenome (GOLD analysis project Ga0129342, IMG submission 94426) | Freshwater to marine salinity gradient microbial communities from Chesapeake Bay, USA - CPBay_Sum_15_0.2_DNA | ecosystem: Environmental > Aquatic > Marine > Coastal | place: USA: Chesapeake Bay...
AAAAATAACAGAAAAGAGCCCTTTATATTTAAAGATAAAGATTATTTAGAAGTATTAATTACTACATAGATTAGATATATATAAATATTAAGGTATAAAATTTACATATAGTTACTGCTTTGATAGTAATGAAACTACCTCTAAGTGTTCTGTATTTGGAAATTGATCAAATATTTCAATATGTTTTATAGAAAATTTATTTAGTTTATTAATATCTCTTACATATGTCTCGTAATTACATGAAATATAAATAATATTATTAAATTTTTTAATAATATTTATTACTTCATCATTTAAACCAGACCTTGGAGGATCAACTAGAACATGTGAAAAATTATATGTATTAATATTAATTGTATTCATTCGTCTAAAGACTCTTCCATCAAATGCTTCCGACACTTCTTCTGCTGAAAGTCTGGCAAAATCAATATTATTTATAGAAAGCCCATCAATTGATTTTTTTAGGCATTTTATAGACTGTCTATTACTTTCAGTTGCAAATACTTTATTGAATTTGTATGACAAGGGAAGAGTGAATGTCCCTGATCCGCAGTATAGTTCTAACAAGTCCTCTGTGTTTTCAATAAAAGATATTGTTTTCAATACCATCTTTGGCATATGAAAGTGGTTTGGTTGATAAAATGATTGATCTGTTTGATAAAGTAATATGTTGTTAATATTTATGTTGTCTACTAAAAGATTATTACCAGTTGAATATATGTCTTTTCTTGATCTAATATTAATATCAATTTTATACTCATCTGAGAACTTTTGAGCCTCTGCTTTCATATCATCATTAAGTTTTTTATGAAATATAAGAGTTGCTAGAATATTATCATTACTATTTGTTCTGAAATTAATTTGAAATAATTTATGGTTAAGAAATTTTGAGTTATTAATACCATTACGAAGTTTTGGCATTAGATTCTGAATTATAGGTCTAGCAACATAAAAAACTTCTAAATACTGAATATTTCCAGATGAATCATACATAGTATAAAAACCATCTCGATAGCCAAACTCACAACGAGATCTATAACCGTATGGAGGACTTAGATTAATTTTAATAGTATCTTTATAAAAATTACTGATTAAAGAAGTTGCTTTAATGAATTTATTCATCTAGTTAATAAAAAATCTTGTTATAACAAATACAAACCCTATAAATGTTATATTAAGAGTTAAAAATAAAGTAATTATTTTTAATATTGAAATTTTTTTAAGATCATTTTCTAGTTCTTCTTTATTACGAATACCTAGAAATGAGTTTGTTAATCTTTTTAACCACATAAATTATGAGTAAAATTGTTAATATCACAGAATCAGCTGAAAAGTATTTAGCAAAACTTATCGAGGATAAGAATGAGCCAAATCTTGCAGTTAGAATTTTTATCTCTGACCCAGGAACTCCAAAGGCTGAAACCTGCCTAGCGTATTGTAAACCAGAAGAAGCAATGAACGATGATGAAGTGGTAAACCTCAACTCACTTACAGTTCATATTGAAAAAAGAAGCATTCCATTTTTAACAGATGCGGAAGTTAATTATGATAATGATACTTTTGGTGGACAGCTAACAATCAAAGCACCTAATGCAAGGTTGCCAAATATTTCTCCTGACAGCCCCCCAGAAGATAGAATAAATTACGTTATATATAACGAGATAAATCCAATGCTTGAATCTCATGGAGGCGAGGTTAGTCTGCTTGAATTTACTGATAAAGGTGAAGCCATTCTTCAATTTGGTGGTGGATGTCAAGGATGTGGAATGGTTGATGTAACACTTAAGGATGGTATTGAGAAAACTCTTTTAGAACAAATACCTGAATTAAAATCAGTTAAAGATAGCACTGATCATTCTTTAGATGACAACGCTTATTATAAAGGTTAAATTTCTTTTACTGCTATAACCACCCCAAGATAAGGGTGGTCAAAATAATGAATTTCATTATTAAAAATTCTTTTATTTTGATTAATAAATAACTTAATTTCACCACTTGCTGATTTTTGATTATCTTGAAACGACATCTCTGAATTAATATCCATAAATTCATTCGCCTTGTTTAGATTAATTTTTATATTATTTATCGTATTTTCATTATTTGAAGATTCTAATAATCTACTTTCATATTTTTTAATGTGCGATTTTGTTATATCGTTAGAGGATAAATTTATTAATCCCAAATAGGCTTTTAGATCGGTATGTAAAAAACGACTTCTATAAAACTTTAAGAAAAATCCATATTGTTTTTCAATAACTTCATGATGTATATAAACCGCATTTTCTTTATTTTCAATATTTTGCACCCATGAAAAACTATCTAGTACTTCATAGTTATCATTTCTCAATAATTTTTTGTTTAATTTATCTAAAGTCTCAAGATTATTATTTTTTCTATACCAAGATTTTGGATTTGATATATTAACAGAAATATTATCTTTATTGATTATTTTATTTCTTGTATTTAAGGGCTTTAAGTTACTAAAAAGCTTATTAAAGAAATTTTCTTCAACTTTTACATCAAATGATTTTTTATTAATTTGAAGTTTTGGTTCATAGAAATTTAAAAAGTCGCCAGCTGGAGTAATAAAGTTATCGTCAAATACTTCATCAGTTTCAATATTTAAATGTTTAAAGATTATTAACTCTATTTGATACTCTTTAAGCTCTAATGTTTCCTCCGCCACAACTAATGATGACTGAATAATCATTATTAGAATTATTTTATAAAATCTCATTTATTAGTTTTGTTATTTTATCTCTTCTATTCAAGGCATTAGAATCTCTCAAATTAATGATAAGTTTATTTTCCTTATTGATGTTATAAATATTGGGCTCCTTTGTAACTAGTGTCAATATCTTATCGAAAACACTTTTATTTAAATCACTTGATAAAAGAAGTGAGGTTTTTACTTTACTTGAATTAATTTTTAAAATTCCAGAATTTTTTATAACAATTGCTAGTTTTGTATCACTTATAAGATTAATTATTTCCTCAGTTAGAGCGCCGCATCTGTCTATTAAATCATTTTTTATCTTATTTATTTCATCGATACTAGATGCGCTATTTAAAGATTTATATATTTTCAATCTTTCTAAAGGTGATGGAAGATAGTCATCGTTTATATATGAGGAGTCATAAAAATTAATCTCTGTTTGAATCAATTCTTTTTCATCATTATTTTTAAATTTATTTAATGCATTCTTTAGCATTGATAGGTACAAATTTATACCAATGGTATTTATATGACCACTTTGTTTATCACCAAGTATCTCACCACCGCCTCTAATTTCTAAATCCTCTTGGGCAATAAAGAATCCAGATCCAAGATCTGACAGTCTAATTATTGAATCTAGTCGATTTTTAGCAATTCTAGATAAATCAGGTACTGGTATTAGAAAATAACAATAACCTTGTTTTATAGACCTTCCAACACGTCCTCTTAGTTGATGAAGTTGAGATAAACCAAAGTTTTGGGCATCTATTATTAATATAGTATTAGCGTTTGGTATATCCAATCCCATTTCAACTATAGTTGTACAAATAAGGACGTCTAATCTTCCAAGATCAAAATCTCCCATTACTTTTGAAATCTCATTTTTATTAAGTTTTCCATGAGCTATATCAATGGTTATTTCTGGCAAAATAGATGATAGATTTTTTTTCAATGATTCCATTTTTGAAATATTATTCTGAACAATAAAGCACTGACCGCCCCTTGAGACTTCTCTTGAAATAGCTTCTTTAAAAAGTTGAAAGTTTTCAACTTTTAAGAAAGATTTAATACTTAATCTATTTGTTGGAGGGGTGTGGAGAAAAGAAAATTCTTTTAATCCAGTAAATATAAAATTCATAGTTCTTGGAATTGGAGTGGCTGAAAGATAAAGGATATGAATATTTTCTTGCTTGCTTTTAATTAGATCTTTTTGCTTAATTCCGAACTTGTGCTCTTCGTCAACAACTAAAAGCCCTGTATTTGAGAAATTAATTCCTGATGTGAATAGGGCATGTGTACCAATCAAGATATCAACATTACCTTTATTGAAACCACTAACAATTTTTTCTTTATTTTTTTTGTTTACATGCCTATTTATAATTTTGATATTGACAGCAAGAGACTTAAATCTCTCTAAAAATGATTCATAGTGTTGGTCGCTTAAAACTGTGCTAGGGCAAAGTATGATGACTTGTTTTCCTGAAGATATAGAAATAAATGCTGATCTCATTGCAACTTCTGTTTTACCAAAACCTACATCACCACATAAAACTCTATTCATTGGTTTTATTAGGCCAATATCTTTTCTAATTGATTTGATAGCTTCTAATTGATCTGGTGTTTCTGTAAAAGGGAATAGGCTATTAAATTTATTAAATTCAAAATCATCAACTCGAAGAACTTTTGCGGTTGATGCTTGCCTTCTTGATTCAATATCAAGTATCTCAGCAGCATGGTCATAAGCCCTTTGTTCTGCTTTCGCTTTGTTTTTTAACCATTTATTAGAAGATAGAGAATCTAAAATTACTTCATTTAAAAAATCATTTTTATGATATTTAGATATTAGCTCTATGCTTCGTAAGGGAACATACAAAGCTTCATTAGAAGAATATAGAATCTTCATATATTCATTTGAAGTTTCATTTGTTGTTACAACTTTCAATCCTGAATATATTCCAATTCCATAATTTTCATGAACAACATAATCTCCTTCTTTAAATAGGATATCTTTGCTGGCAGTTAAAGGTTTGCTTTGATTCTCAGACGATAGTGAAATGTTAACATTTTCAGAATATTCTTTATGACAAACTACACAGTCATTTAATTCTATTGGCCTAACTATTTCTGAAAGCATCAAATTTAATGAATCAATAGCATTATCAATGTTTGGAATTTCATTTATGTCTGTAGAGAATTTTTTAATAAGCTTTTCGTATTCACTTTGAATAGAAGTTATTAAAATTATTTTTTTATTATTTATCTCTTTGTTATCAATACGTCTTAACAATGAATCGAAATCTTCAAAACATGGAATTTTATAATCTTCTATAGCATTTACAATTTTATCTTTTGAACAAAATGACATAACCAAATCTTTTTGTACAAAGCAATCTTTAGGTTTTAATAATGGCCTGGCAGAATCAATATTTTCATCGTTATACCTTTGATATATATAGTTATCATATGAAGATATCTCAGTATCTAAATTTTTCAATAATATAAACTCATACTCTAAAAATAAATTAAAAAATGTGGATGTTTTATTAAAAAATAATGGTAGATATATGTCTGAACCTTCGACTTTTTCGTTGTTATTTAATTTTTGAAATATTTCACAATGTCTTTCATCATTATTTTGAAAATAATTTCTCCAATTATCTCGAAAAAGTTTAAGATTTTTTTCATCTAACCCATAAAGAGAACTCTTAGTCAATTTAAAATTTTCAATTTTTTCAATCGATAGTTGTGTTTCTATATCAAAAAATCTTATAGACTCTATTTCATCATCAAAGATTTCAACCCTTAGCGGGTTCCTATAGATCGGGGTAAATATATCAATAATACCTCCTCGAATAGCATATTGATTTAATGATTCAATTTTGTTTATTTTTTCATAATTTAATGAAATTAAAATATTTTCTAAATTTTGAAGCGAGATTCCATCATGAATTTTGAAAATTTCTTTAGATTTAAACAAATCTATTGTGGGATATAGCTCAAACAAACTTTTGATAGTGGTTATGATTATTTCTTTTTGATTATTTAAAGAGTTTAATATTTGAAATCGTTCTTTTTGAATATTTTCTGGGATTGAGAAATGATCATATGGAAGAATTTCATTATCTGGGAAATACTTAATTTTACTTTTGTTTAAATAAAGAGAAAGCTCATTTTCTAACAATCTTGCCTCTCTGTTATCATCCACAACAATAACCATTGATTGATCAGTGCTGTGATATTTATTACTCAATAAATGTGCATATCTATGGTCAACAATTTTAGTCATTTGTTAGTAAATTTTTTACAAATCCTTGTATAATGTGACGCGTATTCTATCAATCAAATAAAAATAAAGGTAATTATGGACATAAATTTTTCAAAAGAGGATCTTCAATTTAGAGATGAGCTCAGGGAGTGGCTTGCTAATGACTATCCAAAGCATGTAAAAGAAAAAATGAACAAAGGTGAACATTTGACTAGGCAGGATATGGTTGATTACCACAAAGCTTTATCCGCAAAAGGATGGATGGGTTACAATTGGCCGGTAGAATATGGTGGTACAGGTTGGAGTGCTACCCAGCTATATTTATTTAATAAAGAATTTGGCTTAGCAGGCTGTCCACCGCTTTTGGCTTTTGGTGTAAGCATGGTAGCACCTGTAATATACACCTTTGGTAATGATGAGCAGAAAAAGAAATTTTTACCTGATATATTAGATTTTAATACGTGGTGGTGTCAGGGCTATTCAGAACCAGGTTCAGGTTCTGATTTAGCTTCCCTAAAAACAAAAGCTGTTAAAGATGGAGATCATTATATTGTAAATGGCTCGAAGACATGGACAACGTTAGCTCAAAATGCCGATTGGATTTTTCTGCTTGTTAGAACTGAATCTACTGGAAAAAAACAAGAAGGTATATCCTTTCTTTTGGTAGATATGAAAACTCCTGGCATAGAAGTAAAACCAATTATTACCATTGATGGAGATCATGAAGTAAATTCTGTATTTTTTACAGATGTAAAAGTTCCGGTTGAAAACTTAGTTGGTGAAGAGGGCAAAGGATGGACATATGCCAAATTTTTACTAGCACATGAGAGATTTGGTATAGCTGCTGTGGGAGCTTCTATGAGAGCACTTAATGAGCTGAAAGAAATTGTTTCAACATTAAATAATTCAGATTTAACTAAAAAAGTAGCTGAAATGGAGATTGCTATTTCTGCTTTAGAAATGACAGAATTACGACTTTTATCAGAACTTGAAAACGGCGGACATCCTGGAGCAGAATCTTCGATATTAAAAATTAAAGGTACAGAAATACAACAAGGCCTTACTGAGATTTTTGTAGAAGCAGCTGGTGAGTACGCACTTATGTATCCAGGAGCTGGAGGTTATGGTTCAAATGACAGACCATCTGGTCCAGAGCATGCTGCTGTATCTCTTGAAAGGTTTTTAAATTTTAGAAAAACATCTATATATGGTGGAAGCAATGAAATCCAAAAAAATATTATTTCTAAATTTGTACTAGGAGTATAAAAAATGAACTTAAGTTACACAGAAGAACAGGTAATGCTCAGAGAACAGATTCAGAAATTTTGTGAAACAGAATATGATTTTTATAAAAGAGAAGATGTAGTTAAATCAGAGAAAGATTTTGATGAAAATGCATGGTCTTTATTTGCAGAACAAGGTTGGTTGTCAATGCCTTTTTCCGAAGAGTCTGGTGGGTTTGGTTTTGGCCCAATTGAACTTTCTGTATTATTTGAAGAGTTTGGTAAATCTCTGGTTATAGAACCATATTTAGCTAATGTTGTATTAGCCGGAACTGTTCTTGATAAATCAAATTTTAATAATAAAGTTGAATTAATTGAAGGCATATGTTCAGGTTCAATGCATGTATCTCTAGCGTTTGCAGAACCTGCAAACTCCTATGATTATTTTAAATCTAATACAAATATTTCAGACGATAATAAGCTGAATGGCACTAAATCATTGGTATTAAATGGTAAAAACGCTTCTAAATTAATTGTATCCTGCATTAAAAATGACACTCTATTATTGGTTCTAGTAGATCAAGATGCTGATGGTGTTTCTTTTAACTCTTTTAGAACAATTGATGAGCAGACTTGTGCAGAATTTATCTTTGAAAATGTTTCTATTGAGGATTCTAAGATTATTGCCTCAGGGGACGAGGCTAAGAAATTGTTAGAGGAGGCTATTAACCTTGCAACATTATGTGTTAGTGCAGAAGCTGTTGGATGTATGACTTCCTGTTATCTTAAGACAGTTCAATATACTAAAGAACGTGAACAGTTTGATCAACCAATATCAAATTTCCAAGTCTTACAACATAGAATGGTAGATATGTTTATTGATAGTGAATTAGCTAAATCACTTTTATATAGAGCTATGCTCGAAGTAGATTCAAACTCAGACGATAGATTTAAACATGTTTCAGCCCTTAAAGCTCACGTAGGTAAATTTGGAAAACTTTCTGCTCAAAATGCTATTCAACTTCATGGTGGGATGGGTGTTAGTGAGGAAATGATGATTGGTCATTATCTTAAAAAAATGGTTGCTATTGATGCTATGTTTGGAAATGCTGACCATCACTTAAAAGCAATTTCTAAATAAATGATTTTTATTTAAATCTATATCGTTTAAAATAATTTTTTGTACTGTAAATTATTTACATAAATTATGAATAACAATAAAGATTTTTCTTTTCAATCTACCAAAAGGCAAGATCGTATCCTTCCTAAAGATTCCTTCGGCGACTGGAAGTGGAGAGAGGGGCTTGCTGAGCTTATGGTTCCAATCGTTGGTAACTTTTATCGCGATGGAATAAATATTCTTATTTATGGTAAGTCGCTTGTAAATCAATCACCTGTTGAAATAATGAGAGCTCACAGATTTGCAAGACAATCTGACCAAAATGAACTAAGCGAACTTGAGACATTTCCTATTCTTCAATATTTAGATACTTTATCAATCGCAGATTGTGAAATTGATATTGGAGAACTTGCAATCAGGTACCCAAATTTCTTAGATTTAAAAAACGACACATCTGGACTTAATGAATTCTTAGATAATGAATTATCTAGTGTTATTAATAAAGATTCAAAACGTCCAAATAAACCTAAAGATATAGTCTTGTATGGATTTGGAAGAATTGGAAGACTTGTAACTAGAATGATGATACAAAATACAGGACCGGGTAATTATTATAGATTACGCGCTGTAGTTATAAGAAAGGCAAGTGAAGATGATATATATAAAAGAGCTAGCTTATTATCAAGGGATTCAGTACATGGCCCTTTTGATGGCACTGTAAGAGTTGATGAAAAGCATTCATCTCTTGTTATTAATGGCAACCCAGTAAAGATTATTTACGCCCAAAACCCCAAAGATGTTAATTATCATGATTATGATATTAAAGATCCTATTGTTATTGATAATACTGGCGTTTGGAGAGATTTTAATGGTTTATCTCAACATATCGATTCCAATGCAGCAAAAGTTATACTCACAGCTCCAGGTAAAGGAGATATAAAAAATATTGTCTATGGTGTTAATGATAATATCCTTGAAGAATCTGATGAGATCATTTCAGCTGCATCATGTACTACGAATGCTATTGTTCCTGTTCTAAAGATTATTAATGACAAGTATGGAATTGATGGCGGCCATATTGAAACAGTACACTCATATACAAATGATCAGAACTTAATTGATAATTTTCATAAAGGCGCCAGAAGAGGTAGGGGAGCTCCATTAAACATGGTTATAACCTCTACAGGGGCTGTTAAGGCTGTTGGTAAAGCTATTCCAGAACTAGCTGATAAATTAACAGGAAATGCAATAAGAGTTCCTACACCTAATGTAAGTCTTGCAATTTTATCTTTAGTATTAAATGAAGACATTGATAAAGAAAATTTAAATAATTACCTTAAATCAATGGCTTTTCATTCTAAATATAGAGAAATAATTGGCTTTGTTAATTCTCCAGAAATAGTTTCAACTGATTTTTACTCAAGTCCCTTTGCTTCAATAATTGATTCCCAAGCAACTATTACCAGTGGTAAAAGAGCTACTTTGTATTGTTGGTATGATAACGAGTATGGTTATTCAAAACAGGTTATTAATTTAACAAAAAAAGTTGCTGGTATTTCACTAGAAAGATTACCTAAACCAATTTCATAAAACTATAGAATCAATACCCCTTTAGTTTTATAATCATCACGTTTTTAAGGGATATAATATTATTTTTGGTACTACACACGTGATAAAAACTTCTAAAGGTTTAAATTTACCAATTTCTGGTAGTCCTGAATCTGTGGTTACTGACACTCCTAATGTAAGCTCTGTTTCATTGCTTGGAAATGATTTTACAGGTATGAAACCAACTATGATGGTTAAAACTGGTGATTCTGTTAAAAGAGGAACGAAGCTTTTTGAGGATAAAAAAAATCCAGGAATCTATTATACATCTCCTGCTGGCGGCATCGTTAAAGACATAAGCAGAGGAGACAAAAGAAAATTTCTTTCAATTGAGATTGAGATATCTGAGAATGAGGAAGCGCATTTATTTGAATATCAAACTAATTCTGATGGATATAAAAAATTACTTATTGATTCAGGTTTATGGAATGCCTTTAGAACAAGACCGTTCAATAGAACACCTAAAGTTAATTCATTACCTGATGCAGTATTTGTAAATGCATGTGACACAAACCCACTATCTATCGACCCATCATTTATTATTGAGCAAGATAAAGATGATTTTAAAGAAGGTTTAGAGGGTTTAAAAAATTTATTTTCTTGTCCAATTCATTGCACATACCAAAATTCAAACTTCGATACAAATATTGATGGAATTAATTATTGCCAAGTGTCAGGACCACATCCAGCTGGTTTATCCAGTACCCATATAAGCTATATATATCCAGTTAATTTAAATAGAGTTGTATGGACTATTGGTTATCAAGACATTATTTCCTTCGGTTATTTGTTAAAAAATAAAACTCTAAGAACTCATAAATTGATTGCACTAGGAGGACCATCTGTCTTTAACCCCTCTATGATTAATGCAAGAATTTCAGGAAATATTGATCAATTAACTGCAGGTAAAATTGATGATAATTCTAGAGTAGTATCTGGATCATTAATATATGGTCATGCATCTGAGGGAGTGATGAATTATCTTGGTTTTTATGATTCTATTTTATCTGTAATACCAGATGCAACTAATGATATATTTTTAAATTGGCTTATGCCTGGCTCAAAAATGCATTCAAAATTAAATGTATTCTCTTCTTCGTTCTTAAAACCTAAGAAGTTCATATTTAACACATCTGTTAATGGTGGTAATAGAGCTATAGTACCAGTAGGATCTTTTGATGAGATAATGCCTATGGACATATTAGTCCCTCAATTACTTAAATCTCTAGTTGTGGGAGATACAGAACAAGCTGTTGATCTTGGAATGCTTGAATTAGCTCCAGAAGATTTAGCGCTATGCTCTTATATTTGTCCAAGCAAGTATGATTATTGTTCAATACTTGCAAACAACCTTAATAAGTTATATCTAGAGCAATGAACAGTCTAAGAAACTACATAAATTCAGTAAAACCAAATTTTATTGGTGAGGGTAAATACGCTAAATGGTTCCCTTTGTTTGATGCTGTTGAAAACTTTATTTTCTCAACACAAACAAAAACGGCTAATCCTGTTCATATAAGAGATGCTGTAGATATTCAAAAAATAATGGTAATTGTTTGGTTGGCAACATTTCCAGCAATGTTTTTTGGTATGTACAATCTTGGTTCTCACTCATTAGAATATTTAGAATCTATTAATCAGTTAAATACAGGAGACTGGCATCATTATTTAGTCAATCTTGTTGGGTATGACTCATCGAGCTTCGTTGCTAAATTGTGGTTTGGTGCTTGTTACTTTATGCCAATTTATATAACTGTTTTTGTAGTAGGAATCGGTTGGGAAACTATTTTTGCTGTCGTAAGAAAACATGAAATAAATGAAGGTGCTTTTGTTTCAACAGTTTTGTTTTCACTTAGTTGTCCTCCTGATCTACCTCTTTGGCAGGCTGCACTGGGTATAACTTTTGGTTTGGTTATTGGTAAAGAGATATTTGGTGGTACAGGTAAAAATTTCTTAAATCCTGCTTTGACTGGAAGAGCATTTTTGTATTTTGCATATCCGTCACAAATTTCAGGAGATAAAGTTTGGATTGCAGGTTTAGCTGATAATAATATAGTTCCAGAAGGCTATAGTGGAGCAACTGCGCTTGGTGTTGCTGCTGAAAGTGGCATGGCAGGTATCTACGATAATTTTACGTGGATGGATGCATTTTTAGGTAATATTCCAGGGTCTATTGGAGAAACCTCTATAATTGCTATTGCTATTGGTTTGATAATCCTTCTAGCAACTAAAGTTGCCTCTTGGAGAATTGTTCTCTGGACATTCGTAGGAATGATAGCAATGTCTAGTCTTTTAAATATAATAGGGTCAGATACAAATCCTATGTTTGAAGTGCCGTGGTATTGGCATGCAGTTATTGGAAGTTTTGCATTTGGGCTAGTTTTTATGGCCACAGAGCCAGTGTCCGGTTCAGGTACTAATACAGGTAGATGTATTTATGGTTTTATTATTGGTATAACAGTTATCTTGATAAGAGTAATAAATCCTGCTTTCCCTGAAGGAATGATGCTTGCAATTTTATTTGCTAATTTACTTGCTCCTGTCATAGATCATTTGGTTATGATGGCTAATATAAACAGAAGAAAGGCTTTAACACAATGAATGATTCAATAGTTAAAACATTAGGTGTTGCTTTTGCAATATGTTTAATATGCTCACTGGTTGTATCATCAACTGCAGTCAGTCTTCGTGATATGCAAAATGAGAATAAGGCTAATGATAAAAGAACAAAAATTCTTCAAGCTGCAGGTATTTTTAATCCAGAGCTTGATATAAAAGAGCAATTTAACCAACTAGAAGAAAAATATTTAGATTTTAATTCTGGTAAGTTATTAAGAGGTTCTGACCTTGAAGTTTTCTTAGAAGAACACAAAGGAGACTATGATCAGATTGCTGCAACTAGAAAACCTGAATATTCAACTTCTTTAGATTCATCAGAGGATATTGCTATTATCAAAAATAGAGAAAATGTTGGTAAGTTTTTCATTCTTAGAAATAAAGATAATTCTATTGATAAAATCATACTTCCTGTTCGCGGTTATGGATTATGGGGAACTCTTTTTGGTTATATATCTATTGAAGAAGACTTTAATACTGTAGCCGGTCTTGAATTTTATGATCACAAGGAAACACCAGGCCTTGGAGCTGAAGTAGATAATCCAAAATGGAAAGCTTTATGGCCAGGAAAACAGCTTTATAAAAATAATATTGTTTCTTTGGAAGTTATAAAAGGAAAAGTTCCTGTTGATGATAAAAATTTAAATTATAAAGTTGACGGACTGTCTGGAGCGACTTTGACTAGCAGAGGTGTGACCAACATGTTGAAATATTGGTTTAGTGATTCAGGATATGCAAATTTATTTAGTGAGCTGGAATATGAATCTTAGTAAGTATAAAAATGTATTGGTTAAACCTCTTATAGATGAAAATCCTATTACCCTTCAGATATTAGGAATCTGTTCTGCATTAGCTGTTACAAATAATCTTTCAGTCACAATGGTTATGTGCGTTGCACTAACAAGCGTTGTAGCATTCTCAAATTTATTTATTTCAATAATTAGAAATCACATACCAAGCAGTATTAGAATTATTGTTCAAATGACTATTATAGCCTCGTTGGTTATAGTTGTTGATGAGCTCTTGAAAGCATATGACTATGAAACTAGTAAAAAGTTATCTGTATTTGTTGGTTTAATTATTACTAACTGTATTGTTATGGGGCGTGCAGAAGCCTTTGCGATGAAGGAAAAGCCTTTATTAAGCTTTTTTGATGGCCTAGGTAATGGTCTAGGGTATAGTGTTATTTTAATTGGAGTTGCTGCAATAAGAGAGCTTTTTGGAGCTGGTACATTATTTGGCTATGAAATTCTTCCACTAGTATCTAATGGTGGTTGGTATATGGCTAATAACTTATTACTTTTACCTCCTAGCTCATTTATTATTATCGGTTTATTTATTTGGGCGATCAGATCTTACAAGCCTGCACAAATAGAAGAAGACGATTTTGCTTTATCAAAGCATTCTACAAGTCCAGATTTAACCAAGAGAGAATTAAATGTTTGAACATTATTTAAATATTTTTATCACTACTGTATTCATAGAGAATATTGCTTTATCAGTTTTCTTGGGTATGTGTACATTCATAGCTATATCAAAGAAAATTGATGCAGCATTCGGTCTAGGTATAGCAGTTATTGTGGTCTGTCTTATAACCGTTCCTCTTAATAATCTAATATATAACTATATTCTTAGAGATGGGGCTCTCAGTTGGGCTGGATTACCTAATACCAATTTGGAGTTTGTTGAGTTAATAAGCTACATAGGTGTAATCGCTGCTGTAGTACAAATTCTTGAAATGTTTTTAGATAAATATGTACCAGCCTTATACAATGCATTAGGTGTCTTTTTGCCCTTAATTACTGTTAATTGTGCAATTTTAGGCGCATCACTTTTTATGATTGAAAAAGATTTATTATTTGGAGAAAGTGTTATTTATGGTCTTGGAGCTGGTTTTGGATGGGCAATGGCAATAGTCATTCTTGCGGGCATAAGAGAAAAGTTAAAATACTCTGATATTCCTGAAGGATTAAAGGGTTTGGGAGCAACATTTATTATTGTGGGTCTTATGAGTTTTGGATTTATGTCATTTGGAGGTATATCTCTTTAAAATAAGGAGTTAATTATGCAGATTGATTTATTACTTGGTGTTATTTCTTTTTCAGGAATAGTTCTGGCTTTAGTGGCAATTATTATTGCTGCTCGATCTAAACTTGTATCAACAGGAAATGTTTCTATTGAAATTAATGGAGATTCTTCAAATCCAATTATAGTTCCTGCTGGATCAAAACTTCTCCAAACACTGGCAGAAAATAAGATATTTTTATCTTCAGCTTGTGGTGGTGGTGGAACATGCAGTCAATGTAAATGCGTTGTTCTAGATGGCGGCGGATCAATTTTACCCACTGAAGAATCCCATTTTAATTCTAGAGAAAAAAATGAAGGATGGAGACTTTCATGCCAAGTTCCTGTCAAAAGTGATATGAAGATAGAGGTTCCAGAAGAGATTTTTGGTGTTAAGGAGTGGGAGTGTGAAGTTATTTCTAATGATAATGTTGCAACTTTTATCAAAGAACTAGTTCTAAAATTACCTGAGGGAGAAAATGTTGATTTCAAAGCTGGTGGCTATGTTCAACTTGAAGCACCTGCTTATGAAATTGACTATAAATCTTTTGATATTCAAGACGAATATCATGGTGATTGGAATAAATTTAAAATTTGGGATAATAAATCTATTAATCATGAGCCAGTTATTAGAGCATACTCAATGGCTAATTATCCAGAAGAGAAGGGTGTTATAAAGTTTAATATTAGAATTGCATCTCCGCCTCCTGGAACTGATTTTCCTCCAGGAATAATGTCAACGTGGACATTTAATTTAAAGCCTGGTGATAAAGTTAAAGTGTTTGGTCCTTTTGGTGAATTCTTTGCTAAAGAAACTAAAAATGAAATGGTATTTGTTGGTGGTGGTGCTGGTATGGCGCCTATGAGGTCTCATATCTTTGATCAATTATTACGTATCAATACTGATAGAAAAATATCATTTTGGTATGGAGCTAGAAGCCTTAAAGAAATGTTTTACGTTGAAGAATTCAATGACTTAGCAGAAAAATATGATAATTTTGAGTGGCATGTTGCTTTATCAGATCCTCAACCTGAAGATGAATGGGATGGTGATACTGGTTTTATTCATAATGTCTTATATGAAAATTATTTAAAACATCACGAAGCTCCAGAGGATTGTGAGTATTACATGTGCGGACCTCCAATGATGAATAAAGCAGTAATAGATCTTCTTACAAATATTGGCGTAGAACCAGAAAACATAGCTCTCGATGATTTTGGCGGCTAGTTAAATTTGTTATCAAGAAAAGTTATATCAAAAATAATTGCCCTTATTGTTGGCTTATTTTGTATTTATATAGCTTATAGTTCTAATACAAACAAAACCTATAAAATTAATGGATCAGCATATGGAACGAGTTGGTCTGTCGTCTCAACATCATTTATAGCCGATCATCATGAGAAGAATATTATTAAGATAATTGATCATGTTGATGAGATCGCATCTAATTATAAAATAGATTCTGAAATAGCAATCGTTAATCAACTACCGGTAGATGAAGAATTAACCATAAGTAGTGATTTATTTAATATTCTAAATATAGCAAGTGAAATTAATAAGATTTCAAAGGGTTCATACAATATTATGCTTGGAAAAGTTTCTAGTAAACTTGGTTTTGCTCCTAGCTTTGATAAGGATTTAAATCAGAACGAAGATGGAGGCTACTTCTTAACTAAAAATAAATCACTAATTAAAGAATCTTCAAATTGGTTTGACTTGTCATCAATTGCAAAAGGCTACGCGGTTCAATTAATTCATGAGTACTTAATAAATAATAATTTACCTAATCATTTAGTTGATATAGGTGGGGAATTAATAACACATGGTTCAAATCACGAAGATCCTTGGATAATAGGTATACAAGACCCTTATTCATTCAAAGATAAAGCAATTTATGTGGTTAAAAATAATAATAAATTCTTAGCTATAGCAACTTCTGGTGAGTATAGAAATTATAAGATTTCTGATACTAATAAGGTTACACATACTATAGACCCTAAAACATTAAAGTCCATTGATTCAAAAATTCTATCAGTTACAGTGGCTCACGAATACTCCGCTACATATGCAGATGCTTTGGCAACTGCTTTTAATGTTATTGGATATCCAGATGCTATTAAATATGCTAATAACAATAATATTGCATTGATGTTAGTTGTTAATATTGACGGTGGTGCAGAATTAATTTTTTCTAATAGATGGTATGATTTAAACTTATGAATACATTTATTGCTGCATTTATAGTTATAGGTACTGCTTTTGCAGGGTTAGCTATTGGATTGATACTTAGAAATAAACCAATTAAAGGTTCATGCGGCGGTGTTATGACCTCAGAAGATGGAGTTTGTACAATCTGCGGCAAGACAGAAATTAATTCTTGTTCTAAAACTGATTCATAGTATTGTCTTCACCAGCTGCTTTTAATGCAGCCTCACCAGCAAAATATTCTTTATGATCATCACCCATATCAGATCCTGACATGTTTTGATGTTTAACACATGCAATACCTTCTCTAATTTCTTTTCTTTGAACATTAGCTACGTAACCCAACATACCTTGGTCACCAAAATATTCTTTTGCTAAATTATCGGTTGATAAAGCAGCTGTATGATAGGTTGGTAGTGTTATTAAATGATGGAAAATTCCTGCTTCTCTTGCAGCATCAGCTTGGAAGGTTCGTATTTTATTGTCAGCTTCGATTGCTAATTCACTTTCATCATATGAAACATTCATAAGGTCATTTCTGTCATATTCTGAAACATCCTTACCTTCTTTTTCCATTGAGTCAAAAACTTGTTGTCTAAAGTTTAGCGTCCAGTTAAAAGAAGGACTATTGTTATATACAAGTTTTGCATTTGGAATTACTTTTTTAATTTCATCCATCATTGCTCCAATTTGGCCAATATGAGGCTTTTCTGTTTCAATCCAGATTAAGTCTGCACCGTTCTGCAAACTAGTAATAGAATCTAAGATGCATCGAGCTTCACCAGTTCCTTTTTTAAATTGATACAGATTACTTGGAAGCCTTTTGGGTCTAACAAGCTTTCCATCTTGATTTATCATTACATCACCATGTTTCATGTTAGTCTCATCAACCTCTTCAACATCTAAGAATGAGTTGTACTTGTCTCCTAAATCTCCTTTCTCATTGGTTATAGCAATTTGTTTAGTTAAGCCTGCGCCTAGTGAGTCGGTTCTTGCAACTATAATTCCATCGTCTATACCAAGCTCTAAAAATGCGTATCTAACCGCATTAATTTTAGCGAGGAAGTCTGAATGAGGAACAGTAACTTTTCCATCTTGGTGACCACATTGTTTTTCATCAGAAACCTGATTTTCAATTTGAATAGCGCATGCTCCTGCCTCAATCATCTGTTTTGCCATTAAGTAAGTTGCTTCTTCATTACCAAAACCAGCATCTATATCTGCAATTATTGGAACAATATGTGTTTGAAAGTTATCTATAGTATTTTGGATTTCTTGTTTATCAGATTCATTTGCCTTATCTAATTTCCTATATAGATCACCTAATTCTCTTGCATCTGCTTGTCTCAAAAATGTATAGATCTCAGAAATTAAACTAGCAACAGATGTTTTTTCATGCATGGATTGATCAGGAAGAGGGCCAAATTCTGATCTAAGTGCAGCAATCATCCATCCTGACAGATACAAATATTTTTTTTCAGTTGTTTGAAAATGTTTCTTAATAGATATTAATTTTTGTTGACCAATAAAACCATGCCAACAGCCTAGTGACTGTGTATATTTAGATGAATCTCTATCGTACTCATCCATATCTTTTCTCATAATTTCAGCTGTGTATTTTGCAATATCTAATCCAGTTTTAAAACGATTTTGCATCCTCATTCTGGCAACATACTCTGGATTAATTGAACTCCAGTTTGGAGTAGACATCTCAGGTATATTGGATGCTTTATTTTTATTATCAATATGTTTATTCATTACAACACCCTATTAAGAAATAATTATGTAGTGTAGTTAATATTATTAGGTATTTTATGTCAACATAAACATATAAATGTTTAATTAAAGGGGTTTATAAGGGTTATATCGTGTAGTTTAACTACAATTTACTAGTAATAATTAGCATTTTGACAATTCACTAGAAATTCCAATATATGATCTTGGTTCTAGTTTTAATAGCTTTTCTTTGGATTTAATAGATATATCAAGAGATTCAACAAACATCATATAAGTATCTTTATTTAATTTAGTTCCTCTAGAAAGATTTTTAAGTTGTTCATAAGCGTTAGGTATGCCTTCATACCTCATTATTGTCTGAACTGCTTCAGTTAATACTTCCCAGTTATCATTAAGCTCATTATCAATTTTAGATTTATTGGGTGTAATTTTTCCAAGTCCTTTGTTTGTTGAAATGAAAGCAAGAGCAGAATATCCAAAAGCTAATCCTATATTTCTTAAAACAGTTGAATCAGAAAGATCTCTTTGATGTCTCGACTTTGTAAGCTTATTGGCAAAAAATTCCATTAATGCATTAGATAGCCCAAAGTTTCCCTCTGCATTTTCAAAATCTATTGGATTAACCTTATGTGGCATGGTTGAAGATCCAACTTCATTCTTTAAAAGCTTTAAAGCAAAGATGTCATTTGATATATATATCCAGACGTCCTGACAAAGATCAATCAAGATATTATTTATTCTGATAACAACATGACTAACATCTGCTATCCAATCGTGCGGCTCAATCTGAGTTGTGAATTCATTATGAGTTACACCAAATTTATTTATAAATTTCTTATTGAATTTAACCCAATTTATTTTTTCATCTACAATTTTAAATGTATGATAATTTCCAGTAGCTCCGCTAAACTTCGCTAGAGGCTTAATAGATCTTAGATGTTCTAATTCTCTATTAATTCTTTCGTGAAAAACTTTAAACTCTTTTCCTAATGTTGAAGGTGAGGCTGGCTGACCATGAGTCCTGGCTACAAAGGCTTGTTTAGCATATCTATTTGAATTTCTTTTTAAAGATTTGTTTACCTTGTTAAGTTCATCAACAAAAATTGAGATACCATTTTTGATCATATATGCATAGCTTAGAGAATTTATATCTTCACTTGTTAAGCCAAAATGAATAAGATGAGTGTAGGTTTTAAGGACTTTATCTTTTATAAAATAATCTCTTATATAGTACTCAACAGCTTTTACGTCATGATTGGTTGTTGATTCAATTTTTTTTATCCTTAAAACTGATTTATTATCAAAGCTATCTTTGAATATATTTATTTTTTTAATAGATTCTTTTGATATTGGCTTAAATGTTTTTGGTAGTTGAGTGCATAAATATAGAATCCATTCAATTTCTATATCAAATCTTATTTTTATAAGCGCAGACTCGCTGAAGTTTTTTCTTAAAGAATTTATTTTTAAGGCATATCTACTATCAAGTGGGGAAATATTATCGTGATTAAATTTCATAAAGTATTTTATTATCTTTAAATTTCTAAGAATTATATATCAAAAAGTATTTGTAATAATTCCTCCACCCAAACAAATATTACAATTGTAAAAAACTCCTGATTGACCAGGAGCAATTGCTCTAATGGAATCAGAAAATAATACTTTAAACATATTATTTTCAATGATTATTTTACAATCCACAGGAGTGTGTTGATGTCTTACTTGTATGCTGCAATCTAATGGAAATTCATAATTTATATTATTTATCCAGTTTATCTTTTCTATATATAAACCTTTATTCATTAATAATTTATTATTTCCACCCTGACAGACATGAACTATATTATTAATAATATCTTTTTTATAAACATACCATGGCAGCTCATCTCTTCCTTTTACACCGCCGATCATTAAACCCTGTCGTTGTCCTTGTGTGTAGAGAACAGCCCCCTGATGTTCACCTATAATATTATCTTCTTCATCTTTAATGGGACCTTTTTTAAGTTTAATAAATCTGTTCAAGAAGTCTTTTAAATTTCTTTCACCTATAAAGCATATTCCAACTGAATCTTTTTTATTTGCAGTTATTAAATCATTATTTTTTGCAATAGCTCGCACTTCAGATTTTGTTAAGTTTTCAAGAGGAAATAGGCAATTTTTAAACTCTTTTTCGTTAACTTCGTGTAAGAAATAAGTTTGATCTTTATCAATATCTTTAGCTCTTGTAAGATATCTGATGCCATTGATAGTTTCTAATTTTGCATAATGTCCAGTTGCAATGTAATCTGCTCCTATCTTAAAAGCATAATCAAGAAAAGATTTAAATTTAATTTCTCTATTACATAAAATATCTGGGTTTGGAGTTCTTCCTTTTTCATGCTCGCTAAGAAAGTTTGTAAATACTCTATCCCAATAATCATCTGAAAAATTTGCTCGATGTAATGGAATATTTAACTTATCGCAAACATCAGATGCATCTTTGAAGTCTATCTCAGAAGTGCAAACCTCGCCAGGCTCTGATTGCCAATTCTGCATGAATAATGCTTTAACGTCATATCCAGCTTCTTTTAGTAAAAAGGCAGATACTGATGAATCTACGCCTCCAGATAGTCCGACAACAACAGTTTTTTTAATCATTTTCTTTGTTTTTATGCATATTATATTGTATCAATTAATAGTATAATTAGTGCCGTTCAAATCTCTTAAATCTAAATGTAAGGACCGTTAATTTGATGAAATTTAATAAAATTAAGGAACCAAAATCAGGACAAAAAATATCATATATCGATGGTGTATTAAATGTGCCCGACAACCCAATTATACCTTACATAGAAGGTGACGGTATTGGTGTTGATATAACACCTCCTATGATAAATGTTGTTGATAACGCAGTAAAAATTGCTTATGAGGGCAAAAGAAAAATAGAGTGGATGGAAGTTTTTTGCGGAGAAAAATCTACAAAAGTTTATGAAAAAGATACATGGTTACCAGATGAAACAATAGAGGCTCTTAAGGAATATGTTGTTAGCATTAAGGGACCGTTAACTACCCCAGTTGGTGGTGGGATAAGGTCTTTAAATGTTTCACTTCGTCAAATTCTAGATCTGTATGTTTGTCTTAGACCGATTAGATATTTTGATGGTGTTCCTTCACCTGTCAAAAGACCTCAAGATACTGATATGGTTATTTTTAGAGAAAATTCTGAAGATATTTATTGTGGTATTGAATTTAAAGCTGAATCTGATGAATCAAAGAAAATTGTAAAAACACTTGAAGAAGAATTTGGAATAGTGCAAATAAGATTTCCTGATACTGTTGGTATTGGGATTAAACCAATTTCAAAAGAGGGAACTTCTAGACTTGTTAAAAAAGCTATTGATTATGCTATAGATAATGATAGAAGCTCTGTCACACTAGTGCATAAAGGTAATATCATGAAATATACAGAAGGTGCATTTAGGGATTGGGGTTACGAACTTGCAAAGACTTCATATAATGCATCTGATTTAGATGGTGGACCATGGCAAATAATTAAAAATCCAAAAAACGGTAAGAATATTATTATCAATGATGTAATTTGCGATGCTTTTCTTCAACAGATACTCCTCAGGCCAACAGACTATGACGTTATTGCTACCATGAATTTAAATGGGGATTATATCTCTGATGCATTAGCAGCTTGCGTTGGCGGCATAGGTATAGCTCCTGGAGCAAATATATCAGATCAATATGCAGTTTTTGAAGCTACACACGGCACTGCACCAAAGTACGCAGGTCAAGATAAAGTAAATCCTGGTAGTTTAATTCTATCTGCAGAAATGATGTTAAGACATATGGGGTGGACTGAAGCTGCAGATTTAATTATTTCTTCAATGGAAAAAACCATACTTGCAAAAAAGGTTACTTATGACTTTGCAAGAATGATGGATGGTGCTGATTTAGTATCATGTTCAGGCTTTGGTGAAGAAATGGTTAAAAGGATGTAATGATAAGGTTGTCTAAAGATACCATTGATTCATCAAATAATTTAGGTTCAGCAGTATTAGAGAAAGACCCAGAACTTAAAGAACCCTCTTTATATCAAGTTATCCTCGTTAACGACGACTATACCCCTATGGAGTTTGTTGTATACGTCCTTCAAACAGTTTTCAATCATACACATGAAAAATCAACACAAATAATGATGGCTGTTCATACTAAAGGTAAAGGGGTTTGTGGTATATTTTCTAAAGAGATTGCTGAGATGATGTCATATGAAGTAAATAATATGGCCAAACATCACAACCATCCATTATTAAGTGAAATTGAACCATTAAGTGATTAAATATGTTTAGTAAAGATTTAGAAATTTCAATAGCAAACTTATTTGATAAAGCTAATGAAATTAACATTCAGTACCTTACTGTTGAGCATTTATTCTTAATGATTTTAAATGATTATGATGTTAAAGATTTTATAGAATCTAATGATGTAAAAGTTGAATCATTGAAAGATGAGTTAAATGATCATCTAAAAATATCTAGCATTATGAGAACTGATTCCCAAAAACCTGTTCAGCCAACACTTGGTTTCCAAAGAGTTTTACAAAGATCGGTTTTTCATATTCAATCATCTGGGAAAGGTGTTGTTAAACCAATAAATATTTTAGTTGCAATATTTTCAGAAAAAGAATCTAGATCTGTTTATCTCTTAAATAAAAATAATATAAACAGACTAGATGTTGTTACTTATATTTCACATGGCTCAACCCATAAATCGGAACAAACTAAACTTGAATCTGCTGACGAAGATGAGGTGGGTATATCTAGTGAAAAATCTGAAGAAAATCCCTACCTTATTAATTTAAACAATCTGGTTAGCGAAAATAAAATTGATAACTTAATTGGAAGAACAAAAGAAGTAGAAAGACTCATTCAAATTCTTTCACGAAGAACAAAAAATAATCCTCTACTTGTTGGAGAATCAGGTGTAGGAAAAACTGCTATTGCTGAAGGATTAGCATATTTAATTTGTAATCATAAAGTTCCAAAAATTTTAGATAATTCAATTATTTACTCCTTAGATATTGCTGCTTTAATAGCTGGGACTAAATATAGAGGTGATTTTGAGAAACGGCTGAAAGAGGTTTTAAAATTTCTTGAAAACAAGGATAAAGCAATCCTGTTTATTGATGAAATTCATACAATAATTGGTGCTGGCTCAGCTTCAGGAGGTTCTCTGGATGTATCCAATCTTCTTAAACCAGCGCTCAGTAAAGGCTCTCTTAGATGTATTGGTTCAACAACTTTTCAAGAATACAGAGGTATCTTTGATCAAAATCAAGCGCTCTCAAGAAGATTTCAAAAGATAGATATACTAGAACCTTCATATGATGAATGTATCGAAATACTTGATGGTATAAAGGGTATTTATGAGGAATATCATAATGTTACTTATTCAACTGATGCTATTAGGTCATCTGTCGATCTTTCATCAAAATATATAAATGATAGATTTTTGCCAGATAAAGCTATCGATGTAATAGATGAGACTGGAGCAATGTTGAACATAACTAGAAAAAATAAAAAAAATATAACAGTAAATCAAAGAGATATTGAAAAAACAATTTCAAAAATTACAAAAATTCCAGAGCAAAGTATTACTGTTGCTGATAAAAAAGATTTAAAGAATTTAGAAGAAAATTTAAAAAGAGTTATTTTTGGCCAAGATCTTGCTGTTGAGACATTATCTAGCGCTATTAAGCTATCTAGAGTTGGCTTAAGAGATGATAATAAAACAATAGGATCTTTTCTATTTACCGGTCCGACTGGTGTTGGTAAAACTGAGATATCAAAACAGCTTTCAGAAATAATGGGAATTGATCTTGTTCGTTTTGATATGAGTGAATATATGGAACGACATACTGTATCAAGACTTATAGGAGCTCCTCCAGGATATGTAGGTTTTGATCAGGGTGGCCTTTTAACAGAAGCTATTGTTAAATCACCTCATTGTGTGTTGCTGCTTGATGAGATTGAAAAAGCACACCCTGATATATTCAATATTCTTCTTCAAGTTATGGATGCTGGCGTTCTCACTGACAATAACGGCAGGAAGGCTGATTTTAGAAATGTAATACTTATTATGACAACCAACATTGGTGCTGAGCTTCTAGCAAAGAGAAATATAGGTTTTAGCGAATCATCTAATGAGACTGATGCAATGAACTCACTAAATAAACTCTTTACCCCTGAATTTAGAAATAGATTAGATGAGACTATTCAATTTAATTATCTTGAAAAATCAATTATCTTGTCTATTGTTGATAAATTCTTAACAAAACTTCAAGCTCAGTTAGATAAAAGAAATGTAGAAATAGTTGTCTCCAAAGCAGTTATAAGTTGGATAGCTGATAATGGCTATGACAAAGAGATGGGCGCTAGACCTATGGAGAGGTTTATTTCTAAAAATATTAAAAAACCATTAGTTGATAAATTATTGTTTGGCAATCTAAAAGCTGGTGGACAAATTAAACTAGATATAGAGTCTAACAATCTTAAGTTCACTGAAATAAAAGAGAAGGTTAAAGTCTAGTCGTTTTCCTTGACCTAATGATAAAAAATAATTTAGCTAATATTATTTTTCTCATATCTTCACTTCTTGTGATTTTTTTTATTCACCCAATTCTTTCTATAATTTTAGGAATATTATTTGCAACGTTCTTTAAAGATAAAGCAAAAGTAATTTCAAAAAAAATTGGATCATACCCATTACAAATAGGAATAGTTTTTCTTGGTTTAACAATTGGTCTAGATACTCTAACCCCAGTAATTAAAGATTATTTTATTTGGGTATCCGTCTTTGTCATATTTTCATTTTTAATTTGCTATTCAATTGGCAGATTAGTTGGCTTAGATTCTAAATTAAATCTATTGCTATCAAGTGGTTCAGCTATTTGTGGAGCAACTGCTATGGCAGTAGTGGCTCCTTTAATTAAAGCCAAACCACAGACATTGCTAATCTCTCTGGCAATAATTTTTATTCTTAATACTATCGCTATTATTTTATTTCCAATCTTTGGCTCGTATCTAAATATGAGCGCTTATCAGTTTGGGGTTTTTTCAGCACTTGCAATTCATGATACCGGTTCAGTTATAGGGTCGGCGCTTCAGTTTGATTCAAATTCAGTAGAGGTTGCTGCATCCCTTAAGGTCATGAGAACCTTATGGCTCATCCCTTTAGTTATCGTTTTAAATTATCAATTCAATACAAATAAGGTAAAAAATGTATTTCCTTTATTTATAGTATTTTTTGTTCTTGCTATACTTATATCTAATGTAATAAATATTTCATATGAAACTATTTTGTACATAAATACTCTTAGTAAGACTTTTATTTCATATGGAATTTTTATAATAGGGCTTCAATCTTCAAACTTAGATTTAAGTTCAATTAAAACAAAACCATTAATGGCTGTAGTCACTGTGTGGATTGTACTAATACCAGTTGCTTACTTTATATCAACTATCTGATTTAAAGTAATCTCATTCTTTATATGATGGTGTAGAATTTAAAATTTCTAACTCTTCATCATTCATCTCAGGCAATATATTTTCGAACAATAGACTTGAGAGATATCGCTCAGCTGTATCAGCTAACATGCATAATATTGTTGATCCCTTGGGAGCTTTATTTGCAACCTCTATAGCTACAGCAAAGGTTGATCCACCTGATATACCAGTTAATATACCTTCTTTAGCAGCAAGTTCTTGAGACCATTTAATACCATCAGCACCAGCGACTGGAATGATTTCATCAATAAATTTTTTATCTATAGCTTCTTGTAATACTAATGGTATAAAGTCAGTAGTCCAACCTTGAATTGGATGTGGATTCCAATCAGGGTGGGAGAGGGCAGGAGCGCCATCATCTGTTCTTTTTTGAGATGTGCCATTAGCAACTAGTGGTGCAACATTAGGTTCAGCCATTATTAATTTTGTTTCTGGCATAAATTCTCTTAAAACTCTAGATACACCTGCAAATGTTCCACCTGTACCATATCCTGATACCCAATAGTCTAATCCTAATTCCTTGAAATCAGATACTATTTCTTGACCTGTTGTAGATTCATGGATATTTGCATTTGCTTCATTTTCAAACTGTCTTGCATAAAACCAACCGTTTTGATCTGCTAATTCTTTTGCTTTTTTATAAGCTCCCGAACCAGCTTCTGGTGCTGGAGTTATAATAACTTTAGCTCCTAAAAATCTCATCATCTTCCTTCTTTCTATTGATGCACTTTCAGGCATTGTAATAACACATGGATATTTTTTTGCTGCACAAACAAATGCCAGACCAATTCCTGTATTACCACTAGTTGCCTCAACAACTGTTTGACCCGATTTTAATACTCCTTGTTTTTCAGCTACATCAATTATGCTAAAAGCTAGTCTATCTTTAACAGATGAAGCCGGATTAAAATATTCTGCTTTAACATAAAGGTTAAT